>WBZT01003287.1_pt1 | contig 10689 bp, 19 predicted proteins | sample 5204241 | NCBI WGS metagenome assembly WBZT01 (sample SAMN12344358, study PRJNA552823) | activated sludge metagenome | biome: Activated sludge suspended growth; feature: Nitrification reactor; material: Wastewater; isolation source: activated sludge from nitrification reactor of wastewater...
TTGGGTTTGTGATTGTGACTCTTCTTCGATGGTAAAGTCTCTACTTTGCTAGCCCCCATAGCTCAATAGGCAGAGTAGCGGACTTTTAATCCGTGGGTTGCAGGTTCGATTCCTGCTGGGGGCACGCCGTTCTAATTAAAATTGGAGTTAAAGTGGAAACACAACAAGACTGGGATGACTACGATGGTAGTGAATATACTCCAGGAGTGTGTGGCTTCGAATGGAAAGAATCAACTCCAAACGAATGGCCTCCAGTCAAAATTCATTATTGTGAATTACCAGATAATCACACAGGCCCTTGCGGTTCAATAAGTAATATCAAATAGAAAATATGAGGAATTATGAGTTATGTAATCGTTATTCAGGACCCAAACCACACACCGGACACGCTTGTTGGTCCATTTGAGACAGCTGAAGCAGCTAAGGGCTACATGAAGGTCTATGCTGGAGACTTCACAGGCCTTGAAACGACTCTTGTTGAGGAGTGGGAGGGTGAAGGAGACGTTCCTCCTGTAAAAGCTTTCATTGCTTACATGAATTCTCCTAGAAAGAGAGAGACTGAGCTCTGACATATTTCCTTTCGCAGGTTTTTCATAGCGTATAATGAGACCTATGAAAGGAATATCATGAACCCCTACGTGAAGGAAATTTACGACACAGTGCTGCCCGACATGGCCGCTCACGACATCGAAGACACGATTCCAAACCGCATTGCATATCTTAGCGGATTGCAAGATGCTTGGAAAGAAGACCCCGAAAAGTCGATTGAGAAGTCCATGTACACGATGGCACTCGCGTTCGAACTCCTGAACTTGAAGTTGAAGAATATTTTCTCAGCATAAGTTCCAAAAACTACAAGCCCCTTAAACAAGGGCTTTTAGTTTTGCCCGAGTGGCGGAAAGGCATACGCAGTGGTCTTAAACACCACGGTCGAAAGACATATGGGTTCGACTCCCATCTCGGGCACTCGCAGGTTTTACACAGCATATAATGAGACCTATGAAAGGATTTAAAATGTCGAACGAAGAATACTTCAAGAACATTTACAACATCAAGTTTCAGATTGATAAGCTCACTGAAGACTTCTACGCACTCCCCTGGTGCCAAGAACTTCAGGACACTTACAACGCTGAACTTGCAAAGTTGCAAAGTTCTTTGGAAGAAGCTTACAACGCCAAATAACAATTCAACCCTCAAACTAGAAGACCCTAACAAGGTCTTTTAGTTTTTCTTTTCCTCGCATATATTTCCAACGCTATAATGAGAGACCCCTAATGAAAGGAAGTAAAACATGGACCTATACCAAACCTGGTTCCCAGCAAAAAACCTCAAAGCTGGATTGCTTGCCGAGATTCATGGACAGCTCTGTTACATCCATGGTGTCATTCAAGACACTCACGATCTGACAGTCTGCATCCAATTCTTTCGGCTTGACGATCCTTACAATGAGGATTACTGCTATCTGAACGAGGCTACAAACATCCGTGTTTGGCTGAAATACTAGACTCAACACTATAACCCCTAACAAAGGTTATAGTTTTTTGGGATGATAGCTTAATAGGTTAGAGCACTGGACTCATAATCCAACGGTTCTGGGTTCAAGTCCCAGTCATCCCACTCGCAGGTTTTACATAGGATATAATGAGACCTATGAAAGAAGGAACCATGTCACAAGAACAACCCCAAAGTGAAACCTCTGAACAAGATGTTGCTGATACCGCTTGGTTGAAGCAAATTGTATCGTTCAAGGAGTCACTCCCGGAACACCTCCAGTACATGTCCAAATACATTTAACTCATATAATAGCCCCTTAAACAAGGGCTATTATTTTTTTTTCCTTCGTAGAAATTACATAGGGTATAATGAGACCTATGAAAGGAATATCATGAACAATCTTAATCAGACCTATTTCCCAGCTTCAATAGTTGGTAAAGGATTTCTTGTTGCGTTTGATGATCATATCTGCGTCGTTTCACATGCTTATGCATTCGACGACAAGAAGATATGCTTCACCTACGTGTACACAGAAGACCTTAACACCAAATACACGAAGCTCGTCGAAAAGGACGAAATTCTGAAAGTGTGGATTTCTAACTAGTAACAAAACTATAGCCCCTAACAAAGGTTATAGTTTTTTCTTTCGCAGGTTTTACACATGATATAATGAGACCTATGAAAGGAATTAAAATGAAGAAATGGTTTAAGTATAACAAAAACGATATTCTAATTTTCGGAACTGCTGCTCTGTTGAGTATTGCTTCTGTCTACGTCATTGCTGACGCGGTAGAAGAAAATAAGAAACAAAAGCAAAAGAACCCTGAATGGAAAAGCAAGTTAGAAGAAGCACTATTCATTTAGTCCTAAATAACACAAAACAGTAACCCCTTAAACAAGGGTTATTGTTTTTCTTTCGCACATTCTGCATAGGCTATAATGAGACCTATGAAAGGAATGAAGAAATGTCAGAACTTAAGAAACTTATTGAGTCAAGCTCTACACAACCCGTGAACTGGGATACAGTTCCAGAGATTGTGAAGTCCGCGATTCAAATGGAAATGTTTTTAGACCTTTGCAACCCTAACAAGTAAAACTCAAACAGTAACCCCTTAAACAAGGGTTATTGTTTTTTATTGTTAATATAAATCTAGGAGATAATATGAGAAACAAACTCAAGCCTTGTTACTGTGGATTTCGTAAAGTCTACGCATTCGGTCTCACTGATGAAAAAGGAGTTCGACACACTTGGGAAGCTTGTTGGAAACACGTTTGGGTTAATGAGGAGTAATGGTTAAATTATACCCCCACCAGAAAAAAGCAGTACGGCAGTTAAAAAACGGATCAATCCTCTGGGGAGGAGTTGGAAGTGGTAAATCCATTACAGCTATTGCATACTATATGGAGAATGAAGCCCCAAAAGACATCTACGTCATCACCACCGCAAAAAAGCGCGATGCTCTTGATTGGGAACAAGAAGCCATCAAATATGGAATCGGAACACAAAAAGAAGCAACAGTAGCTGGTGTTTTGAAAGTTGATTCTTGGAACAATATTACAAAATACAAGGAGGTAGAAAATGCTTTCTTCATATTCGACGAACAGCGTCTTGTGGGCAGTGGCACTTGGGCTCGGTCCTTCATCCAAATTGCACGAAAGAATCGCTGGATCTTACTTTCTGCTACACCTGGGGACACGTGGTTGGATTACATTCCCGTTTTTGTTGCGAACGGGTTCTATGCGAACCGGACGGCATTTAAAAGGGAGCACGTGGTCTATAGTTCTTACTCCAAGTTCCCGAAAGTCGATCGGTACTTAGGTACAGGTAAGCTTATTCGTCTTCGTGATCAGATCCTGGTTGAGATGCCTTATGTGAAGCACACAACCCGTAATGTTGAACATATTGAGGTAGACCATGATGACGAAAAGATGGAAAAAGCTACTAAGCATAGATGGCATATTTGGGAAGATCGTCCTATCAGGGATGTAGCTGAACTGTTTCATGTTATGCGTAAAATTGTAAACACAGATGAATCTAGATTGAATGCTTTGCGGTCTTTGCTGAAAAAACACCCAAAGATTATTGTGTTCTACAACTTTGACTACGAGCTTGAGATATTGCGGACACTTAGTGATGAATTTGTTGTGGCTGAATGGAATGGTCATAAACATGAACCCATTCCAGATACAGATTCGTGGGTATATTTGGTGCAATACATGGCTGGTTCTGAAGGTTGGAATTGTACTGACACAAATGTTATGGTTTTCTACAGTCTGACTTACTCTTATAAGATGTTTCATCAAGCTCACGGACGTATCGACAGGCTAAATACGAGCTTTTATGAGTTAAAATACTACATCTTCTTGAGTAAAAGCATCATTGATAATGCCATATGGAGGTCTTTAAAGCAGAAAAAGAACTTCAATGAATCTAATTTTATGGCCAAAAAAGACCATTTTTAAAATTTATATCAACGGTTCTAAAAAAATTTATATTAGGAAAAAGTTAGTTAATATAAATCCAAATTCCCAAAAAATTTCAAATTTATATTAAGGTCAAAATTCCCAATATAAATCTGACTGTTATGTCCGAATTGTACACATATCTTGTGACAAAAACAAAAAAAATTAGTAAAACACTTCCTAGTTAGACTTACTTAATATAAATATACAGAATAATTATATTAAGTACGTTTAAATAAAAAAGTTTTCATCAAAATTTTTGTTTTTTTTTCACACACTTATCTTTCAAGGAGAATGATGTCTGAAGAGTGGACTCCTATTGTCGAATTCCCAAGGTATGAAGTTTCAACGTTTGGGAATGTGAGAGATACTAAAACTAACCGTACTATGAAGAAAACTGTTGTTCAGAAACAAATCCCTACAGTTGGGTTAGTTCGAGATGGTTACGTCTGTAGACGGTCTGTTCCTTTGTTAGTTGCAAGTCATTGGTTGTTGAATGAATTTGGTGAAGCTTTTGATACCCCCATCCAATTAGATGGTGACCGGTCCAATTGTCATATCGAAAATCTTATGTGGAGACCTCGTTGGTTTGCTGTTAACTACCACAAAGAGAAACTTCAACCTGAATTATTAACTGAAGAGCAAGTAGTAATGCTTCAGACAGGTGAAGTGTTTGATAGTGTTCGCCAAGCTTCTATTAATTTTGGGTTTATGGAACGAGATATTATTCAATCTATGGATTATGGTGTTGATGTATGGCCCGGCCATGTTAATTTCGACTACTATTAAAATTTATATTAACTAGGTCAGTAATCGTAGGTTATAATAGAATAGAGTAGAACTAGCATTTTTATTTTAGGAGATTTATAGACGATTTGGGGTAAATTATGACACTTCAATATGTTATTATTGGTTTTGTTTCTGTATGGGTTTTAACCTGTGCTTTTTTATTTCTTAGATTTTTGCGATTTGTCCATAATGATTGGGTTAATCATTGTTGTTGCAAACGCCATATGCTTGGAGATAAAGAGTTTCATCGAACACTGAATGTTTTTCATTCAAGAGCAATGTGTGCTCCTGTTAGAGAAATGATTAGGTGATGCGGGAAAGTTTATTTCAAAGAAACTTAATACGAAAACTTCGAGACATGTTCGAAGGTTGTATTATTTTGAAGAATGATCCTACGTACTTACAAGGTGTTCCTGATATTTTAATTTTGTTTCGTAACAAGTGGGCTGCTCTTGAGACCAAACGAACGCCTTATTCTAGGAAACAACCAAATCAATTGTATTATGTTGACTTGATGAATCAAATGTCATATGCAGCATTTGTTTGCCCCGAAAATGAAGAGGACGTATTGAATGATCTTCAACAAACATTCAGACCTCGTAGGTCGACACGCCTTTCTCAGCGCTAGCAAGTATCATTGGACTAACTATGATGAAGAAAAGTTAGAACGAACGTATCTTGCTGCTTTAGCTGTACAACGAGGTAATGAATTACATGCGTTTGCTCATGAAGCTATTAGATTGGGCATTAAGCTTCCACGTAATAACACAACGTTGAACATGTATGTCAACGATGCTATTGGTTATCGCATGACTCCTGAACAATTGTTAGTCTATTCTGCAAATTGTTTTGGAACTGCTGATGCTATTGGTTTTAAAAAGGGTCTTTTGCGAATTCATGATTTAAAAACGGGGGCTATTCCAACGTCTGAACGACAACTTGAAGTCTATGCTGCTTTGTTTTGTCTTGAGTATCGTATGAAGCCTTTTGAAATTGGAATTGAACTTAGAATCTATCAATCCAATGAAGCTCGAATCTATGAGCCTGATCCCGATGATCTCATGCATTTAATGGACAAGATTGTTGTGTTTGATCGTCGCATTGAAGAAATTAAGAAGGAGGTAAATTCATGATTGTTTTTGAAGAAGATGACTATATTGAACATTATGGAACTCCTCGACGCTCGGGTCGGTATCCTTGGGGTTCGGGTGGAAACTCGCAGCATAGCAAAGATTTTCTTGCTTACGTCACTGATCTTAGGAGACAAGGTCTAAGTGAAGTTGAGATCGCAAAAGGTCTTGGTATTACAACTACTGAACTTCGTGCACAGAAGTCTTTAGCTAAGAATGAAGCTAAAGCTGCTGACATTGCAATGGCCCAAAGACTAAAAGACAAAGGTTGGTCTAACGTTGCCATTGGCGAACGTATGGGAATTCCTGAGTCTTCGGTTCGTGTTCTTCTTAAGCCTGCTACCAAAGAGAAGAATGACATTCTTGTAACGACAGCTAACATGCTTAAAGAGCAAGTAGACGAAAAGAACTACATTGATGTTAGTGCTGGTGTTGAACATCATCTTGGTATATCAAGAAACAAGTTGAACAATGCTGTTGCTATGCTCAAAGAGCAAGGTTATACTATTCATTATGTTAAAGTGGATCAGTTGGGTACTGGGCTAGAGACATCTGTTAAAGTTCTTGCACCTCCTAATACTCCCTATTCAGAAGTCTTTAAGAATCGTAATAACATCAAACAGAGCTTTAAATATTCTCAAGATGGCGGGCGAACCTTTGATAAAATAGAACCTCCATTAAGTATCTCTTCTAAAAGAATTGCTATCAAGTATGGTGAAGATGGCGGTAAAGATGCTGACGGTGTGATCTATGTTCGTCCTGGTGTTAAAGATTGTTCTTTAGGTGGTAATCGTTACTCTCAAGTTCGTATTGCTGTTGACGGGACACATTACATTAAAGGTATGGCTATCTATAAAGATGATCTGCCTGATGGTGTAGATTTGATGTTCAACACTAATAAGTCTAATACAGGCAATAAGCTAGATGCTTTAAAGAAGATGAACGATGATCCTGAAAATCCTTTTGGGGCTACTATTTCACGACAGATCTTTGAGCATACTAAAGATGGTAAAAAGCAACTCATGTCTGTAATGAACTTGGTGAATGATGAAGGTGATTGGGACAAATGGTCTAACAGTTTGTCTAGTCAGATGTTGTCTAAGCAGAATCCTTCATTGATTAAACGCCAACTTGATTTGACATATGAAGCTCGCAAAACTGAACTTGCTAAGATTAAAGCTTTAACTAATCCTGCTGTTAAAAAGAAACTCTTAGAAGAGTTTGCTGATAACACCGACTCATCAGCAGTTAAACTTAAAGCTGCAGCTCTTCCAAGGCAACGTACCCATGTCATCCTTCCTGTACCAAAGATGAAGGAGACAGAAGTCTATGCTCCTAAGTACAATAATGGTGAACGTGTTGTATTGATTAGACACCCTCATGGTGGTATCTTTGAGATTCCTGAGCTAACGGTTAATAATAAACAACCAGACGCAAGAAAACTTTTGGGTAATGCTCAAGATGCTATTGGTATTAATGCTAAAGTTGCAGAGAAACTTTCTGGCGCAGACTTTGATGGTGATACTGTTCTTGTTATACCAAACAATTCAGGTAGAATTAAGACTGCACCTATGCTTGAAGGTTTGAAGAACTTTGATCCTAAAGCATCATACCCAAAGTATCCCGGTATGAAGGTCATGAGTGAGCACTATAAACAAGTTCAGATGGGTGAGATTTCAAACCTTATCACAGACATGACTATTCGAGGCGCTCAACCTGAGGAACTTGCAAGAGCTGTTCGCCATTCTATGGTTGTCATTGATGCAACAAAGCATGAGCTTAACTATAAACAATCAGCTCATGATAATGGGATTGCTGAGCTCAAAGCTAGGTATCAATCCGGTGGCGCGTCTACCTTAATCTCAAGAGCTAAGTCTGAACAAAGGGTTGTTAAAAGAAAGCCCCGCCCTATGAGTAAAGGTGGGCCTATTGATCCTAAGACTGGTGAACGTGTCTATGAGAACATTGGTAAGACTTATGTGAATAAAAGTGGCAAAGTTGTCACTGAAATGCAAAGGTCTACTAAACTTGCTGAAGCTAAAGATGCACATACTTTGTCTTCTGGTACCCCTGTTGAAAAGCTTTATGCTGATCATTCTAATCGTTTGAAGGCTATGGCTAATGAAGCAAGGAAAGAAGTTCTTGCAACCAAACCATTGCCAGTGTCTCCATCTGCTAAAGTTACATACAAGAATGAAGTTGCATCTCTTGACGCCAAGCTAAAGTTAGCACAACGAAATGCACCTTTAGAACGGCAAGCTCAAATCATAGCCAACACTACATATAAGGCCCGTATTCAAGCAAACCCCAATTTAACTAAAGACCAGGTTAAGAAGATCAAGTACCAAGAGCTCGAGAGAGCTAGAACCTTAACTGGTGCAAGGAAACAAGAAATTGATTTGACTGATGCTGAATGGAAAGCAATTCAATCAGGTGCTGTTAACAATACCAAGATGCAAGAGATCCTTAGGTATTCTAACCCCGATAAGATTAGAAAGTTAGCTACACCACGACAACAAGTTCTAATGAATTCTTATAACATTCAACGGGCCCAGGCTATGTTAAAGCAAGGTAAGACTCAAGCCGAGGTCGCCGAAGCTTTGGGACTAAGTGTATCAACTCTTAAGAAAGGACTGAAAGGAGAGTGATGACACCATGAGTAAACAATACCATATGCTTACAACTGTGGACAATCCTTTTAATCCTATCACGCAATTCAAAGAATGGTACAACTTTGATACAGCTCATGGATACGATTCTCTACAACTACTAGCTCGTATGACCTATCTCTCTGATTCTCTTTCTGAAGAGACTAAGACTTCTATCATAGAAGAAACAATTGAAGAGATTGTTACCGAGAATCTGTCAGGTATGCATACTAGTATACTAATCACCGAAGAAAATTAAATAAAAACTAAAAGAAAAAAAGAAAAACGAATGAAAAAGAAAAAATAAAAAACAAAAAATGAAAAACAAAAAACAAAAAACGGTGTGGGGGGAGGGGTCTCGCACAAATGACCCCCCTCCTGCATCGCCGCCCTCCTAAAAATAGCCCCGGAGGGTATATTTGAGGAACAATTCCGGTTTTAAACCCTCCAAAACTACTACTAAACCTAAGGAGGATACATGGCAACTCGTAAGAAACCCGATCCGATTACCCGTGCCAAGCGTCCTCCAGCAACAACTCCGGAGGGAAGAGAGAATCAACTTGTTTCTATGGCTGTTGATTTAGCCGAAAAGCAATTAGCAGATGGAACTGCTTCGGCTCAGGTTATTACTCACTACCTTAAGCTTGGTTCTACAAGAGAAAAGTTAGAGCAAGAGCGATTAGCTAAAGAAAACGAACTACTTCAAGCCAAGGTTGAATCCATGGCTTCTGTGAAACGCATTGAAGAACTGTATGAGACAGCTCTTAATGCTATGCGAACTTATGCTGGACAAGAAATCGACGACCTTGATGATTAGAACTTATAGAGAGCTTATTAGAATTGCATCTTTTGAGGATCGTTTTGAGTATCTGTCTTTACATGGAGATGTTGGACGTTCGACGTTTGGTTTTGATCGTTACATAAACCAACAGTTCTATACATCTTCTGAGTGGAAGCGTCTTCGCAACTATATTATCTTAAGGGATGAAGGTAGAGACCTTGGTGTTGAAGGATACGAGATTCACGGACGTTTACTGATTCATCATATGAATCCTGTGTCGGCCGATGATATTATCAATCGACATGACTTTCTTTTAAACCCTGATTTTTTAATAACGACCACACATCGAACCCATAACGCAATTCACTATGGTGATAAATCTCTTCTACCTCAACCTTTTGTTGAGAGACAACGTGGAGACACTAAACTTTGGTGAGAAAGGAGGCGTCAATGTCTGATAGTATTCTTCTATCAACAAAGAAAACACTTGGACTAGCTGAAGATTATACCGCTTTTGACCAAGATATTATTATGCATATTAATAGTGTCTTTTCCGTTTTGCATCAGTTGGGGATTGGGCCTTTAGAAGGTTTTGAGATTATTGATGACACAGACACTTGGGAGGATTTTGCTTCCGATGTTCGTTTAAATTCAATTCGATCTTATGTATATCTTAGAGTTCGTCTTTTGTTTGATCCACCAACAACTTCATTTTTACTTAACGCACTTCAGGAACAAATTAAAGAGCTTGAATGGCGTCTAAATGTGTATCGTGAAGAACAAATCGAAGATGCTTTACCCTTATCCTACGTTATTGACGGTGGATCGCCACAAGATTAAGGAGTGACTATGACTCGTCGAGACACTATTATTAAAAATCGTCGAGGTACCTCCCTAGAATGGGAAACAGCTAATCCTATCCTTCATGATGGTGAAATTGGTGTTGCCACAGATCTAAATAATTTTAAAATGGGTGATGGCGAAACTCCTTGGTTAGATCTACCATATTTTATTGCTCAAGATGATCTTGGTGATTTAAAAGGTGATAAAGGCGATAAAGGTGATCCAGGCCCAGCCGGACCTCAGGGTCCTCAGGGAATTCAAGGCCCAAAAGGTGATCCTGGAGCTGACGGAGCCACAGGCCCAGCCGGACCTCAGGGTCCTCAGGGAATTCAAGGCCTAAAAGGTGATCCTGGAGCTGACGGAGCCACAGGCCCAGCCGGACCTCAGGGAATTCAAGGAGAGCCTGGACCAGCAGGAGCTGACGGAGCCACAGGCCCAGCCGGACCTCAGGGAATTCAAGGAGAGCCTGGACCAGCAGGAGCTGACGGAGCCACAGGCCCAGCCGGACCTCAGGGAATTCAAGGAGAGCCTGGACCAGCAG
>WBZT01003288.1_pt1 | contig 10683 bp, 2 predicted proteins | sample 5204241 | NCBI WGS metagenome assembly WBZT01 (sample SAMN12344358, study PRJNA552823) | activated sludge metagenome | biome: Activated sludge suspended growth; feature: Nitrification reactor; material: Wastewater; isolation source: activated sludge from nitrification reactor of wastewater treatment...
GGCTGTTCCCATGGTTATTGGCGATCAGGTATTGGGGGTGTTGGATGTTCAGGCCAATGTCGTTGACCGTTTTTCCGAACAAGATGTGCAAATTAAAACCACACTGGCGGCGCAAACGGCCGTGGCCCTGCAAAACACCCGCCAATACGCCGCCACAAATCGCGCACAACAAATCGTGCAGAAAAACGAAGCCCTGATGCGCACAATTATCGATTCCACCCCCGACTGGATCTTTGTCAGAGACATCGATCATCGGTATGTGCTTGTGAACAAGGGGTATGCAGACGCCTTCCACATGACGCCCGAAGACTTTATCGGCAAAAACGATCTGGAAATCGGCTTCCCAGAAGAGATTGTCAAAGGCAATCCAGAGAAAGGCATTCGCGGTTTTTGGGCCGACGATCGCCAGATTATGGCCGAAGGTGAGCTGAAGGTTATTCCCGAAGAACCGGCTGTGGTTGACAATCAACCCCGAGTACTCAGCACAATTAAAGCCCCACTTAAAGATGAACAAGGGAACGCCATTGGGGTTGTCGGGTTTGTGCATGACATCACCGATCTAAAATCTGTAGAAGAAACACTCCGCCAGAATCAGGCGCAGCTTCAGCAGGCTTTGCGCACCGCGCGCATGGCAAACTGGCAAATCGATCTCCCAACCCTCACATTTACGTTTAACGATCCGGTTTACGAGCTTTTGGGCACATCAGCCGCCAACGCAGGCGGGTATGAAAAATCTCTGCACGATTTTCTGGTTGAGTTTGTGCATCCTGATGATAAGGCTATGCTCACCGCTGCGGTGCAGGATTTGTTAGCTGCCAATCGCATGCATACCATCGAGAAAGAAATTCGTGTCATTCTGGCCAACAAACAAGAGCGCGCCATGCTGGTGCGCTTCGATTATTTGGGCGCCGACAGCCAGCAGCCAAATACTATTTTTGGTTCTGTGCAAGACATTCATGAACAGAAGCAGGCGCAGTTGGCTCAGGAACGATTGACCCGCGAATTGGAAGAGCGCGTGGACCAAATGAATGCGCTGCAGCGGGCCATGTCGCTTGAAGGGTGGCAGGAATTTCTGACAACTGGCAACAGACCCGTGCAGGGGTTTATGTTTGCCGATGAAACCATACTGCCGATCCAGCCTGGCGGTTTAAATGACCAGATTCAGACAAATGCGCCCATTCCGCTGGAAGAGATCACCGAAATCTCGTTTAACGAAACGCATACGGCCGTTTCCGTCCCCTTAAATCTGCATGGCGAGTCCATTGGCATCATCGGCGTTCGCAGTAAATCGGGCGAATCGTTGAGCAACGAGCAAGAAGCCTTACTCATGGCTTTATCTGCACAGGTGGTAGAAGCGCTCGAACGCGCCCGTTTGTTTGAAGAAACAGAAATTGGCCGCCAACGCCTGGATATTCAGGCTCGTGAATTGGCCGTTATTAACGAGGTGGCCCAGTCCGTCTCCCAATTGTTGGAGCCGGCAGACCTCCTCGAAACCATTTTCAAACAGGTGCAGCGAGCTGTCGTAGCCGACGCCTTCATCGTCGCTAGTTACGACCCGCGCACCAACTTGCTGAGCTACCCCCTGGTTTATGATGGCGGGCAGCGCTATCAGCCACCTGCCGGCCGCCCGACAGCGGATAATCCCTGGCTGCAAGTGGTGCAGACAGGCCAGCCCCGCCTGATCAACCGCACCGACGAAGAGATCGCCGCCCGTTTGGCCGAATTACAAGATGCGGCCGAGCATCGCTTGGGGGCCCCCGGCAAAGTGTCCGCTTCGCTGATTTTTGTCCCTCTCTTCCTGGGTCAGCAAGCCATCGGCGCGTTGTCTGTGCAAAGTTACGCCCAGGCAGCTTACAGCGATCACGACCTGGCGCTGCTGTCCGGAATTGCCAACCACGTGGCCGTGGCCCTGGAAAATGCGCGGCTTTACACGGAAACGCAGCGCCGGGCTGAACGGGAAGCCCTGGTAAACGCCATCAGCCAGAAGATCCAGAACGCCTCGACAATAGAAAGCGCCATGCAAACGGCCGTGGCCGAGCTGGGCAAAGCTTTCCAGGTAAAACGCGCCATCGTCGAGCTAAACCATACCAAACCGTTGCCTGAGATTTCATAACGCCAACGAGATTGGAGACCGTACTTATGGCCAACAACAGCCAAACTCATCAAACCGCCACCGGTGATTACCAATTTTTAGATAAAATGCAGGCGCTGCAAGAAGTCAGCCTGACCTTGTACCGCGCGGCGAGCCTGGAAGAACTTTACCGCCAGGCTGTCGAACTGGGTCGGTCACGCCTTGGCTTCGACCGTTTGGGCCTGCTGCTCTACGACGAAGCCAACAACCTGATGCGCGGCGCTTTTGGCACCGACGAGCAGGGCAACCTGCGCGACGAGCGCGACTACAACGAACCCATCGAAGACCCGCGCCTGCTGCAAGTCCTGCACAGCGCAGAGCGGATTGGCTACTGGCCCGAGACCCAGCTCCGCGACTTTGGGCAGGTGATCGGCCAGGGCTGGAACGCCATGGCGGTGCTGTGGAGCGGCGACAAAGCCATCGGCTGGCTGGCGGCCGACAACCTCTTGAAACGCGAGCCACTCACCTACCACCTGGACATCCTGAAACTATATGGCGCAACTCTGGGGCATCTCATTTTCCAAAAACAGTCGGAAGAGGCGCTGCATCGCCAGGAGCGCGCGCGTTACCAGACGTTATTCGACAACGCGGCTGACACCATTGTGGTCATGGACATGGACGGCCGTCTAACGGATTGTAATGCCAGTTTCATGGAGTTAATTGGATACGGCCGTGATGAAGTGATCGGCCAATCCATCACCCGCTTCTTTGCCCCGGCCAGCTTGCCCACCTTCAAGGCCATGTTCCCGCTCTTACATGCCAAAGGGCATGCCGAAGGCGAAGTGCAGTTCATGCACAAAAGCGGTCAGGCAGTTGACGTGTGGAACAAGGCACAGTTATGGCGCGACGATCAGGAAAAATTCCAGGGCATCGTCTTATTCAGCCGCGACATTACCGCCCGCAAAACGGTAGAAAGAGAACTCAATTTGCGCCAGTCGGCTTTGGAAGCAGCCGCCGACGGCGTCGTCATTACCGATAAGCAGGGCAGCATCCTTTGGGTGAACCGCGCCTTCACGACTCTCACGCAATACAGCCGGGAAGAAGCCATCGGCGGCAACCCGCGCCTGCTTAAATCCGGCGCCCACGACGAAGCCTTTTATCGGCAGTTGTGGCAAACTTTGTTAGACGGCCGTGTCTGGCAAGGCGAAATCACCAACCGGCGCAAGGATGGGTCCCTCTACCAGGAAGACATGTCCATCACGCCGGTTCGTTCGGCCAATGGCGAGATTTCCCACTACGTGGCCATCAAGCGCGACATCAGCCAGCGCAAAGCGGGCGAAGAAAGACAGCGCCAGGAAAGCGCCCTGCTAACCAGCCTGCTGGACTCCATCCCGGATCTGATCTTCTACAAAGACGAAGCGGGCGTTTACCTGGGCTGCAACACGGCCTTTGCCCAGTTCACCGGTCGACCGGTGGACGGCATCGTCGGCAAGACCGATTTTGACCTGTTCCCTGAGGAGGTGGCCGTCTTTTTCCGCGAGCAAGACACCGAGATGATGGCGCAGGGCGAGGCACGGCATAACGAAGAATGGGTCGATTACCCGGACGGCCGTCGTGTGCTGCTGAACACGCTGAAAACCCCCTTTTACGACGCCGATAAAAACCTGCTGGGCCTCATCGGCATCAGCCGAGACGTCACTGCGACGTATCAAGCGCAAGAGGAACTGCGCCGTTTGGGTTACGTGGTAGAACAATCGTTAGACGGCACGGCCGTAGCCAACCTGGACGGCATCGTCGAGTTTGTCAACCCCGCCTGGGCCGCCATGCACGGCTACACCGTCGACGAACTGATCGGCCAGCACCTCAGCGTCTTCCACACCCCAGATCAGTTGGCCAACGAAGTCGACCCGGTGAACCAACGCGCTCTGGCCAGCGGCCAGGCCCAGCGGGCGGAAATCGGTCATGTGCGCAAAGACGGCGTCACCTTCCCCACCCTCATGACCATCGACCTGCTGCGCGACGAAAACGCCCAGCCCATCGGCCTGGTCGCCGCCACTCAAGACATCACCGACCGCAAAGAAGCGGAAAGAGCCTTGCAAGAAAATCAGGAGCGTCTGGAAGAGGCCACCCGCATTGCCCGGCTGCATTACTGGGAATTCGACGTCGCCACGCAGATGTTCACCTTCTTGCCCGCTTATTACGAATTGCTCGGCACAACGGCCGAAGAAGAAGGCGGCTACACCATGTCGGCGGCCGACTACGCCCGCAAATATGTGCCCGATTACGAAGCCGGCATTGTCCAGCAGGAAATCATCGCGGCGCTAACCACCGACGACCCGAACTACAGCCGGGAGATTGACTCGCTGAACCGGACCAAAGACGGCCGTGTCTTCCCCATCCGGGTCCGTTTCCGCATCCTCAAAGACAGCGACGGCAAAACCATCAAATTCATCGGAGCCAACCAGGACATCACAGACCAGGTAAAAACCGAACAGGCGCTGCGCGAACGCGAAAGCTTGCTGCGCACCATCATCGACTCCACACCCGACTGGATTTTTGTTAAAGACGTGAACCACCGTTACCTGATGGTGAATCAGGGCTACGGCAATTCGCTCGACCTCAACCCCGACGACTTCATCGGCAAAAACGACCTGGACCTTGGTTTCCCCGAAGACATCGTGAAAGGCAACCCCGAAAAAGGCATTCGCGGCTTTTGGGCCGACGACCGCGAAATCATGGAACGAGGCGAAGTCAAGATCATCGACGTGGAACCGGCGGTGGTGGACGGGCAGCAGCGGTTCCTGAACACCATCAAGGCGCCCCTCAAGGATTCTACCGGTCAGGTTGTCGGCATTGTGGGCTTCGTCCACGACATCACGGAGCGCATCGCCGCTGAAGAAACCCTGGCCAAACAGGCCGCTCAGCTCCAAACGGTAGCCGAAATCTCCACCAGCGTGTCGACAATTCTGGATCAGACCATTTTGCTGCAAAACATCGTCGACCTGACAAAAGAACGGTTTAACCTTTACCATTCACACATTTACCTGCTGGATCCTTCCGGCAAATCGCTGGTACTGGTCGCCGGCGCAGGCGAAGTCGGGCAAATCATGACGGCCGAGGGCCGCTCCATCCCCCTCGCGCAAGAAAGATCCCTGGTCGCCCGCGCCGCACGCAGCAAACAGAGCATTATCATCAACGATGTGCAGGCGGAGCCTGGCTTCCTGCCGCACCCGCTCCTGCCGGAGACAAGATCGGAAATGGCTGTGCCCCTGCTCGCCGGCGATCAGGTCATTGGCGTCCTGGATATTCAGGCAAACCAGACGGAGTATTTCTCCGAAGATGACGCCAACACTCAAACTACTCTGGCGACGCAAATCGCCATCGCGGTAGAAAACGCCCGCTTGCTGGCCGAAACCCAACGCGCTTTCGAAGAGCTAGATGCTCTGACGCGTCGGCTGACTCGTGAATCCTGGGAAAATTATCTACAAACCTTTGAACGTCCGGAATGGGGCTTTGCTTACAATTACGGCCAGCTTTTGGCGCTTGATCCGGCCAGCGCGGAGATGTCTTCGGCGTCTTTGGCTACAGAGAAACAGGCTAACGGACTGCTGGCTCAACCGTTGTTGGTAAACGGCGAGTCAATCGGGCGTCTGGCCCTTTTTAATGAGGATGAGGAATTCGGGCAAACGGCCGTAGAGGTTGCAGAAATGGAGGAAATCATCGCCGCTGTGGCCGAACAGTTAAGCTCCCGAATCGAAAACCTCCGGTTGACTGATCAAACCCAGGCCGCTCTCAGCGAATCCTCCAGCCTATACGAAGCCAGCGCCGAAATGAACGCCGCCCAAACCTACGACGATATTCTGGCCGTTGTGCGCAAATTCACCATCGCCGACACGGCACAAAGCGTCAGCTTTAGCATGTTCGACCGGCCCTGGACTGCTTCACAAACTCCTGATTGGATTGAACTGCTGGCTGTCTACACCAAACGGGAAAACCAGGAAATAATACGCCGTTATCCCCTGGCCGAATTTCCATCTGCCGATACCATCCTAAAAGCCAACAAACCAACCATTATTGAAGATTTTGACAACCCCGCCATTCCCATCCATGAGTCCATCATCAACTTATACACCAAACAATTTGGCGCCCGGTCCGCGATTTTTGTGCCGCTTGTGGTTGGCGGCCAGTGGATTGGGTATATCAATGCCTTGTATCGTGAACCAAGTCGGTTCGTTGAATCGGATATTCGCCGGTTGACGGCGTTGGCCAGCCAATCAGCCATCAGCATTCAAAACGTGATCTCTGTGGCGGAAACAAAAACCCGCGCCGACGAATTGGGCGTTTTAAATGAGATGAGCCGCGCTCTGGCAACTATGTTGGAGCCGCGTGAAATCATCGAAAGTATTCATGGGTATGTCAGCCAATTACTGGACGCCGACAACTTCTTTATCGCTTTGTATGATGCACAAGCCAACGAACTGAACTACCCTGTGGCGATGGAAGATGGCAAACCGGTCCAAATCAGGACACGGCCGTTTGGCAATGGCCTCACTGAACACGTCATCCAAAAAGGTCGGGCTGTCCTCATCGAAAAAGATCTGGAAAGTTACGTGAAAGAACAAGGGCTTACCCTCATGGGCGACCCAACCCATTCATGGCTAGGCACACCCATGATCAGCGGCCGGCAAATCATTGGGGTTATCGGGGTATTACACCCCGACAGTTACCGTTACAACGAGAACCATCTCAATTTGTTAAGCGCGGTAGCCAGCCAGACTACCATCGCCCTGCAAAACGCGCGGTTGTTCCAACAAACCCAGGCCCGCGCCCAACGCGAACAAATGCTGCGCGAAATCACCGCCCGCGTTCGCAGCTCCGCCGACATGGATACAATTATGAAAACGGCCGTCAAAGAAATAGGCCAGGCGCTCGGACGGCGGACTTTCATTTACCTGGGCGGCGAGTCAGACCAAACCACACCATCGCCAGCCGAAAACAAGAAAGGAGCGAGAGATGAGTGACACAACCGACTTATCCCCGCAGTTCTTAGCGGACGCCTTACCGGCCCACAAAATTCTAGAGAATGCCGCCGACTTTGTCGCCCTCATCACCCCAGAAGGCCAATTACTGGAAGTAAACGAAAACGGCCGTATGCTCATGAGCATCTGGGACGAAACAGAACTCGCCGACCTCACCATCGTCGATCTAACCGCCGAAGCCTACCAAACACTCCAGCAAGAAACAGCCATTCCCACCGCCATCCAGGAAGGCTCCTGGCAAGGAGAAGTTGTCTACCAAAGCCGCGACGGCATCGAAATACCCATCTCCCAAAAAATCGTCGGCGGGTTCAACCTGGACGAAGAAACACCCTTGCTCATCATCTTCGCCCGCGACATTACCGAACGCAAATGGGTCGAAACCTCCCTGCTAGAAAGCGAAACACGGTTCAGAAGCTCCTTTGAAAATACAACCGCAGGCATGGCGCTGATCAGCCAGGAAGGTCGTTTCCTGCAAACCAACACCCCCCTGCAAGAGATGTTGGGCTACACCGATCAAGAATTCATGACCCCCAGCTTTGTCGATATGCTCCACCCAGACGACGCCAAAGTTAACGCCCGCCTCATCCGGCAACTGCAACGAGGCGAAGTCACCTCCATCCGCAACGAAGCCCGCTTCCACCACAAAAATGGCGGTATCATGTGGGCTAACGTCAACGCTTCCAGCATCTTCGACGCCCAAAATCGCCTCTCCTATTTCCTGGTGCAAATCGACGACATCTCTGAACGTAAGCACCTGGAAGAGCAAGTTCAGGAATCTCTCCGCATCAGTCGCCGCCAACTAGAAATCAGTCAGACACTCGCCGGCGCTCGAACCGAGCAAGAAATCCTGGAAACCATCGCCCAAAAAGCCGACTACTACCCTCAGGTAGCCTTCTCCCTCACCTTTATGGAATTCGACAACGGCGCGCAAGTTGATGTGGTTAAAGCTCAAAATGCCGCCCGAAGCGGCATTCGCCTCATGCCCCAGAACTCACGCATTCCCTGGAGCGATTCTCCCATCACCAGGCTCTACTCCAATGAAACCATCTTCGTCAGCGGCGATGTCCCCACCGACAAACGCATCGGCAGCGCCGTAAAAAAGATGTTTGTCTCTTCCAATGTTCATAGTTTTGCCATTCTGCCGCTTGTAGCCAGCAGCGAATGGCTGGGCAACATGGCCATCCTCTCCCAAGACGAACATTTCTTCGACGAAACAAAACTCTCGTTCTACCGCAATCTGGCCGAACAAGTCAGCATCGCTCTCCGCGCCGCGCGGCTGTTTGCCAACATCCAAAATTCTCTTATATCCCGCAGCCGCGAAGTCAACTTGAGCATTCAAATTGCTCAGGAAATCGCCACCGCTCATGATCTCGGCGGGTTGTATCAGCGAGTCGTCAACCAGGTAAAAGAAGGGTACGACTTCTACCATGTCCAACTGCTCCGCTACGATCCATTTCTAGATACCGTCGCGCTGATTTACGGCTACGGCGAAATTGGCGCCAAGATGCTGAGTATCAACCACTCCATGCCCATGGGTGTCGGTCTGATTGGCATCGCGGCTGAAACTGGCCTTACCACCCGGCGCGACAATGTAATGAACTCGCCAGACTGGCGGCCAAACCCGCTGCTGCCCGAAACCCGCAGCGAAATTGCTGTCCCGATCAAACTCCGCGGCGAAGTTCTGGGCGTGCTGGATATTCAGAGTAATTCATCAAACGCGTTTAGCGATAATGATCAACTCGTATTGGAAGGGCTTTGCGGGCAGATTGCCATCGCCATTGAAAGTACGCGCCTGCGCGAAGAAATGGACGCCCGCATGGCGGAACTCACCACGCTGCAGCGGTATATGAGCCGTGAAGGTTGGGAAGCCTATCACGCCGAGCGGGAAAAGAAACTGACCGGTTATCAATTTGATCATCAGGGCGTCTTATCTCTGCCTACGCTGGCGACGGCCGTTATGAACGATAAGAGTAACGGCCGTACCACCACCGACACCTCACTCGCCCCCTACGCCAGCCTGGAAATCCCCCTCACCGTCCTCGGCGGCGAAACCATTGGCAAAATCGGCATCCAGGCCGATCAAGACAACCCCCTTAGCGACGAAGACCTGGAATTTATCCGTTCTGTCTCCTCCCAGGTGGCCGAAGCCCTCGAAGCCGCCCGCCTCTTCGAACAAACCCAAGACTCGCTGAGCGAGCAAGAACGCCTTTCCACCCAGCTGGAAACAGTAGCCCAGGTAAGTACCGCCGCCTCCACCATGCTGGAAGTAGACGCCCTACTCCAGGCAGTAGTAGACCTCACCAAAGCCAGTTTTAACCTTTACCACACACACGTCTATCTGCTAGACGACTTCCGCAACCGCCTCGTCCTCCGCGCCGGAGCCGACCAGGTAGGACGTCTGATGACTTTGGAAGGCCGCGAAATTGATCTGAACGCCGAATCCCTGGTAGCCCGCGCCGCCCGCACACGCGGCGGCATCGTTGAAAACGATGTACGCAAAATTATAGACTTTTTGCCTAACCCGCTCCTGCCCCACACCCGTGCCGAACTAGCCGTCCCCATGATCGTGGGTGATCACCTCGTAGGCGTCTTAGACCTGCAATCAGACCAAATCGACTACTTCTCCGAGGAAGACATCAACATCCACCGCACCCTCGCCTCACAGATCGCCGTCGCCGTGCAAAACGCCACCTTGTTTGCAGAGCAGGTCGCCGCATCCGAAAAATTACGCGAAGTAGATCGCTTAAAGTCCGAATTTCTGGCCAGCATGAGCCACGAACTGCGCACGCCGCTCAACTCCATTATCGGTTTTGCCGATGTGCTTCTGGAAGGGTTGGATGGAGACCTGAACGAGCGTATGGAAGAAGACGTCCGGTTGATCCGCGACAGCGGTCGGCACCTGCGCGAACTGATTGGCGACATTCTAGACATGTCCAAAATCGAAGCCGGCCGTATGGAACTGCGTTACGAAGAAATCGACATGCGCCAGATGGCCAACGATGTCATTGCCACGGCCGCGCCTCTGGCAGAAACGAAAAATCTGCAACTATACTGCAACATCAGCGATGACGTGGATATCGTCGAAGCTGACCGCACGCGCTTGCGGCAAGTCATGTGGAATATCATCGGGAACGCCATTAAATTTACCGAAAAAGGACACGTCGCGCTGAACATGCAAATGCAAAACAACAATTTGTTGGTCTCCATCGAGGACACAGGCATTGGCATCAAAGAAGAAAACATCCACATTGTCTTCGAGCAATTCCGCCAAATTGATGGCAACCTGAACCGCAGCGTTGGCGGCACCGGCCTGGGCATGCCCATCACCAAGAAATTAATCGAACTGCATGGCGGAGAAATCTGGATTGAAAGCGCAGCCGGCAGAGGCAGTACGTTCTGGTTTACTATTCCCAACGCGCAGCATATTCGTCGTCGTCGAGACACATCTCAGTTAGGCTAATTTGGATGAGGGTTTTCATAAATTTCAGATACCTGTTAAAATCTTGGAGGTGACTCTATTTTAACGAGGTTCAAAATCAGATATTGTTATGCCAAATGAACGAAAACAAGTAC
>WBZT01003289.1_pt1 | contig 10682 bp, 8 predicted proteins | sample 5204241 | NCBI WGS metagenome assembly WBZT01 (sample SAMN12344358, study PRJNA552823) | activated sludge metagenome | biome: Activated sludge suspended growth; feature: Nitrification reactor; material: Wastewater; isolation source: activated sludge from nitrification reactor of wastewater treatment...
CTTGCTTGCGTTGCTGTGCGGCCAACCATCGGCCAAGCCAGCCCCACAACACCATGAGCGGCACCAAGGCCCAGGCAATCTGCACGGTCGTCGCGCCAAGCGCCTTCACGCCGGAAACCAGCCACCCCGTGGAGGCATCCCCGGCGCGCGAGATCGCCGTATCGATGAAATTCTTCGCTTTGTATTTCTCTTCGCGGCTGACCACCGTGAACAGGACTTCACGCGCCGGTTTGGAAAGCGCATATTCCCCCACCCGGCGCAGCACGGAAAAGACCACGTACACCGCCAGCCCGGGCCACAAGGCGATGCCCAAAAACCCCAGCAGACTGACTGCCGGGAGAATGAGCAGCGCCACCACTAATCCGAATCGGACCACCAGACGGTTCGTAACAAAGAGCTGAGTCAGCCACGTGAGGAGATTGGTCGTGAAATCCAGCATCGAGAAAAACCTCGTCCTCGCTTCCGGCTGATCGAAATGCTCGGCCACCAGACGCACCTGCTCGAAGTAGAGGAAGGTTGCGGTCATCGTCAAGCAGGTGAGATAGCCGCAGATACCGAGCAGATAGGGCGACGACCAGACGAGGCGCACTCCGGCCAGAAACCCACCTCCCAGCGGTTCGCCGCTGTTCTCGCGATGGCAGTCGGATCGGCTCCGACTCCACACCTCCAGCTTGTAGATGCACCAGATGCACGCCGTCAGACACAGCGCCGAAGCCAGCATGAGCACAGGAACGGGAAAGACATAGGTCAGTCCGGTGGTAATGAGCGGACCGAACAGGGCCCCCGTACTGCCACCGGCCGCGATGACCCCGAAGAGTCGGGCGCCCTGGGCCGGTGTGAAGAGATCGGCCATGAAACTCCAAAACACCGACACCACGAACAGATTGAAGACCGACAGCCATACGAAGAATCCCCGGGCGACCCACTCCAGAGACTGGCGGCCGGTCATCAACAGGTACAGCACCAGCAGGTTGGCAATAAAGAAGAGATAGACCCCGAGCAACAATCGATAGCGTGAATACCGCGCGGACAACCAACCGAAGAGCGGGGTGACGGCCAGCAGGGTGAGGAACGTGCCCGTCATCATCCAGGGCAGATGTTGCACGCCGCCTTGGATCGCCATCTCGTCGCGTACGGGACGAAGAATGTAGTAGCCGCAGAGGAGGCAGAAAAAATAGGCGAAGGACCAGGTCAACGGCCACAATTCCTGCGGCTGCGCCTGAACGAACCGGGTCACTGATCGACGCCATCTCTCCATAGGGCCAGGGTGGGCGCAGTGTACCAGGCCTGCCATCCCGCGCACGAAGAAAATTTGTTACAATGCCGCCCGGTCCGTTCAGTGCCCCAACCGGGTCCCCCGTGAAGTCAGGTGCTCGTTCATGATTGACCTCCGTAGTGATACGGTCACCAAACCCTCCCCCGCCATGCGCGAGGCCATGGCCCGTGCCGAAGTGGGTGACGACATTTACGGCGAAGACCCCACGGTCAACCGTTTGCAGGAAGTCGGCGCCGCCCTCGTGGGAAAACGCGCCGCGCTGTTCGTGCCCTCAGGCACCCTCGGCAACCAACTCTGCCTCCGGGCACAGGCCGAACCAGGACGTGAAGTCATCGTTGAAGGTCAGTGCCACATCATCCGCTATGAACAGGGTGCGGCGGCCGCGCTGGCGGGAGTGCAACTCCATTGGATCACCGGCCGGCAGGGCCTCATCACCGCCGAGCAGGTCGAAGCGGCCATCCGCCCCACCGATCCCTACAGTATTCAAACCGCACTGATCTGTATCGAGAACACGCACAATGCCGGCGGCGGGACCGTCTACCCGCTGGCCGCCATCCAAGCCATCCGCGCCGTGGCGAGCGCCCACGGATTGCCCATGCATCTCGACGGCGCCCGCCTATTGAATGCGGTCGTGGCGTCAGGAGTCTCCGCCGCCGACTACGCGGGTCATTTTGAAACGGTCACCTTTTGCCTCTCCAAGGGACTGGGCGCGCCGGCCGGGTCGTTGATTGCGACCGACGATCCTGCCCTACTGGAACGGCTCCGGCGCTTCCGGCGAATGTACGGCGGCGCCATGCGCCAGTCAGGGATTTTGGCGGCCGCAGGACTCTACGCGCTGGAACACCACGTTCATCGGCTCGCGGACGACCATGCCCATGCCAAACGGCTGGCGACCCGACTCGAACAGATCCCTGGGATCTCCATCAACTCGGCCGCGGTGGAGACGAACATCGTGTTTTTCGACGTGCACCGTTCACGGCTCTCGACTCGGGCCTTCGTGACGGCCCTCCGGCAAGAAGGCGTGCTGCTGAACGCCGTAAGCGCACGAACCTGTCGCGCGGTCACTCATCTGGACGTGTCGGCCAAGGCCATCGAGCAGGCGGCCGACGCCGTCGCACGGGTTCTCGCCTGATCGCCTCGTCTTGACGTTGACAGTCCGCCTGTCCCCTCATATACAATGCATCCACGCCAAGCGAAGCAAAGGGGACTGAGTGTCACTCCACGCCGTCTCGTTTCAACACATCAGCCGGATCCTCGACCTGACCGATACCTTGGGCATCAATCGCGAGTGGGTGGAAATTCCCCTCTCCCCCGAGAGTCCCGGGATCGTCCGCAAACTTCCTAATGGAAAACTTGAGATTATCGTGGATGCCGACCAGCCGTTCGACACGTGGCTCGGCACCCTGGAGCAACAGATACGACGTGTCCAGGCCGCCTGACCGCGTCGAAGGGTAGATATGGACGCACACCTGACCGAATCGTCACCGCAATCGACGCCCGCCCTTCCTTCCTCGGAAGAGCTGAGGGCCGAGTTACTCGACATTCCCGAACCGCCCGAGATGCCTCCCGCCGTCCCGCCGCCCGGCTATGAAGACGCGGTCACAGGCGCCGTGAAATACATTCGCGCCAAACGCGGAGGCGATTTGGTCGGCATCATTCTGGTCGGGTCCGGTGCCCGGCGTGCGGTTACGGCACACAGCGATATCGACCTCATCGTGCTGGTCAAGGGTCCGGCCGACGCGCAGGAGATGATCCGCGTGGGAGACCGACTGGTCGACATTCGGTATGGCGAGCACAAAACCGTGGCCGAGGATCTCACCTATTCGACCCGTCTGGCACCATTGCTCCGGAAGGGACGGATTCTGTACGACCACGAAGACATCGCCGCCCAACTGATCGCCAAAGCCGCGCAACGGTTTCGCCAGGGCCCGCCTGCCGCAGGGATTCATGAACGCATCCGCCTCAAGGCCGAATGTCTGCATTGGCTGGGCAAGGTGGAGGACCTGCGCGACCGACCCAACACGGCCCAATATCTCCTGCAATTGTTCTTTGAAGACTGCGTGTCCGCGTTCTTTCGTCTTCGCGGACTCTGGTTTACGGCACCGGTCGATACGCTGCGATTTCTCGCCTCCCGCGACGCGGCGCTCGGAGAGTTGGCCGGCCAGTTTTTAAGCGCGGCGACTCTGCACGACCGCCTCACCATCGGTCGCCGCTTTGCCGACACCCTGTTTCGCGAGATTCCCCTCCCGCCCCGCGTGGACTGACAAGGCCGCCACCAGCAGGGCGGCCTTGTGTTTGCGTTCGTGCCCGACCGTGATACCATCAGCCATCCGCCGAACCGGCATCGCCACAGGCTGCGAGAGACCGACTCACGACCGGTCATCGCGTACCGGCACTCACCAGAGAGGATGACCTATGGAACTAGGATTTATCGGGCTGGGGAAAATGGGGATGAACATGGTGACGCGCCTGCGGCAGAGCAACCACCGCATTGTGGCCTACGACCGCGCACCGGACGTCGTCGCACAGGCGGAGCGTACCGGATGTATCGGCGCAACTTCGCTGAGCGACCTCGTCTCGCACCTGACCGCGCCTCGCGCCGTCTGGATCATGGTGCCGTCGGGAGCGCCGACCGAAGAGACCATCCAAGCGGTTGCCGCGCTGTTGCAACCGGGCGATACCATCATCGACGGCGGTAACACCCGCTTCCATGACGATACACGCCGCGCAGCCGAGTTGAAGACGCGAGGCATTCACTATGTCGATGTCGGCACCAGCGGAGGCATCTGGGGGCTGACGGTCGGCTATTGCCTGATGATCGGAGGCGAGCAGGAGCCGGTTCAGCGACTGACACCGATTTTTCACACCTTGGCACCGGAGCAGGGATGGGCCCATGTGGGCACCCACGGCGCCGGCCACTACGTCAAAATGGTTCACAACGGCATCGAGTACAGCATGATGCAGGGATACGCCGAGGGTTTCGAACTCATGGCGAAGAGCGAGTACCGCCTCGACCTGGGCAAAGTCGCCGACTTATGGATGCATGGCAGCGTCGTCCGTTCCTGGCTGTTGGAATTAGCCGTCGGAGCCTTGAAGCAGGACCCCCAACTCGAACAACTGAAGGGATATGTGCAGGACTCCGGCGAAGGACGATGGATGATTCAGGATGCCATCGACAAAGACGTGCCGGTGCCGACCCTGACAGCGGCGCTGTTCACCCGCTTCCGTTCGCGGCAGGAAGAATCGTTCGCGGAGAAAATGTTGGCGGCCTTGCGCAATGCCTTCGGCGGACATAGTGTCCGTCGCTGACCTTCACCCAAGAAAGATCGAGACCATGTCCTCGCCTACGACTTCCCTCGACTGCAAACCCGTACCGGAATCCGTGCCTCCAGTTGAACCATGCACCCTGGTGATCTTCGGCGGCTCCGGTGATTTGGCCCGTCGGCGCCTGATTCCGGCGGTCTATAACCTACTCCTCGATGGTCTGTTGCCGGCCAAGTATGCGGTCATTGGCCTGGGCCGCAAGCCCATGACCGACGATGAGTTCCGCGCCCTGGTGCGTGAAGGGGTCGTCACACATTCGCGACAGGCATTGGTGCAGGAAACCTGGGACGCCTTCCAGTCTCACCTGTTTTACATTCAGGGGGAAAACGAAGATCCGCAGACGTATCAGGCACTCCGTGCCAAGGCTGAACAGGTCGAACGGGACATGCACCTGCCGGGAAACCGGATTTTTTATCTCAGCATCCCCCCCAGTTCCTTTGCCTCCGTCTGTGAGGGACTGGCTCACTCGGGGCTGGCGACATCAGCGGGCACCGCGTCCCCCTACTCGCGCATCATCGTCGAAAAGCCGGTGGGTCGCGATCTCGCTTCCGCTCGCCAGATCAACGAAGTGACCGGGAAGGTGTTCGCTGAATCCCAGATCTTTCGGATCGACCACTACCTGGGAAAAGAAACGGTGCAGAATCTCATGGTCGTCCGCTTCGCCAACAGCATTTTTGAACCGATCTGGAATCACAAATACATCGACCATGTGCAGATCACCGTCAGCGAATCGGAAGGCGTGGGCACCAGGGCCACCTATTATGAGGAAGCCGGGGCGTTGCGGGACATGATCCAGAACCACCTGCTCCAACTGCTCTGTCTCGTCGCCATGGAGCCACCGTACTCGCTCGACCCCGACGTGGTACGTAATGCCAAGATGGAAGTGCTGCGCTGCCTTCGACCCATCGTCGGCCGGGATGTCGCGCAGTATACGGTGCGCGCTCAGTATGCGGAGGGCACCGCGCATGACCAGCCCGTGCCTGGCTACCGCCGGGAGAAGGGGGTGAATCCCAACTCCATCACGGAAACCTACGTCGCGGTGAAAGCGTTCGTCGAAAACTGGCGCTGGTCCGGCGTACCCTTTTATCTGCGCACCGGAAAGGCCCTCCCGAAACGGGCCAGTGAAGTCGCCGTACAATTCAGGGACATTCCCCAGATTCTCTTCAACGCCGATCCGGCACAGCCGCAACCGGCCAATGTGCTGACCCTGCGGATTCAGCCGGACGAAGGCCTTTCGCTCCGAATTATCTCGCGCGTGCCGGGCACCCGCGCGCAAACCCATCCGGTAGAGATGGACTTCCAATACAGCGACGTATTCGGATGCCCCTCCCCTGAAGCCTATGAACGGTTGCTGCTGGATGTGATGGCCGGCGACGCCTCACGCTTCATGCGGCGCGACGCGGTGGAGGCCTCCTGGGACTGGGTCACGAACATTTTGGATGGGTGGGCGCAACAGAAGCTGCGCTGGCTGCCGGAATATCCAGCCGGAACCTGGGGCCCGGTCGAAGCGGAACGGATGATTCAGAACGATGGCCGGAGCTGGCGCATTCTGTAGAAACGACCGGGTCCGGAGCCTGGAGTTCACCCAAGAGGCAGTTGCCGTCGAATCTCGTCCTTTTTCCCGATTCCGCCGATAAACCGGGAGAACGCTCCCTGTTCGAACAACGCCAGGGCGGGCAAGGAACTGATCTCCAGCTCCGCGGGGATCTGAAAGTTTTCCTGTACATTCATCTTCACGATTTTCACGGCCGCCCCCACCTCCCCGTGCAATTGCTCCAGCTGCCGTAACAGCGCGAGGCAATGCCCACAACCAGGCTGCCAGAACTCGACCAACACCGGGATGGAGGCCTGCTCTACCTCACGTGCGAAGGTTCGATCCGTCACGTCCTCGATCATGGGTGCGCCGCGCCTGAGGGGGAAGAACCGAGGAGCGGCGAATCGCCGGCGAACAGACGCTCATACGCCAACCGGCCGAACAGCCGGTAGCCGGAGGTCGTGAGGTGGAGTCCGTCATTCGAGTACGGCTGCGAGAGCATGAGAGAGTCCGGGTCGGCCGTCTCCGTAAAGAGATCGAGATATCGCAAGCCCTTCGACCCGGCATACTCCGCGATCAAGGCGTTCAATCGTCGACGACGCTCAATGTGTTGCGCAAGCCATGCAGCGGCCTCCGTGTTCTCACCTCCCAGTTCGACACGGATCGACGGCACGGTCACGGGAACCGGCACCACTGCATTCGCCCGCGCCAGTTCATACATCTTGAGCAAGTTGCGCATGATCTCAGCCGGATCGGCATTCCATCCGAGATCATTCGTTCCCCCGAGGATGATCACCACCTGAGGACGGCGATCGAGGACGGCGGCACGAAACCGGAGCACCATTTCACCGGTCACCTCACCACAGACCGCACTGACTTCAACCCGTCCCCGTTGCCCCAGACGCTCCTGCAACACCTGACCATAGGGTGCGTCTTCTGCAGCAGGATTCGACGGGCTGGGTACTTGGTATCCAGCCGTGAGGCTGTCGCCGAAACAGAGCACGAGCGGGAGTCGCGTGTCGGAACCCATGGAGGAATTCTACTGTCGGCGCTGAGGCGACGCAATCCTGGACATGCGCCGTTTGTCGACTCGCGCCGAGGTCGACGCCGCGCGCTCGAGTCCTGCGCAGACCGGCTATTTTCTTGACGAAGACACAGCCTCGGGATACGACTGACTCTTATGGAACCTACAGTCCCGATCCCGGACGGCACTCCTTTCGCTCCGCTCACGAGAGCCCAGGTCGATCCGGAGGTCGCCGCAGTGAAGCAACTGTTGAAGCTGCTCGACAAGGCGGCGAAGTCCGCCCGCACATACGGGACCAAGAATCCGGTCGCACAACGTTTCTTCCAGCAGTTCTATGACGAGTTGACCAAGCATCTCGCGCACCATACCCACCTTGCACTCCTCGTCCAACGCAACCAACTATTCCTGAAAGAGGAGGTTGTCTACGAGCCGGAGCGTGATGCAACGGGAGACAGCTTCGCGTTCAAGATGTATTCGGACGGCATTCGTGAGCTGAGCTTTCATCAGGGACTCACGCAAGAAGACCTCGCCTTCTTCCTCGATGCGCTCTGGGGCGTACCCGCCGCTGAGACCGCGGGGGAACAGGCAACCGCCGAGCATGAAGATGACGACGACATTGTGACGCGGCTCTGGGCCAAAAACCTCGACACCATCACGCTGGTCACCGCCGAGGAACTGGTGCGATCGTCCGGGTTCGGCCAGGACGAACTCGAACTGCAGACCCAGGGCTACATGAACCTGTCGGTCGGGTCATTGCGCGAACTCCTCGACCGCGAACGCGCCCAACAGACGGCCGACAAAGAAGGCGCAGCCGGGTCTGAGGCGCAGGGGAACGGGCCAGCAACAGGCGGAACCACCGGCGGGAACAGCGCAACCCGGCACCGCCGACTCCAGCCCAGCGTGGTCGGATACGACGTCTCCGAGCAGGAACACGAGACGCTCGCGCAAGAGATTCAACGAGAAACGGCTCGCAATCCCACCACCTATATTCTCGATGTCCTCACCGCCGTCTTGGCCTCCGAACCGTCGCCGGCCTTACTGAGCAAACTCTTCGAGGTCTGGGACAGTGTCATCGATGTGTTGATACGCGCGGGGGAATGGCCCCTGCTTGAAACCGTGCTGACCATGTTGCAGGAAGCGGAGACCGTCCGCCCCGATCTCTCGGATACCCACAAGCAACAAGTCGCCGGCCTGTTCGATGGACTGCACCGGCCTGAGCGGCTGAAAGCCATCGGGGCGCACTTGAACCGCACACCGCAGGCCAAAACAGAAGGCTTGCTCACCCTGCTGCTGATGATGAAGCCGGAAGCGGTTCCGGGGCTTTGCTCCGTCTTGGCGACGCTGGATGCCCCGGCACATCAAGCCGTGATCATGGAAGCCTTGCAAACGACCGCACGCGACCACGCCGAACCGATCCTCCGCGGCCTGACGGACAAACGCCCGACCTACGTGCGCAACCTCCTCACACTCCTCTCCCGATGGAACGACCCGCGCTTCGGCGATCACGTCGAGAAAACGTTGCGACATCCCGAGGCGACCGTTCGACGCGAAGCGCTGCGTCTCCTCGCAACCCTTCGCCCGTCGGGGAGCGGCACCAAACTGGTTGCGCTCCTGGGTGATGGGGATGAAACCGTCCGCCTGACGGCTATGAAGGTGCTGGCCAGCGGACAATACGCGGCGCCATTTTCCGCCTGGGCCCCGTTTGTCACGGCCGACGACTTCCATGCCCGGTCCCCCGCGGAGAAACGAGCCGTTTACTTGGCGATCAAACACACCGCCGGCGACGAGGCCGTACCCTACTGGCAGGGCTTACTGACGGAATGGTCCTGGACCAATCGGAAAAAGAAGGAAGAACTGGCCCTGCTCGCGGCAGACACCCTCGGCAAACTCGCCACGCCCGCCGCCGTCACGGCGCTGGAACTCGGACAAAAAAAGGGCGGCAGCGCCGTCAAGCAGGCCTGCAGTGTCGCGCTCTCAATAGTCAACCGGGCCCACCGACGACAGATGCCGTCTGCAGCGAACTCCTGATTGCGAGGATTCCACCCGTGAGCGACTCTCCAGTCCCGAACCACCAGGCTTCGACAGCAGAGGACGCGCATCCGATCCTGACGCACGAACGATCGCTGGCAAACAAGATCGCCAAGGGGTCGGAAGCCGGCGACATTCTCGATCAACAACTTGCGATGCTGGGCATACAGTTGGTCACCCAGCTCAACGTCCTCATCAAGACCTCGCGCATCCACGGTCGCACAAATGCCGCCCTCGACAAGCCCGTGGATTCGATGCTGACCCTCGTGAAGACCCTGGCGGCGGATCATCCCGTCGTACTTCGGCTGCAGAACGACTTCTTGTTTCTCGGGGACAGCCATCTGAAGATGAGTTCGCAACAGATGGCGGTATTTGCGAGCATCATCGAGGCCCTGAACAAATGGCACATCGGGGGGGTCTCGTTCGCTTCGACCGCTGAATCGAAGGATTATCGCGAATTCGCCTACCTGTTCGTCAGCCTTGACCCCGAAAAACATGCGCTCGCGGATCTACAGGAGGCACTCCAACGCGCCGGCGTCACCGGCATCGAGTTGGAAGAACCCAGGACGCTTCAGTTACAACATGTGGCGGAGACCGAGGGAGCGGCCGGAGGCCTGAAGACGGGTTTTGGAACATCCGTTTCGGATACGGCGGGATCGAAGGATAAGCGAAGAGCCCTGGCCAAGGGCGGGTATGCCAAGGCGGCGTCGGCACTGGGCGATTTGAACAAGAACACACGCGCCGGCGGTACCGTCAGTTTCAAACAGGCCAAACGGGCGATTCAGAACATCGTCGAACTGTTGATGCAGGACGAATCCACGCTGCTCGGCCTGACGAATCTTCGTTGTCACGACCAATACACGCACAACCATTCCGTGAACGTCTCGCTGCTGGCGATGGCCCTCGGCAATCGAGCCGGCTATCCAAAAGTCGACCTGGCGGACCTGGGCCTGTCGGCACTCTTTCACGACGTGGGGAAATGCGCCATCGCCCTGGATGTCCTGAATAAGCCCGGAGAGTTCACGCAGGACGAGTGGGCCGTCATGCGATCGCATCCCATCGAAGGCGTCTTCACCCTCGTCAAGGCACGCGGCATCAACAACGTGCCGGCCCGCATGGCTGCCGCCTCGTTTGAGCACCATATGAACTATGACTTTTCGGGCTACCCCAAGCTCTGCGTACCCTGGTCGCAAACGGTCGCCAGCCGGATCATTACCATCGCGGACTGTTACGACGCCATGACGTCGTCCCGCGTCTATCGCCGCGAGCCGATGTCCCCCGCAAACGTGCTCAAGTTCATGTTCGGAAAGAGCGGACAGGCGTTCGATCCGGTGTTGCTCAAACTGTTCGTGAACTGCGTGGGGATTATCCCGATCGGAAGCTTGGTGCGATTGGACTCGGGATCCTTGGCCGTCGTGATTAAGCCGGCGCAAGACAAGGCCGACTCCGAACGCCCATTGGTACGGGTAATCACGAATGCAGACGGCGTTCCCGTC
>WBZT01003292.1_pt1 | contig 10672 bp, 9 predicted proteins | sample 5204241 | NCBI WGS metagenome assembly WBZT01 (sample SAMN12344358, study PRJNA552823) | activated sludge metagenome | biome: Activated sludge suspended growth; feature: Nitrification reactor; material: Wastewater; isolation source: activated sludge from nitrification reactor of wastewater treatment...
CAATGGCAATCTGATCGACAGCCGTTGTTATGGTGGAAGCCAGGGGGATGCCCTCTACGCCATCGCCCTGGCAAGCAACAATCAACTTCTGGCGGCAGGTGGCACCCTTTCCACCGACGGCGACATCCGCCGGGGAATGGGTCTGGAAGACGCCTGGATCCTGCGCGCCTCCCGTAACCTTGACCTTTGCTGGAGCATGGCAGCCGGTGGTTCGGCGGTTGAGCGCGCCAGCAGCATCGCCCCGACGCAAGACGATGCTTTTCTGCTTGGCGCCTACTCCTACAGCACCGACGGTCTTCTTTCAAGCAATCAGGGATCATCCGATATCTGGGTTTCTCGCTTCGAATGCCGGCAACCCAACGCGTCGATCGGCCTGAGCATCGACACCACCTGCATCGGCATGCCGATCATCCTGACGAACAACTCTACGGACGCGGCGGCTACACTTTGGATGGCCGACGGGGTCCTGTTCTCCAATGATACCAACACCCAGTACACCAATACTGATCCCGGACGTTTCAACATTGCTTTAGTTTCCGCTACCTGTGCCCTGACCGATACGGCGGAAGACCCGCTGGTGTTCGTCCGCCTTGACCAGCCCCTGATCACCCCCACCGGCAATGCCATCTGCGACGGACAACCCGTCGATCTCTACATCTTCTCCCCTGGCTCCATCCTCTGGAATACCGGGGCAACGGGTTCGGTCCTCCCGCAGGCAGCTGCCGGAACCTATCAGGCTACCATTTCCTGGCACGGATGTACCGCAACCACTGCGGCTTTCAATCTCACGGAACGCAATGCTCCGCATTTCAGCCTGGGCTCCGATACCACGATCTGTGATGCCAGTTCCATCACCCTTAATGGCCCGGCCGGGATGCTTTCCTACTTGTGGCAGGATGGCAGCACTGCAGCCAGCTACACGACGAACCTGGCCGGCTCTTACACCCTGACGATCAGCGATGGATACTGCACCGGCACCGACCAGATCGACGTTCAGACGCGGTCCTGTGCCATGCCGGTGGCCTCCTTCACCGTCAGCAGCCAGTCCGTTTGCCAGGGTTCGGCCATTCAGTTCTCGAATCAGAGTCAGCTTGCTACCAACTACACCTGGTATTTCCCGGGTGGTCAGCCTGCACAATCCACGGATATCAACCCGGTGATCACCTATACCGTTCCGGGGGTTTACAGCGTCATGCTGCTTGCTGAAAATGCGGCAGGCACGAACAGCAGGATGGAGATCAACTACATCACGGTACATGCGACGCCCGCCAGTCCGGTTATCACCTCGGTGGGCAACCAGCTTTTCTCCAGCCTTTCCGACAATTATCAGTGGCTCCTGGACGGCTCCTCCATCAATGGCGCTACCCAGCAAAGTCACTTCGCGATTCAGGAAGGCAGCTATCAGGTGATCGTATCGGATGCTGCAGGATGTTCAGCGATCTCCGAACCGTTCCTCTTTCAGTCAACGGGCACCTTCAACCTGAACGACGAACAACTGCAAATCTACCCCAACCCGGCTCACGAACAATTCCGCGTCCTGCTGCCGGAAGGCTTCGGTGATGCTCAGGTGATCATTACCGATATGACCGGGAAAACGATGTTGATAACTGAGATTCAACATTCAGAACCTGCTGCCGGAAGCCTCGTAACCCTATCCGAGGAAATGCCGGCAGGCGCTTATATCGTATCCATCCGCTCGCAATCGAATCTTCAACAACAATCGAATCAATACCTCATTAAAAACTAAACAACATGGCTTACGCAATCACCGCCGTTTACCTCTTGGGGCTTGGCTACATGGTTATCAACCACCTTCGGAAGAAGGAGTCGGCCAAAGGCTGATCACCGGAAAGCTACCGGTCAGTCTCTTCCGCTGATGATGCCTCCGAGCAATCCTCCGATTCCGGAAGATTGTTCCTTGTTCCGCCCCCAAGCGGCGGCGGCCATGATCCGGTCAGCGAGACGAACGAAGGGCAGGCTCTGAAGGAATACGATGCCGGGTCCGGTTAGTTTGGCGTAGAACAAACCTTCTCCGCCGAAGAGTACGTTCTTAAATCCGCCGATGAACTGGATGTCGTAGTCGACGCTTGGTTGAAAGGCGACCAGGCAACCGGTATCGACCCGTAGGGTTTCATTGGGCTGCAAGGTTCGCTGGATGATCGCACCTCCGGCGTGCACGAACGCTTTTCCGTCACCGGAAAGTCGTTGGAGAATGAATCCTTCTCCGCCGAACAATCCTGCTCCGAGCCTTTTCGTGAATTCCACTGAGATGTCGATGCCCTGCGCGGCACAGAGGAATCCGTCCCGTTGGCAGAGAAAGGTCCCACCGTACTGGGTCAGGTCCAGGGGAATGATCTTTCCCGGATAAGGAGCCGCGAATGTTACCCTGCTTTTATTATTGGCGGTATTCAGGAAAGAGGTGATGAAAAAGCTCTCGCCGGAGATCATTCGTTTCAAGCCCGAGAAGATACCGCCGCCGGTTCCGGTTTGCATCTGGATTCCATCCTCCATGAAAAGCATGGCACCGACCTCTGCGCGAACGGCCTCGCCCGGATCCAATTCGATTTCGACCGCCTGAATGTCGTCGCCCAGGATGCGGTAATCAATATCGTGTGCCATGGTTCGGGTTTTTGGAGAACAACAACAAGTTTAGGATTTCAACAAGGTTTCCTGCGCGGCTTTCAGAATAGCAAAGGCGCCTTCGCGGGTTGATGATTCCGCATACGTCCGCAACACCGGCTCAGTTCCGGAAGCGCGGATCAACAGCCATTCCCGGTTTTCGTTGTCGAAGAAGTATTTGTAACCGTCAAGGTCTTCTGTTCGTGCGACTTTGTAGGCCCCGAATGCCGAATAGGCTCCAGCCGCGGTATTGGCAACGATCCGGTCTTTCACAGCCTGATCAAGGTGCAGGTCGTTTCGCTCAAAAGAAAACGGACCGACGATGTCGTACACTTCCCGGATAAGTTCCGGCAGGGTTTTTCCGCTCTTCGCCATGAATTCCCAGATCACCAATCCCATCCAGATTCCATCGCGCTCCGGGATATGACCTTTGATGGCGATTCCACCGCTCTCTTCCCCTCCGATCAGTACATCTTCCCGCACCATGATCTCACAGATGTACTTGAATCCGATCTTGACCGTCTCAAGCGTCAGACCGTAATGCTTGCATAGTTTCTCCACCTTGGGTGTGGTACTGAAAGCCGTGCAGACCTTACCCGTCATTCCCTTGTATTTTACCAGATAGTGGATCAGCAAGAGGATGATGTGGTGCGAGTCGATGAAGTTTCCTTCGCCATCGTACATGCCGATCCGGTCGGCGTCGCCATCGGTTACGACAGCACAGGAATATCCTTTGGTGCTGGTCAGTAGTTGGTGGAGATCGCGAAGGTTTTTATGGATCGGTTCCGGCGCCTGCCCGTGGAATCCGGGGTTATTGTCGCAATGCAATAAGGTGATGTCGGGGAATAGTCGGCGCATTACATTCTGACCTGCGCCAAACATGGCGTCATACGCCAATTTCATTCCTGAACGACGGATAGCTTCCAGGTCAAAATTCGCTTCGACGTGTCGTATGTATAAATCTTCCAGGTTGACATATTCCAGCATCCCGGTCTTTTCAAATCCTGCCAAAACGATCCGGTCAAGGTCAAGCGAGCAGTGGTCCGGGATGATATCTTCAATCTGTTGAACATCCGACGGACTGAGCGGGCCGCCGAACGAGCCCTTCAGTTTGAAACCATTGTAGGAAGGCGGATTGTGAGAAGCCGTCAGGATGACTCCCAGATCGGCCTTCAGTTTCACCGCGCCGAGGGAAATCATCGGAGTCGAAACGAATCCCCTGGCCAGGGAAACCTTGACGCCGCGTTCACAGAGCACCTTGGCGACTGTCTCGGCAAACAGCTCGCCGGCAAAGCGACAGTCGTGACCTAATACAATATGAGGCTGTTTCTTTTGCTTCTTCAACCAGGCTGCCGTAGCCTCTGCGACGCGTGCCACATTGGCAACGGTGAAATCCTTCGCGATGATGGCACGCCAGCCATCGGTTCCAAACTTGATCTTGCTCATTCGATATCTTCTGTGACGCCCTAAGTCTTCAGGGAACGAACTCGGAAAGCCGGTTCCATTCCCAGGTCTGAAGGGCTTTTTTCAGCCCACTCGAACGATCCGGCGCAATGGTTTCGTCGTTCAATTGCAGGATGCGAAAATAAAACTCTTTTTCGTTCAAAAGGTCTAAAAACTGCCTGAAACCGACTACTAATTCCATCCTCGCAAGGTCTTCCAGCGAGGTGGATCTCAATGGTTTTCCGTCCACCCAAAAGCGGACGGCCTTAAGCCGGGATTCGATGATTTCGCCGTTCCGGTGCCACTCCTCTTCGACTTCTATCGCGGAGAGCCGGAGCGGTTTCTCTACAGTAAAATCGCTTAAAGCATCACCGCCCAGGTTGAAATACACTTCCCGATTTTCATTCAGGTATTGTTGTATAGAACCCAGCAGCCTTGCCGCTGCGGCCGTTGGTTCATCCCGTACCGTCATGGAATCTTCCACCATCCAGGTGATGCGCTTGCAGGTATGCTCCGGAGCACCGGTCTTTCCGGTAACGAACTGACGGACCGATTCGCGCAACCGGAGGGCATCGACAACATCTTTCACCTGCTTGTTGCCAAATTGAAGGATGGTGTACAGGTAATACTTGTTCAGCAAGACGGTTCCAAAGTCAAGTTTGCAATCGCCATTGGCGTTGAGTTTGAGCAGCGAGGCGCGGAATAAACTGTCCAGGGGAGCATGATCGACATAACCAAAAGAAACTTCTTCCCCGGACGTGGTACGGGAAGAGAGAAAATATCCCAACGTCCGGAGCCGCCCTTTTTTCTGGTCAAGGTTCCAGTATTCGTAGATAAACAGTTGGGGCAGGTCACGGATCAACGTACCCGAACTACGCTCCACCCGGGCGAGCGCTTCCGGTGTGATGGCAAAATTCTTCTTTGGACCATCCCACAACGTCACCTTTCCCTCTCTGATCCAGGGTTCAATCAATGCGGGCAACTGCTCGACGAGGTTAAAACCCAGGCTATCCGGTTGATCCGCCTTGCTGACAAAAAGCAATACCGGCGTCTCCCGCGCGACGAGCTTAGATAAACAACCCAATAGCAGGAAGACGACAAAAACAGTGTTGTATCTCATGATCAGTTACGGATACCTCGCCGATCCAGCGCCTTTTGAAATCTTCGCGCATTGACAAGGTGTTGTACATAGGTAGCCGCGAATGCGTGATAACCGGAGAAGTCATCGCGCGCGCAGAAATAATAGTAGTTATGCGCCTGATAATTGAGGACCGCGTCAATAGAGGCGGATGTTGGAAGGCAGATCGGTCCGGGAGGCAGACCGGCATACAGGTAGGTATTGTAGGGTGAGTCGATGGTCTTGTGAATATTGAGCACCCGGGTAATGGTAAAATCCCCAAGCGCGTAAACAAGCGTGGGGTCGGCATCCAGGCGCATCCCCTTTTTCAGGCGGTTCAGATAGACCCCGGCTATTATGGGTTTCTCGTCGTTGCGATTCGTTTCCTGTTGAACGATACTGGCAAGGATGGAGACTTCCACTTGTTGTAGTCCGATCCGCTTCGCCTTCTGCTGCCGCGAAGCGTTCCAGAACTTCGCATACTCCTTTTTCATGCGTTGGAGAAACTGATCCGCCGAAGTATTCCAATAAAACTCGTAGGTATCCGGCAGGAACATGGCCAGCACATTCCCTGCATTGAAACCCAGTGGCTGGAGGTAGTCATTATCTTCCAGAAGATGCAGCAGCGCATCCGGTTCCAGTTCCAATTGCTGCCCGATCCGATCCGCCAACTCGCGCGTAGTCCTGATGTTATTGAAAACCAACTTGACCGGTGTCTGCCGTCCGGATCGAAGGAGTTGAACCAGTTCCCGGTTACTCATCCCGGACCGGAGTTTATATCGTCCGGGTTTCACGTCCGAACCGTATTTCATCCTCCCGGCGGTCCACCGGAAGGAAGCTTCGTCTTTCAGCGCCTTTTTCTCGTGCAGCAGGTTGATCACATCATCGAAATCGGCTCCCGTAGGGATCAACAGGAAATTCCGGTTGGGGTCGGCCACTTCAACATTGGGCTGATAGATCCTTTCGTAGGCCACATAGCCGATTCCACCGATCACCAACAATAACACGAATACCCCTGCCCACATCCAGCGGAGTATGGTCCTTCTTCTCTTAGTACTCATCTTGCTCTAGCTAAGGTAGCCAGGAGGCTTATCGGAAGCGTAACGGTCCGTTAATTTTTTCTCAACACGACCAGCCTTATTTCACCATCAAATTCATATGACCATGAACCTCCGAATCTATCACCTGGAAAGAGCAGCCCTGCATTCCCGTTACAAATCGGTCTTTGTCACCCTCGGCTACCAGCTAATCGAAGAGGATCCACTCAACTGTATCCTGCGAGCCGTACGTGAGGAGCCCGCAGGGGCCTGTTCGAGTCTGCTGGATATCCGGAAAAAAAAGAGCCGGATGGAATTCAAGTGCTGGTTCTCAGCGGACAGCGATCGAATGTATTCGGGACCATCCGGTTTGATCCGGATGGGGAAACGGAATTCATCGAACATTTTTTGTTTGCCATCCAGCCCGCCGTAATCCGTCATCCCGAATTTCGGCTAACAGAAGCCGATTATGCGTTTGCATCCGGTTTTTGAGCCAATGGTCTTAACAATTAATTCACCCCGGATTAATCGCGGGTTTACGTTGGGTGGACATCTTTGAATCGATAAACCGAACAAATGAACAAGCCCTTAAAAGTCCTGGTGGTAGATGATGAACCGGATGTAGTCGAAATACTGAGCTACAATCTTTCCAGGGAGAACTACCTGGTCTATAAGGCCTACAATGGCAGTGATGGGGTTCGTGTCGCTCACGAAGTTCATCCCGACCTTGTGATCATGGATATCCGGATGCCGGGAATCAATGGCATTGAAGCCTGCCGTCAGATGAAGCAGGACGATGAAACCAAGACCATTCCCGTACTATTTCTCACGGCCGATGCGGATGAATACACCACCATGAACGCCATCGAGGCCGGTGGTGACCACTTTATCACCAAACCGATTCGTCCACAGATCCTGATGGGCATGATCGCGGAACTAATTCGATGACCATGATGTTCATGTCCTACGCACCCGCAGCACCTTTACTTCTAGTAGCCGAATCCACCGCCGAACACCGCCAGCTTGCAGAATTCCTGAGTGATGCCGGTTGTTCGCTCACCTGGGTGCATCGCAGTTCCGATGCCCTTCCCGTACTGGCTAACCTGGATACCGGCGCTGTCATCCTTGACTCCGGAAACAATCTTCTGGCAAGCCTGGAACTATGCTTTTCCATCAAATCGGCTCATCAGCACCGGAATCTTCGTGTCATCATCCTGGGTCATAGCAATGAAAGCCGGGAAGAAATCGCGGCCTTTGATGCAGGGGCAGACGACTTTATCCGCAGGCCGCTGGACCCGGAGATCGTATTCAAACGGCTGCGTGCCCGACTTGACTTTCCGGCAAACGGACGGGCGCAGTTTGCCAATAGCAAAGACAATCTGATCATTGATCGTGAGGCGTATGCCGTGTATCTCAACCAGCAGCCTGTACCGGTTTCGCGTAAGGAATTCGAGCTGCTGCACCTGATGGCGGCACAACCGGGTAAAGTATTTACCCGGGAAGAGATCTTCGAAAAGGTCTGGAAGCGCAAGCCTTCCCAAAATGACCGGACCATTGATGTCCACATTCTCCGTTTACGCAGAAAACTGGGATCTGATTTCATTACCACCCAGAAGGGAATCGGCTACCGTTTCATGCAAGCCTGAGGGTGGTGAATCGGCGTTGTTCACACGCCGTTCACGATTTCATAAACAAGGATTCAGACAGCATTAACGACCAGGTAAACCGGTCGTTCTTTTTTTGCAGTCAAGAACCAATCAAAAACCAAGACATGAAACAACTCTACATTCTCGCGGCTCTGCTCCTGGGACTCAACCTGGGCGTGCGCGCACAAAGTGTGATCACCGTGAGCGGCGACATCAGCGCCAACACGACCTGGACGAGCAACAACATCTACCTGCTCAGCGGATTCGTCTATGTAACGAACAACGCGGAACTGACGATCGAACCGGGTACCGTCATCAAGGGCGATAAAGCCACCAAAGGAAGTCTCATCATTACCTGCGGCTCGAAGATCTGGGCCGACGGCACCTCATCCGCACCGATCGTTTTCACGTCCAACGAGCCGGTCGGCACCCGCACCTATGGTGATTGGGGCGGACTGATCATCCTTGGGAAAGCGTCTATCAATGATCCTGCCGGCGAGAAAGTCATCGAAGGCGGTGTGGATCCCGTCAAAGGACTCTATGGCGGAACAGATGACGCCGATAATTCTGGAACCCTTCGATATGTCCGGATTGAATTTCCGGGAATCGCCTTTCAGCCGAACAACGAGATCAACGGACTTACACTCGGAGGCGTTGGCAACGGAACTACCATCGATTATGTCATGGTCAGCTTCTCCGGCGACGATGCATTCGAATGCTTTGGTGGTACGGTGAACGCGAAGCACCTGATCTCCTACCGTACACTGGATGATGATTTCGACACGGACTTCGGCTTCCGTGGAAAGATGCAATTCCTGGTCGCCTTGCGTGACAGCAATGTAGCGGACGTTTCCGGCTCGAACGGCTTCGAGTCCGACAACGATGCGACAGGATCCAACAACAACCCGCTGACGCAGCCCATCTATTCCAATGTAACGATCATCGGACCGATGGCTACGGCTTCCACGCAAATCAACAGCAACTTCAAGCGCGGCTCCCACCTGCGCCGTTCCTGCAAGACAAGCATCTTCAACAGCGCCATCGCGGGTTTCCCGACGGGGCTCCTGGTTGATGGTGCCAACTGCGAAGCCAATGCCACCAACAATGAGCTCCAGTACCAACATAACGTACTGGCCGGTTGTGCAACACCGCTTGCCGTCTCCAGTGGTTCTTCCTGGGACATCAGTGCCTGGTTCACTACTCCCGCATATGGTAATGAACAACTCACCAACAGTTCCGACCTGCAATTGATGGATCCGAACAACTACGCCAATCCCGACTTCATGCCTTCGGCCGGCTCTCCCCTCCTTTCGGGAGCGGACTTCTCCTCGAACTACCTGAACGATCCGTTCTTCGAAAGTGTCAGCTACCGGGGCGCGTTTGGAAACAGCGACTGGACAAACGGTTGGGCCAACTACGACTGCGAGAATACGAACTACACGGTAGGAATCAGCGAGATCAACTCGATTCGCTCCATCTCCGCCTACCCGAATCCGGCTCATCGCTTTGCAGTCGTTTCCTTTTCACTCGAGCAGGCTTCCGATCTTTCGGTATCCGTTATCGATCTGGAAGGCCGTGAGGTAATTTCCCTGCAACCGGAACGCTATTTAGCAGGAGAACATCGCATCGAATTGAACGTGGAGGCGCTTGCCCAGGGCATCTACACCCTCGTCATGCGCAACGAATCAGCGATCACGACGCTGCGCCTTGCGGTCAATTGATCCGCACATCAAGGCAAAACAGACAGGCCGGCCCATCAGCCGGCCTGTCTGTTTATATGGTGTTTACGATACGTTCACAAATCCTTGCATGCTTCATGTTGCATTAACATAGGCTTAAACAGGTCGTAAGGTTTCCGTTACACTGCCATTGTACGTTTACAACCGATAGCAAAGCACATGAAACACCTCTATTGCCTCCTACTATTGACATTCGGCCAGAACCTGCTCGTACTCGGCAACGACGATGGTTTGAGTGGACGTGTGACCGGTGTCGTGATCGACAAAGCGAACGGAGAAACGCTGATCGGTGTCCCGGTCATGATCGAAGGTACTACCCTGGGCGCTGTTACGGACCTGGACGGACGTTACCTGATCACCAACATTCCCAATGGTACCTATAACATCGTGTTTCGCTATATCGGCTATACCACGAAGATCATCCGTAACGTTGCGGTTCAGGAGGGATCTCCGGTAAATCTTGACGTCAGCCTGGAGAACTCCAGCCAACAGCTCAACGAGGTGGTCGTCACCGCTGATATGAAACGGGAAAGCGTGGGATCGATCATCCTGATGCAGAAGAAGAGCGCGACGGTGCAGGACGGCATATCCGCAGAAACCATCCGTAAAACACCGGATAAGAATACCGGCGAAGTCGTTCGTCGCATCAGTGGCGCCAGCATCCAGGAAGGCCGTTTCGTGATCATCCGCGGATTGAATGAGCGTTACAATGGGGCCTTGTTGAACGGTGTACCATTGGCAAGTTCCGAGCCCGACCGGAAGGCATTCTCGTTCGATCTTTTCCCGGCCAACATGCTGGATAATCTCATTATCGTCAAAACAGCATCGCCGGAACTTCCGGGTGAATTCTCCGGAGGTCTCTTACAACTCAACACCCGCGATATTCCGGATCAGAATTTCTTCAGCTTCTCCGCAGGCACCGGCCTGAACACGATCTCGACGTTCAAGAAGTATCGTTCGTATCAAGGCGGCAAAACCGACTGGTTGGGCTTTGATGACGGCACTCGCGCGTTGCCTTCGGATTTCCCCCAGGCCGAAACGCTACAGCGCGCCACCCAGGCCGACAAAATC
>WBZT01003129.1_pt1 | contig 10667 bp, 7 predicted proteins | sample 5204241 | NCBI WGS metagenome assembly WBZT01 (sample SAMN12344358, study PRJNA552823) | activated sludge metagenome | biome: Activated sludge suspended growth; feature: Nitrification reactor; material: Wastewater; isolation source: activated sludge from nitrification reactor of wastewater treatment...
CATGATGATATGATCGCAGTTGCTAAACGTAAAGTTCTGATCAATCGTCAAGGTCCCATTGATCAATATCTTATTCGCCGTCGATACCGAACTACCCCATCCCGCCGTAGCGGCAAAAGCGGAGATGGTGGTATTGGCCAGGGAGAAATCCGTGCCAGGGACAAAATCCGAAGGCACGCAGCAGTCGGCGCCGAGGTTGGAGAGGACTTGGACGGTGGTGGTGGCGGAGGCGGTAGCCGTGCCATTATTGCCAGTAACTACAACAGTATAAACGGTAGTGGAAGATGGCGAAACTGTTATGGAAGATAAGGTACTCAAGGTTGTACCATTTGCGGACCAAATATAGGAATATGGAGCCGTTAGATTGATATTTGACGGGGACAAAGTGGTACTTTCTCCATCGCAGATCAAGCTGGCATTCAGGGTCATAAACGCACAATTCTCCACATGTATTATCAAGTCGCTATAGTAAGTGCAACCACCGACGCCAAGGCTACAGGGCTGAATCTGATGTTCGAAGGAAACCGTATAATCCTGATTCGGCAAGACAGATGAAGGGTCAAAGAATATTCCTTGCACACCAACTTGAGTGGGATCAATTGTGCCGTTATCTATAGTTGTTAAATCAAACAGACCGTCCGTATTGCATAACTGAATTGTGGACAAGTCACAATTCGGGTTCGCATCAACAACTACCGCCTTTGAATTCAATACCTGCGGGGAGTTACAATAGCGCAATAACGAAGGTGTAACATTCATCGTAAAGGTGCCTAAGCAATAGTTTACAACCGGAATAGTTATTACAAGCACTTCGATTTCGCCAGGATTGAGCCCAAGTACGGTAGTAGTCGTGCCGTTGTCAACTATATTCAAGGTACTGCAATCCGATGAAATGGTTGCGGAGAGTGTCGGTACCGGATTCCCATCACCAGTAAAGCTAATTGAACTGACATCGACATTCAATAAATTCAACAAATCCGGATAAGAGGCTGTCGCCAATAAGATACTCTCCAACCGATAGCTTCCCTGCAAGACACTAATTTGGATATCAAACTGCCCGGGCGAGCAGCTTGGTATACTAATATTATCATCAACATCAATACTTACATTACTTCCAGTCCAAAAGAATTGCCAATCGACCGGTTCCATGAAACAGATAGTTGAAGGATCCACACTTCCGGCGATTGGCAGCGTGCTGCAATCCCATCCTACGATTGTTTGAATAATCTCGTTAAATCCAAACAAATTGTCATTGCACTGAGCAACAGCAACTCGAACAGTGCATTGTACATTCGAACCCGAAAGCATGGAAGGTAACTCAAACAGAATGCCCGGAGGCGAGCCTGCTGCAGTACCCCATGTTACAGCGTTTCCGGATATAAGCGATCCATTAATCTCCAGACTGATGCCTCCTTGCGACATCCAAAACAACGTAGGTATAAAGATAAAAGGATGCTCAACCACATATCTAATGTCATTAAGCCAAGGTTCATCAATATTAGTTAATGTGTAAACACCTATCAGCTCATCAGTTTCCAGATCACTATTCACAGGGCCTTGAATATTCAAATCAGGTCTTGAAAGTCGGAGGATTGGAATATTGGTATTTACTCCCTGTAGCTGAAGTGGAGTAGCTAGCGCGCAACTCATCAAGCTGGCATCTTCCTCAAGATCCACAATACTGAAATGCTGTGCTAAATTAAATTCATCAGGAAGGACATTGCAAGCATTTACCGTAAAAGGTTGACCAATCTCCCAGACTCCATTTTCATCGCCGCTAAGCAGGTGACTGGACTCTACAGAGCCTGGTGTGCAACCACTCGGCGGCAAGATACTGCCCTCTTCTACCTGCTGAATTAGACTGGCTAAGTCGTATTCAAACGACGAGAGGGAGGAGGGAATGAAAGAGGGTGATATCATAGGAGCCTGATCATCATAATCTACCTGATGAAGGACAGAAGGGCTGCACAACTGGTCAAATGTTTCAATTCTTGACGTGAGACTTGCACGCTCAAAGGTTATATTCGCACCACCAGCAGCGTCAAACGGAGCCAGATCAAAGGTAAGGTTCGTGGGGAACGGAACCGGTCGAAACTCATTAGGAAATGAGTTTCTTAAATTTCCACCAATCCTCGAAACAATTCTGAAATCAAGAATCTTTACGCACCTCTTAGGAGCTGATGACCCACCTCGAACATCAACATCATGATAAGTGGTGCTCATGGTGGTGAACTTCCTGAAGAAATAGTGATAAGCTGACCTGGTTTCACATACATAGAGCCAGTTCTCGTCAACTGGATTAGGCGCACCGCCCCACTGATCGGAGGCAACTGAGCGATGCGCGCCGAAGTAAGCATTAAAAAGCCCCTGACTCCAAAGATCCACTCCGGTCAGATAAGCGCTTGCCTGAACCAAACTTTCAAACCTATTATCGTCCGGATCTGCGGATCCAGATTGCGGACCATTTCCTCGAACGCAAAACTCCAACGTTACATTAAATTGATCATTGTCCATGAACTCGTTAAATGTTCCCAAGCCAAGACCACTAAACTCCGCATCAATCTTACTAATTTGAAAATCGAAGGCAAGGAGGCCATTTAAGTTCCGCTGGTCAGAGAAAAAAGGTGAAATTGCAGGCGCTTGTGGCGGAATATGGGTAAACGTTCTGGAAACTCCCGAACGGGTCATAGTAAAGGTAATACTCCGAACCTCCAGGTCGAAGTTATTAGCTTCAGAAAAAGGAACCAAAAACTCGACATACAATCTATTCAAATTAACAGGTGGATTTGCCTGAGCCAATGACTGTATAGTGTATGTGGGTGAACTTGCAGGTGAGATACGGAAATTAATTGTGGAGCGTAGTATATCTCCTTGCATCGAACGGTTTACAGCAATGCCATTCGTATTGCCATTTGCAGGTATCAACCCAATATCTGCCCGGCCATCATTATTTGAGTCCAGCCAACCAAAGGTTGTCCGCTCCAAAATCTCACTATCACTTGTTATAATCGGTCCGGGTAACTCGCATCCCGGACAATGCAGTTGAACGAAGTTATTCTGCCGTTCAAGTGGTATGTCGCATTGTCCTGCGCCTTTTCTTAGAAAGAACTGGACATCATAACTCGGGTTGGCATTCATGCCGTTAGTGCCAATAGGTAGTGGCACCAAACAACTGCAGCATCCTTGCAAGAAAAAGTGAAACTGAACGACACTCAATATATCCAATAATTCAGTAACAGTTTGCGGGACTGGAGCGAGGTCGGAAAATCTAAAAAACAATTCATAATTAGATTCATTACCAGGGCAACCATTATTATAAACTACCTGCGATAAATCAAAATTCCAATTAACACCCATTGGTGTTGAGAAGAACACATCATTATGACTTGGCATTCCGCTTCCAATAAAAAGCCCCGCATCCATGAAGAACCTTACTACAATTCCCTGCGCAGCATATTGAAGGGTTCCCCAATTTGCAGATTCGTCAATTTCGTCGAGAAGAGACTGGGCTCCCCATAAATTGAAAGGGGGTATATAATTTGCCGCCTTGTTAAAATTCAGATTGTTTATTACAAATTCATAGTTTCCAGGTGAACTGCAACCCGTCCCTTGCGCCATATCCATGTCAGCATGAGCAGGGTAATAGGACTGTTCCAACTCGATATCAGGATTGCCATTCAATCCTGCGGTAGTTAGATGTTTATCATGTTCCAATCCAACGGTTTGAATAGTAAGTGGAGTCGATCCAATGCAATCATCACGATACTCTCTGTCTACAAACGACCACCGATTGAAAAAAACCGGATTGTCAAAGTAGAAATTCGGGAAAAGAGCATTGTTGCTGGGGCAGCATTCCGTTATGTCCAAAGTGAATTCGAAACGCTGGCCTGGTAGCATTTGTGGAACCTGAAACGTAATTTCGCGGATCGGGTCTGTAAGACTGTATACGCATTCGGGAAAAGGGGCAGTCACCGGAAAAAGTGCTGCAAGTGGTTGTTCGTTCACCAGAGTCGCATTGACCGGTGTCCCATCGTTAAAATTCTGATCAATTGCAATATCCGCTCTTTCAATGAAATAGGTTGAAGTAGGATATGGGTTGAACAATCTGAAACTGATATCCCGGGCAGCATCATCTCCGTCATTGGCAACAGCAAACCGCCATCTTGTCGTTCCTGCAACTGCAGGCTGAATATCCCAGAAGCAAGGATGACCAGTAGTAATATTGTTTTGCGGATTGATTCTGCTTAGGACTAGTTGTGGCCTCCTGAGGCCATCAATAAAACTCACCTGGCCCGCTATAGCAGTGCATGCACCAGTAACGCACTGCGCCTGAAAACTATAATCTATTTGCGTATTATTTGGAAAATCAATTGGACAGCCTGCTGCGTCCGGGTCAATTTTGCCATAGCATACCGTAACCTGAATTTGCGACCCACCTTGGACATTCGCTTGTACTGAACAGGTAACTAAACTACAAGGGGTAAAGCCGGAGAATATACTTTGAATCGCAGCACCTTGCATGTCGAAATAATCAATTGTCACGCTCTGAATAAAATAGGTCGGACAATAAGGCTGCGTCTCAGTATATACAATATTCCCCTCAAATGTGGCTGAACCGGTATTTTGATAAACTAACACTCTGCTCACGCCACAATTTGGATTGTCAATAAAATCCATGAAATCAACTCGGATTGATCCGAGTCCACTTCCACCTCCCACTTCATCAAAATGGAATACAGCAGGTGTAAAAGTCGCGGTACCGTTAATTGTATAAGTCCCGGTGGTACTAAATAGATACTCGTAAACAGTTCCTCCGATATGTGACGAAAGCGTATTATTTTGATATATCCCGCTAAATGTCGCTGGGAATGACGCATTTGTTCCGCCATCAAGATATCCACAGGAAACATTCATGGTAAACTCGCCGGTATAAGTGCTCCCACTCGTTATCGGCGAAGTATTGCCAATCGGAAAAAGTGATGTCGGACCGCTAATAGTAGCGTTAGGAATACTCACCGAAGCCGGCAGATCAACCCCTAAATGTGCACCGGATGGTATGGTTAATCCTGAATTATTCTCAATCGTAAACTGAAAAACATTTGAGCCGTTCATTTCACAAACCTGAAAAGCAGGAGGCTGCACGACATTTATCTTAATCGAGAGGGTGGCCTGTCCCCTGGATTCGAAACTTAAAAACGAGAAGAATATCAGAAGAAATCGCACGCAACTTCCGATTTTTAGTTTAAAACAAGCAATTGACAGTTCAACTATTTCTGTCTGCAAACTGACATGAGCTCTGCCAAAGCAAAATTTGTGGGAATAAAAATTTAACATGGTGATATATTTTCAACGAACATGAAGTAAAAAAGAAACAAAGTCAATAACCCCAAGGGGTTATGTTCATAACTTTTCTATTCCAAAAGATACCTGGCGACCCATTCGCGTAGCTGGGCGCTGCTTTTGATTCCCAGTTTTCTGAACAGGCTTTTCCGATGGACTTTAAAGGTATTTAGAGCAATGGCGCCCTCCTGGCAGATACTTCGGATACTTTTACCGTTCGCAATTGCTTTCAAAAGCCAATATTCCTTTTTGGTCAATTGGTTTACTCTTTCCATTGCGGCAGTTCGTTGCATGCACAGATTGCTTGCAGCGTCGAACCTATCCGATCCCGCATTTCGATTATCTCGTAATTGCACTTGATACCAATTGGTACCATCCCATAATGAAATTTGAAAACCCTTAAATCCTACATTTTCGCAGGCAATTTTACAGGCATTAGCCAATGTCCCGATGAGATCTGGTGATTCGCCCTTCCGCCGGTAATAGGACAGTAAGCTACTCTCTGACAATTCCAATGCAATGGAATAATCAAGTTGATTCTGCGTGAATTCGAACAAGGCCTTTTTCCAATACATAAAGCACTAATAAAATCTAATAATCGCGAAAAAAAACGATTTGGTCAATTAGAAATTTGATTAACATCTTAATCGAAGGGGTTAACGAATATTCCGAACTGGCAAAAAGTCAGAACAATCGAGCGTCTATCGTCATGGTAGCTGGAGGTATCGTCAGCAATGAGACACTCCCCTACTTGTTGAGTTGAAACACCAACGCTCCAGGCTAGCCCCGGGTGAGTTCGGCAAGCACTATCGTTTCTATGCAGTCATACGCCGACATGACGAGCGAACACGGGACGGGTGGTGATACGGAGAGGAGTGTTCCGCTCCTGATCAATTGAATAAAACTCCATGGCACGCAGCAGTCGGCGCCGAGGTAGGGGAGGACTTGGACGGTGGTGGTGGCAGCTACTGTTCGATGGCACGCGTATCACGCGGATGTTGCGGATTTGCGCGGACTTTTCCGTGAGCATCCGTTTTATCCGTGTAGTCCGTGTGCTAAAAACTACGAAGCACACCGGCAACAGCCTCACTCCACCACCGCTCGTCCACTCATGTACAGTACACCAGAATATTTTCATCCCGCCGCTGATACGTTTCATCGGTTGATTCTGCCGGTTGAGCCTTTTGTTGTATGGGCGAGGTGAATGAAATATTTTACATTCGCCCGCAAACCAAATCCCCTTTATGACCTCCCACAAAACCCTGAGCCTGCTGGTCATCGCCGCCGCGCTGGCCGGCGCGATCGCCTGCTCCTCGCCTGCTCCCGAGGGCGAGAAAAAAAACACGGAAACCGTCGACGAGAACGCCAAGGTGGAACGCGGACGCTACCTCGTCGGCATCATGGGCTGCGACGATTGCCACAGCCCCAAAGTGATGGGCCCGATGGGTCCCGAACCCGACACCTCGCGCCGCCTGTCGGGCCACCCGGCCGATATGCCGCTTGGCCCCTCCGATACGAACGTGTTCGCCAACGGCTGGGTGCTGATGTCCATGCAACTCACGACTACGCACGGCCCCTGGGGTAAGACCTACGCCGCGAACCTGACCTCCGACGAAACCGGTATCGGCAACTGGAGCTACGAGCAGTTCAAGAAGGCGATGACCGAAGGCAAATACAAAGGCATGGACAACACCCGCCCGCTCATGCCACCGATGCCCTGGCCGAACTTCCGCAACCTGCACGAGGACGACCTGCAGGCGATCTTCGCCTTCCTGAAGTCGACCAAGCCGGTGAAGAACCGCGTGCCGGATTATGCGCCGCCGGGAAGCTGATTTTTTCGTTTAAACGTTGTAACGTGAAGGTTGAAAGTTGAAAGTTGAAGGTTGCAGGCTGATCGTTTGACTGGTAGTGGGGCGACTATTCTGGAGAGAAAACCGCTGACTGGCGACGGGACGCGGCTCAATTTGCGAAACCGCCTGATTTTAAACGAAAGCCGAAAAACATTCAATTTCCAACTTTCATCTTTCAACTTCCTTCTTTCAACCTGCAACCTGCAACCTTCAACTTGCAACCAAATACAAACCGTTTCCTACTCCAAATCCCCTTCATACTTTACTAACCGCCGCTTTGTATCTTTGCAACCTTCCCATGAAGCGCTTCGGTCGGTCGGTTCTGAGTGTTTTTTTCCTGCTGGTATTCCTGTACCCGCTGGCGGAGAAGACCCTGCATGAGCTTTCGCATGCCGGCGATGTTCATTGTAACACGGTTTCCCAGTATCACTTACACCAGGAGGAACATCACTGTGAAGTCTGTGATTTCACGCTGACGGGCACCGCCGAGTTTTCCGCGATTCCGTTGCAGTGCCTGTGTGTGGTCGCGTCCACGATCGGCATTCCTCCGCTGACGACTTCGGTCCTCGTTGAACCACCGTACTTTTTCCAGCTTCGGGCGCCTCCCCTGGCCTGATCGCTTTTCCGCCTGCGGCGGATCCTTCCCTGCTTCTTTCATCACCACCGATCCGTTCACTTCATAGCGAACGTGCATCGCCTTAACCTGCAATCGTGAAACGACTGCACCTTTTGCTCATTGGCAGTTTTCTGCTGATGCGCCCCGCGTCCCTGTTCGCGCAAGCCTGTACCGGCTCGCTCTCGGGCAGCGTGCTCGACGACCACGACCGCACGCGGCTGGAATATGCCGCGATCTATATCAAAGAGACCGGGCAAAGCGCTCTCTCCGACAGCAGCGGCCGTTATCGCATCGACGGGCTGTGCGACGGCTCCTATACGGTACGCGTCACGCACGTGGGCTGCGACGACCTGCTGCAGGTCGTGCGGGTGGCGGGCGCTACGCGGGTCGACTTCCACCCGGAGCACCATACCGAAGAGCTGCGCGCGGTGCGGATCTCCTCGACGCGCATCGCGGATCGTCCGACCCAGGCCGCCAACAGCCTCAGCGAACAGGAGCTCGACCGCAGCCGCGGCCTCTCGCTGGGCGAGTCGCTGAAGAGCATCAGCGGGGTGACGAGCCTGAACACCGGCAACTCGATCGCCAAGCCGGTGATCCACGGCCTGCACAGCAACCGCGTGCTGGTGCTGAACAACGGCGTTCGCCAGGAGAGCCAGCAGTGGGGCAGCGAACACGCGCCGGAAGTGGACCCGTTCGTCGCCAGCGAGCTGAGTGTGGTGAAAGGCGCGGCCGGTGTGCGGTACGGCCCCGACGCCATTGCCGGGGTGGTGATCGCGCAACCGAAACCGCTGCGCGACACACCCGGACTGGAAGGCGAACTCAGTCTCGTAGGCGCGAGCAACGGCCGCAGCGGCACGGTGTCCGGAAGGGTCGAAGGCAACCACGCCTTCCTGCCGGCGCTCTCGTGGCGCGCGCAGGGTACGCTGAAGAAAGCCGGCAATGTGGAAGCGCCGGATTACTTTCTGAAAAACACCGGTCTCGAAGAAGCCGATTTCTCCGGCGCGCTCGGATGGAAGAAAGAACGCTATGGCGCCGAAGTCTTCTACTCGCAGTTCAACACGACGCTGGGGATCTTCTCCGCTTCGCACATCGGCAACCTGACCGACCTGCAACGGGCGTTCGACAGCGAGCGACCGCTCGAATCGGCGGGTTTTACGTACACGATCGGTCGTCCGTACCAGCGCATCGAACACGAGTTGTTCAAAGTCGGCGCCTGGTGGCTGACGGGTAACGCGGGCAAGCTCAGTGTGACCGGCGCACGGCAGTACAACCTCCGCTACGAATACGACAAGCACCTGCCGCTGAACGATTCGCTCGCGGGATTGAACCTGCCGCAACTGCAATTCGAAATCACCTCGCATACGGCGGACGTGGTGTGGGAACACCATCGTTTCCACGGCTTCACCGGCAGCATCGGGTTCAGCAGGCTGTGGCAGGCCAACACCACGGAAGGCCGCCTCTTCATTCCCAACTTCGAGAACGCGCGCAACGGCGCTTTCTGGATCGAACGCTACAAGCAACCGAAGGTCGAACTGGAATTCGGCGTACGCTACGACGCGCAACAGCTCAGCGCCTACCGCTGGGTGTACGCGAACGGCGGTTATACGCTGACGAATCCGGAACGAACTTTTGGCAACGTATCGGGCACCATCGGGGCGATCTGGAAACCCGACAGCAGTTTCACCCTCAGCTTCAACGCGGGCACCGCTTGGCGCGCGCCTTCGGTGGCGGAGTTGTACGCCTCCGGCCTGCATCACGGCGCCGCGGCGATCGAGTACGGGGATCCCGGACTGCTGACGGAAAAGGCGCTGAACACGATCCTCTCCGCGCGCTATCAACGCGACGAACGCCTGCAGGCGGAAGTGTCGGTGTACTACAACCCGATCCGCGACTTCATCTACCTGCGGCCCGAGTTACCACCGACGCTGACGATCCAGGGCGCGTTCCCCACCTTCCGCTACCGGCAAACCGACGCGCTGCTGAAAGGCCTGGACGCGCAGGTACGGTATCGTCCGCTGCGGCGCTTGCAGCTCAGCGGAAAAGCGTCCCTGCTGCGGGCGCGCAACCTGAACGCCGCGGAATGGCTGGTGATGATGCCTGCCGACCGCGCGGAACTGGAAGTGAGTTTCCTTCCGTCGGCTCGTCCGCGGTTCCGCGACAACAGTGTGAGCATCGCCGCGCAGTATGTAGCGCGACAAACGCGCGTACCCGATAACAGCGACTTCGTTGCGCCGCCGGCGGATTACCTGCTGCTGCGTTTCGAAGCTTCCACCACCCTGAACCTGAATCGCCAAAAGATCGTCGTAGGGCTCGGCGTGAGTAACCTGCTCGACACCGTCTACCGCGATTACCTCGACCGGTTCCGGTATTACACTGATGCCATGGGACGCAACATCATCCTGCGGCTGCGCATCCCGCTCGCGTTCACAAAAGCGGAAACACCAACCACCGAATAATCCAACTCCATGAAACTCCATCAACTCCTGACCATAGGCGCCTTCTCCTTACTCGCATTACAATCCTGCAAGAAGGACGACAATGAAGTTTCCTCACCCGCCCCTCCTGCCAACGAATCGGAAGTCATCACGACGCTGCGCATCACCTTCACCGATTCGGCGAACACGGCCGATGTACGCACCGCCGAGTTCCGTGATCCCGACGGTCCGGGCGGTGTGGCCTACGACCGCTTCGACACCATCCGACTCGACAGCAACCGTACCTACTTCGCAGAAATTCTCCTGCTCGACGAAACGGCCTCTCCGGTCGACACGGTCTCCAACGAAGTGCTCGATGAAGCCGACGAACACCTCTTCTGTTTCACGCCATCGGGTACCAGCGCAGCCGTGACCGTCACCGACCGC
>WBZT01001381.1_pt2 | contig 10662 bp, 6 predicted proteins | sample 5204241 | NCBI WGS metagenome assembly WBZT01 (sample SAMN12344358, study PRJNA552823) | activated sludge metagenome | biome: Activated sludge suspended growth; feature: Nitrification reactor; material: Wastewater; isolation source: activated sludge from nitrification reactor of wastewater treatment...
TAACTGTTGACTCTTCCATAGTTAATGAGACATCAATGATTAATGTTGTAGACAAAGCTTGCTCTGAGTTTACATTAACGCCCATTTTTAATATAAGTAATCTTGAAACCCCTCAGTATATAGCTCAGGCTTTATCTCTAATTGGGTTTAAGCCTAAAAATGCTATAGTTGATATTTCAAATTACGCTATGATGGATTTAGGGCATCCCAATCATATGTATGATATGGACAAAATAGAAGGCAAAATTTCAGTTAGGCGCTCTAGAGCAGGTGAAGAATTTGCAGCATTAAATGATGTGGATTATATATTGCCAGAAGGATTATTAGTAGTTGCGGATGAAAGAAAAGTATTGTCAATTGCTGGTGTTATTGGCGGCAGAGAGTGTAAAATTACTGATACTACACAAAATATCCTTCTGGAAGTGGCGCATTTTCAGCCAGAAGAAGTAGCCCGTTCTGGTAGAGCTATAAACCTATCTACAGACTCTAGGTATAGATTCGAACGGTATGTTGATAAAAAAAGTGCAATACATGCTTCAATAATAGCTGAAAAGGTGATAAAAGTTTGTAAAGGAGTGCTGGGAAAGATGGATGTTTACCAGTACGAGTCGTGTGCTGACCGCGTGATTACACTAGATATTGCACAGATTGGCGATATTGCTGGATTTGTTATAGACAAAGCAAAAATAATAGAGATTTTATCAAAACTAGGATTTATATTGCAGGATGATGGTATCACTATGAAAGTACCTAGTTGGAGAGCCCACGATATTGTTAACACTGCAGATATAGCAGAGGAAGTATTGCGAATGATAGGATATGACGCTATAAGTGCTAAGCCTCTCAACATAGTGCCCACAGCAAGCTTGAATGTTGGTGTTGTGGACATAAGAAAGGCATTGCCTCATATTTTATCAGCGCATGAGGTAATAAGCTGGGCTTTTATGAGCAGTAAACTAGTATCTTTTTTTGGTTTTAAGAAGCTTATACAAATCAAAAACCCAATTTCTGGTTTGGATATCATGAGGCCCTCCATTATACCTAATTTGCTTGAATTTGTCCTAGACAATTGCGCTATAGGGCAGAGTGATTATTCATTGTTTGAATGCGGCCATGTATATAGTGATCATGCGATTGATATGCAGGTTATAAACATAGCTGGAGTTAACGTCGGCGGGCTTGATACTGCGCATCATACTAAATCTGGACGTGCATTTGACTTTTTTGATGCAAAGTTAAGTGCTATTAAAATTTTACAGCTTTTTAATATTGAGGAGGCGTCATTATCATTTACTAAGTGCGATAGACAATATTACCATCCAGAAGCTGCTGCTAATATATTGCTTGATGGAAAAATTATTGGATATTGTGGTAAAATTCATCCAAACATTCTAAATAATATGGGTATCAACCTTAATGTTGTTGCATATGAAGTGCTGCCTGAGATGCTACCTATAGTCAAAAATCTATCCTCTGAGTATGGCAAAGTTTTCTCTAGTTATCAGGCGGTAGTGCGAGATTTTGCGTTTATAATAGATCAAGATGTAAGTGCGGCATCTATAGTATCGGCTATAAGGAAAATAGTAGAGCCTTGTATAGCTAATGTAGATATTTTTGATGTTTATTCTGGCGCTAATATAGAACATGGCAAGAAATCAGTTGCAGTACGTATTTTGCTAGCACCAACAGATCGCACATTAAATGACTTGGAGATAGAAGGTATTGCGACTATGGTCATTAATTCTGTACAAAGTGAGTGTGGTGCTATAATTAGGGCACACAAATAGCGGTAACAGTAATTATAAGTTAGGTAAAACAGTTAAAATCTGTGAGTATCGCTAATGCATCTATTTATTATCATTATGAGACGATGTGATTTCTGGGGTTGCGTTTGCAATAAAAACTTTTACGAGCTTCTAAAATATTGTTGACTACTCATATCGTTGTGTTTTATTATCGTACCATGGTCTCGTACGTGTTATGCATAAATCACGCAAGCAAAGCAATTAGGTAGTCACCTTTTATATGGGCGAAATGCGCTTGAAAAATCTACAACTTAGCACGTTTTACACTTTTTTAAATAATTTTGATGTAAAAAAAGACGATATATTTGATTGCATCTAAAAATTATACAAAATAAATATTTACTATGCACTATGGAGGGTTCTTATATGGAGAAATACAATATTACATATAGATTGTTGCACTGGGTTCTTGCTGCAATGATAATAACATTGATAGCTGTTGGAGTATATATGGCAGATTTGCCGAAAGATTACCCTGGGAAATATGATATGTATGATATGCATAAGTCTTTTGGTCTAATAGCGATGTTTTTAATTTTTGGTAGGATAATTAATAGGCTAGTATCATCTCCTCCGCCACTGCCAGAATCTATATCAAAATTTGACGTTATGGTTTCTAAGATCTCGAATTTTACATTGTACATCCTTATGCTTATTATTCCGGTGTCTGGTTACGTGATGTCTGTTGCAAGCGGGTATGGAGCAAAAGTGTTTGGTATAGCGCTTGTGGAGGTGATGGGAAAGGACGCGCATATAGCCTCCGTTGCGCATGGTATACATGTTAACATTTGGTATTTACTGGTGCTGTTTATATTGTTGCATTTAGCTGGGAATGTAAAGCATTATGCAATAGATAAGGTTAATATATTAAAAAGAATGTTATAGTTTTGATATGAATATAGTAATTGTAGAGTCCCCATCAAAAGCTAAGACGATTACAAAGTATCTTGGCAAGGGGTATAGGGTCGTATCATCATATGGTCATGTGCGGAGTATAAAGCCATCTGAGGGCGCTGTATTACCAGAGCAAGATTTTGCTATACAGTACATAGGTCTTGAGAAATCTGAAAAGCATGTGAATGAAATCTGCACACTTGCTCTTAAAGCAGATACTATATATTTAGCTACTGACCCTGATAGAGAGGGTGAATCTATAGCATGGCATATATTAGAACTGCTAAAAGAGCGTAGCATAGATATTAGCCGTTTAAATGTAAAACGTGTTACATTTCATGAGATTACAAAAAAGGCTGTATTAGACGCTGTTGCGCACCCAAAGGATCTAGATATAAACTTGATTGAAGCACAGAGAGCGAGGCAGGCATTGGATTGGTTGGTTGGGTTTACGCTATCTCCTGTGCTTTGGAGTAAAATTCCTGGTGGTCGTGGAACTAAGCGTGGTAAAGTATCTACGGCACTGTCAGCGGGGCGGGTTCAGTCTGTTGCATTACGCCTTATTTGCGAATGCGAAAATGAGCGAGATAGATTTAAATCTGAAGAATATTGGAGTATAAAAGGGATTTTTGCTCCAAAAAACGCTAAAACAAAACAATTTAGTGCGTCCTTATATTCGTTAAAAAATAATAAAATAGAAAAATTTAGCTTCCGAAATCAACAAGATGCAGAGGCTGCAAAGGTAGTGTTGGAACTACTAGAATATAGTACAACTAATGTTGAAAAAAAGAGCCAAAAACGTAAGGCTAGTGCGCCATTCACTACTTCAACAATGTTACAGGAAGCGTCCAGAAAATTAGGCTTTTCCGCAAAACAAACTGCTCAGTTAGCTCAAAAATTATATGAAGGCATGGACATAGGTGGTGAAACTCAGGGTTTGATAACTTATATGCGTACTGACAGTGTAACTATTTCATCTTCGGCAATAGAGAGCATTAGGGAGTATGTTGCAGGTACTTATGGAGGGGATTATTTGCCAGAGCAGGGAAAACTATACAAAACCAAAGTAAAAAACGCGCAAGAAGCTCATGAAGCGATCAGGCCCACGAACGTTAACAATACGCCAGAAATGATGGCAAAATATTTAGATAGAAATCAGCTCAGACTTTATGATTTAATATGGAGACGTACTGTAGCAAGCCAAATGAATGATGCTATTTTTGATGCAACATCACTTAGCATATCTGACCCTTTAAATACTGCCGTATTTAAAGCTACTGGTTCGGTATTGGTATTTGAAGGGTTTTTGAAGGTTTATAGCGAGGGGCGCGATGAAAACAAGCATGATAATGAAGAAAAAGCTTCGAAAGATGGGGAAAATAATGAACTGCCTATATTAAATGTAGGAGATAATCTACTCCTTTACGGCATAGAGGATAAGCAGCATTTTACGCAACCACCTGCTAGGTATACGGATGCATCTCTGATTAAAAAAATGGAAGAATTAGGTATAGGGCGCCCATCTACCTACCCTTCAATTATTTCTATATTGCAGGATAGGGGCTATGTTTCATTGGAAAGAAGGGCTTTTATTCCAGAGGTTAAGGGAAGGGTGGTTTCGTCATTTTTATCACATTTTTTCCAGAAATATGTGGAATATGGATTTACAGCAGACTTAGAACAGCAACTTGATGAAATTTCTAATGGCAATTTGTACTATATAGATAGCTTAAAAACTTTTTGGCACCCATTTAAAAAACAAATAGATGAGATAATGCTACAGGACAAACAAACTATTATCTCAACTATAGAGCATGATCTTCTTTCTATAGTAAAAGAAGGTGAAAGAAGTTGCCCAAAATGCAATAATGGTATATTGGGATTGCGATTTGGGAAATACGGTGCATTTGTGGGATGCTCTAATTATCCGGAATGTACATATACTAAGGAAAATCTAACAACTGATTCTGGCGCTGCTGATGAATCTAGCTCATCCATAGATACTGGATATCCTAGAGAGCTCGGATTTGATGCAAATGGTATACGTGTTACGCTGCGCAAGGGGCCATATGGGGAATACTACCAGCTTGAATCAGACCCAGTAAAAAGGGCGTCTATATCAAAGAATACACCAGCTTCTGTCATCACATTAGAAGCGGCTCTTAAACTATTGCAATTTCCTAGGGTACTTGGTAATCATCCAGAAACAGGCAAGCCTATAAAAGCTGGCATAGGAAGATTTGGCCCATATGTAGAGCATGACAAAAGCTATACTTCAATAGGAAGAATGGATCCAGCAACTATAACATTGGAAGTTGCTTTAGAGCAAATGGCAAAGCCAAAAACTCCGCGCCGCAACACTAAAAGTAAGTAACACTATAAGTAAGTCATATAGCTCAGCAATCATTTTTATTGTTGCCAGCTCGCTAAAAATCCGCTTGCATATCAGAAAAGTCCTGCTATACTGCGACTGATTTCGATAATCAGTGTTAGGAGTTTTAAGATGTCAAATTTAAATAATACTTTCCTTTTTTCATGCAATACGACATTCATAGAGGAGATGTATCAGCAGTATTTGCAAAATCCTGATAGTGTGGAAAAAGACTGGGTAATTTTCTTTGAATCACTTGCTAGGAACGTTGCAGATCAGCAAGTTCAGTATCCATCGTGGTATAAAAACCACAGCAAGGTTGTGGGTGTTAATGCGGATACAGGGCTTACTGAAGCTGCACCTGAGGCTGTCGTAGCTACTGGCAATACAACTGAAAGTACAGCACGCGATAGGGATGTTGCTGCCGTAAGTAGCATTATCTCAGCATATAGGCTGTATGGGCACTATGAGATTCAATATGACCCACTTAAGCTGTCCAAACCGCACATTTGTACTTCTATGCATCATGAAAGTTATGGCTTGACAACGCAAGATCTAGACAAAGAGATAGACATGGGTGGCGAGTTAGGCCTTAATATTGTTAGTATTAAAGATGTGATAGTAAAATTAGCTTCTACATATTCATCCAGGGTGGGTTTTGAGTTCATGCACGTTGAAAATGAAAGAAGTAGAATGTGGTTAAAGGATTATATAGAAAAAAACGCGTCTAATATATGTATCTCGGATACTGACAAATTGAGGGCATTAAAGCTCTTAGTTGAAGTCGAGGGTTTTGAGCATTACGCGCACGTCAAATTTCCTGGCACCAAAAGATTTTCCGTTGAAGGTGGTGAATCATCTTTAATTGCATTGATAGAAGTTATTGAATCGTCTGTACGGCATAGTGTTCGTGAAGTAGTTATAGGAATGGCGCATAGAGGGCGATTGAGTGTGCTGACAAACATTATGGGTAAGCCATATCATGCTATGTTTTCCGAGTTTAAGGGGGAATTTGCATTTCCTGCAACAATGGACATACCAGGAGATGTTAAATACCATCTTGGTCATTCTTCTAATAGAGAAATATGCGGAAATGATGTACATTTAAGCTTAATACCGAATCCTTCTCATTTAGAGGTAGTAAACTCTGTCGTATTAGGAAAAGTGCGTGCTATACAAGATATAATTAGTGATGTGAAGCGCGATAAAGTTTTGGGCATTTTAATACACGGCGATGCAGCGTTTTCAGGGCAAGGCCCTGTGGCTGAAAGCTTGTACTTAAGCAACTTAAGTGGTTATCATACTGGTGGTACTATACACATTGTCATAAACAATCAGATAGGATTTACGACAAATTATAAAGATTCTAGATCATCTATGTACTGCACAGATGTAGCAAAGGCTATCGGCGCGCCCATACTGCACGTTAATGGTGATGATATAGAGGCGGTAATATTTGCTGCTAGGATGGCTGCAGATTATAGGGCGTTATATAAAAAAGATGTAATATTGGACATCGTGTGTTACCGTAAATATGGTCATAACGAAGGAGATGAGCCTTTATTTACACAGCCTATAATGTACGCTGAGATAGCGACGCGAACTACGCCAGATAAAGCTTACGAGCAAAAACTCATAGATTCTGGGGTTATTTCTGTCGAGGCCGTGCTTTCAATGAGAAATGACTTCAAAAAAATGTTAGATGAGCAATTCGAACTGTCTAAAAGCTACGTTGCATCGAAAGCAGATTGGCTTGAAGGTAGGTGGAACGGCATGGTTGCTCCGAATAGCGCATCAGCTAACGCGCAGACTGGTATGGATTTGGATATTATATCTGATATAGGCAGAAAAATATCTACCGTACCGCAAGATTTTAATATAAATCCAAAGCTTGCGAAGTTACTGGAAACAAGAATGGCTATGTCTAATGGAGAAATTGAAATAGATTGGGGCATGGGTGAGGCCTTAGCGTTCGGCACATTGCTATACGAAGGTACTCCTATCAGGATATCTGGGCAAGATGCAAAGCGCGGCACATTTTCACATCGTCACGCAGTGTTGTTTGATCAGCGGACTGAAGCTGAGTACACGCCCCTGAATACAATTCGCACAGATCAAAGTGCTTTTTTGGAAGTGATTAATAGTAATCTGTCAGAATTTGGTGTGATGGCTTTTGAATATGGCTACAGTATAGCTGATCCTAGGGCTTTAAACATATGGGAAGCGCAATTCGGAGATTTTGCCAATGGTGCACAAGTAGTCATAGATCAGTATATATCCTCGGCAGAGGCAAAATGGTTACGTATGAGCGGTCTTGTGTTACTTTTGCCGCATGGTTATGAAGGAAACGGGCCAGAGCACAGTTCGGCAAGATTAGAGCGGTTTTTACAGCTTTGTGCACGCGATAATATACAGGTGGCAAATTGTACTACTCCTGCCTCTTTATTCCATATTTTACGTAGACAGATACATCGCTCATTCAGAAAGCCTCTTGTAGTTATGACTCCAAAATCTCTACTTCGTCATAAACATGCTGTTTCAAAGCTTTCAGATTTCGGGCCGAACAGTTCTTTCAAACCTGTTTTGGATGATGCAACTATTACAGTCAATGCGAATTCTGTAACCAAGGTGATATTGTCAACAGGTAAGGTATATTACGACCTACTAGATGAACGTACGAAACGTGGCTTAACAAATGTTGCATTAGTGCGTTTGGAGCAAATATATCCATTTCCAACTAGTGAAATTCTGGATATTCTGAAGAAATATAGTAATGCAAAAATAGTATGGTGCCAGGAAGAGCAAGAAAATATGGGAGCTTATTATTTCGTAGAACGTCGAATTCGCCAAATGTTAAGCGAGATTCATGATAATAGGCAACTTTCATATGCTGGCCGTGATGAATCACCATCGCCAGCTGCTGGTTATATGAAGCTGCACAATGCGGAATTAGCTTTATTTATGAACAAGGCGTTTAATTAAAAAAACCAATCAAAGGAGTAAAAAATGTCAAAAAAAATTAACATTATAGTTCCACCATTAGGAGATTCTGTGACGGAAGCAACTATAGCTAAATGGCATAAAAAAATCGGAGAATATGTGCAAGTAGATGAATTACTTGTAGAGCTTGAGACAGATAAAATTACACTAGAGGTGAATGCGCCAGCAACTGGTGTTATTGAAGCTATACCATTTCCTGAAGGCTCCGTTGTAATGCCAAACGCGATACTAGGCTCTATAGAAGAAAAAGAGGTATCGCAAAATGCTGCAACAAAAGCGGTACTTTCAGCGACAATAAAGCCGGAGAAAAGCGAAGTTATAGCATCACCTGCTGCTGCAAAGATGGCCAGAGAGAATAATATAACTTTAGCTACGGTACAAGGATCTGGAAAAGATGGTAGAATTGCAAAACATGATGTGCTTGCCGCATCTGGCGAAATGACTCCTACATCTAAGGAGACAAACGTGGTAGTTCCTAATGCTATAGAAAGAGTGCAAGAACGCATACCTATGACAAAATTAAGGCAAGCAATTGCCAGAAGGCTTAAAGAATCTCAGAATACAGCAGCTATATTAACTACATTTAATGAGGTTAATATGAGAAATGTCATGAGCTTACGTGCTAAATACCAGGAAGCCTTCACTAAGGAGCATGGTGTAAAATTAGGATTTATGTCATTTTTTGTCAAAGCTGTAATTAAGGCGCTGAAAGCATTACCAGCAGTCAACGCTGAAATAAATGGTACAGACTTATTATTCAAAAAATACTACGATATAGGTGTTGCAGTTGGAACTGAGCAGGGCGTTGTAGTGCCTGTTTTACGTAATGCTGATACTATGTCATTTGGGGCGATTGAATCTAATATTGCGGCATATGGAAAAAAAGCAAGAGAAGGAAAATTGTCTGCAGCAGACATGTCAGGTGGCACTTTCAGTATCACAAACGGTGGTATATATGGATCATTACTCTCAACACCAATTATTAATCCGCCACAGTCCGGTATATTAGGGATGCATAATATCACGGAGCGTGCTGTTGTGATAGACGGGCAAATTGTTGCACAACCTATGATGTATATAGCACTTTCATATGATCACCGCATAATAGATGGTAGGGAAGCCGTTACGTTTTTGGTTATTATTAAAAACGCTATAGAGAACCCTGAAAGCCTACTATTCGATGTATAATAGCTTACTCTATGCAGTCCTGATAGCGATTCAGTGCTGTATAGGGTAATGATATGTCCAATCCTGGGTATAAAGCCAGCAAGGCTCCTTGAAGGCCATGCTACGAAGGGGTATGGTGCTGAAATGTGTGACAATCTGCGAAAGCTCCTAGACCTTGGGCTATGCCCCAATTATTAACATGGTGAAGATGGCTTGACTATTTTTAGTGAGGCTGGGAAAGTTGTGTAGGAGGTAGTTGATTATTTTGGTAAGGTGAGAGATTGCAATTATGCGCGGCTAGGTAGCTATCTGTTTTCTGTTTTTTCTCGGTATATTTAAAACCTGTGTTCGTTCGCTTTTGTTATCATTTTATTTCTTTTGCGAAAGAAATTAATCGCTTGTTGCTTTTTTAAACGTGATAAGTAGTCTATCAGGACTATACCCTTTGCGTGATCTACTTCATGCAGTATGCATCTCGCTAAAAGGCCATAAGCTTTTAATCGCTTTGTTTCGCTATTGTTATCGATGTATTCAACTTCACACCATTTTGCCCTAGTTACTGGTACATCTATACCAGGATAAGATAAGCAACCTTCTGTACATTCTTCAACCTCATCAGCAATTTGTAGGACGCGCGTATTGGCCATACGCAGAAATACTACATTCGGTGCGGCCTGCCTAGAAACGGCATCAGACTTGCATATTGCAGCAACATCAACTACAATTACATTAAGCAGCACGCCAACTTGTACTGCAGTTAAACCTATCCCGTTATTCTGTTTCATACTAACGATCATATCTTCCATTAGACTACACACTTCAGAATCAATTTTGTTTACATCTACGGACTCAGTATGCAATCTTTCGTCAGGCTCTGTTACGATAGGGCGCGCTCTGCCATGTACCCCATTTGAACCTGGAAAAAAAGTATTATTCATCCCATCTCCTATTATTAATGCACGTTAAAATAAGGTTTGTCGTTCTTAGCGTAGTGCTTTCTATGTAGGGATAGTTGCATATTTTTATATACCTGTCAACTTTATTTATCGTATTTGTACGAGTTCAGATCAGGGCCTAAAGCATGAGAATTTTTTTAATGCAAGTCTGCTCTAAGTTGTGATCTTTTTTTTGCTTCTTATTTTGTTTCATGCTTTAGTCCCTTCATCTTCAAATGCTTTCCTATGGTAATCCTTAATATTAGTTTAATGAACCGGCCTTGTACAAACAGATAATTTGGCTTGACATTGCATATATTATTGCTACATATATACATATGATTGAACTTATGGAGGTTTTTGATGGGATTTACGTGCGGGATAGTTGGTCTGCCTAATGTTGGTAAATCCACGCTATTTAATGCTCTTACAGCAAGTACTAACGCCGTAAGTGCTAATTATCCATTTTGTACTATAGAGCCTAATATTG
>WBZT01003295.1_pt1 | contig 10659 bp, 10 predicted proteins | sample 5204241 | NCBI WGS metagenome assembly WBZT01 (sample SAMN12344358, study PRJNA552823) | activated sludge metagenome | biome: Activated sludge suspended growth; feature: Nitrification reactor; material: Wastewater; isolation source: activated sludge from nitrification reactor of wastewater...
CCAGGCCCGCTTCCGGTTGCAGATACGCGTGTTCCTGATACGGCACCTTGTATTCGCCTTCGATAACCAGATCGGCAGCCGCCCAACCGGCGTCCATGTCGCCTTTGCGAATTTTGTAGTGCTGCAAAACATTTGTGCCTTTCCACGGATGCAGCACCACCTCATCCTTCATCGCCGCAAACATGTCGGTGATGATGGGCAGCGGTTCCCATTCAATCCGGATCAGGCTGCGCGCCTGCGCCGCCGCTTCTTCCGTCTCAGCGATGATCACGGCCACGTGGTCGCCCTCCCACAGGCTGATATCGCCGTGCGGGTTGCTGCTGCCCAAGCCGACAAGCACCGGCTGGTCGGGCATGATCAAGCCATATTCGTTTACCGGCACGTCAACGGCCGTTAAGATGGCCACCACCCCGGGCACAGCCGCTGCGGCCGTTGTATCCATCGCCACCATGCGCGCGTGCGGCTGATGGCTAAACAACACCTTGCCAAATAACAGATTGTCCGGCGTCAGGTCGCCAGGGTAATTGGCCTGACCAGTCACTTTACCCGCCGCATCCACACGCGGCAGAGATTGAGAATCGTGCATTTTCACATTACCCCCTACCACGCTCATCATCAAACGGATCTTTGGAACTGGAATAGAGCGATGGGTCGCCTGTATGACGGCGGCCTTCCGGGCTGGCCATCATAAAGCCAAAGAAGAGTAAAAATTGCATAAACCCCACCACCACCAAAATCAAAAAAACAAGAAATACCCAATCAGGGACGGCGCGAGGCACGCCCCATTGGTAAAAAATGTTCAGACTCAACATTTTCTGACTGACTAAATAGGTGATCAGCACATAGCTCAGACCGATGGATAGCAGCAGCCAGATAAAAGCCACGATTGTGCGGCCGGTCATGCCTTTGCGTTTAGCTGTTTCTTCCTCTCGTTTCTTTTCAAGTCTCATGGATACACCTCCAACAACGCTTAGAATCAGGCTGAAACGGCCGTCTTCTCCACTGCCTCTATGATTTTGTAATACCCGGTACAACGGCACAAATTGCCGGCAAACGCCTGCTGGATGTGCGCCAGGTCGGGCTGTGGATTTTCTTCCAGCAGCATCGCGCCAGACATCAAAAACCCAGGGATACAATAACCACACTGCACCGCGCCGGTTTCCACAAAGGCGGCTTGCAGCGGGTGCAGCTCTGCGCTGCCCGCCAACGCGGCCAGACCTTCAATGGTCACAATGGTCGCCCCGTGCGCGCGCGGCGCCGGAACCAGGCAAGACATCACCGCCATGCCATCCATCATAACGGTACAAGCGCCGCACTCACCCTCGGCGCAGCCTTCTTTTGCGCCGGTAAGCTGGCCTTCGTCGCGCAGCCAATGCAAGAGTGTTTTGTGTACGCCGCCAACGGCCGTTACCGTTTGCCCATTTACCGTCGCGGTAATCGGCGCTGCGGCGTCATGGCTGGCAGCAAAAGAGTCGCCCGTCGGGTAGACGCCGCCTGTATCGCCCCACAACATAGTGGGATTTTGCGGCCAATTAACCCGCTCCTGCCCATCACGCAAAACAACCAAAGCGCGTTTGGTCAGCACCCGCACCATTTCCGTGCGATACTCGGCCGGGCCGCGCACGTCGTCGATGGGTTTGGGGGTGGCCGCCGCCAGCCGCGCCGCTGCGGCAATCGTTTCGTCGGTCAGTGTTTTTCCCACCAGGGATGTTTCCGCGGCCGGTGCGGCAATGATCGTCGGGGCCACGCTGCCCAGCGTAATCGTTGCGCCGGTCACGGTTTCACCATCTGCGGCAAACTCCAGAATGACTGCCAGATGGACCACCGAAATGGCTTGCGCCCGCCGCAAACCGAGTTTCACAAACACGCCGCGCGCGCGCGCCGCCATCGGCGGGAAGCTGATGTCGATCAACATTTCGTCGGGGCGCATCACATTGCGCCGCACGCCGGTGTAAAAGGAACGCAGCGGCACGGTGCGCTGCCCGTCGGCCGCCGAGGCCAGGGTCACAGTGGCCCCCAAAGCCCACAAGGGCGATATGGTGTCGTTGGCCGGACTGGCCGTGATCAGGTTGCCGGCGACCGTCGCCCGATTGCGCAGCTGCGGCGAGGCTACCTCCCAACAGGCCTGGGCCAGCGGCAGCGCATGGGCCACCATAAGCGGCGAGGCAATGACCTGATTGTGGGTTACGAGCGGTCCAAGATGGATGATACCCTGGTCATCCTGGGTGATCTGGTTGAGGCCGGGAATGCGGGTCACGTCGATCAGAACGTCGACATCCGGCCGTTGTCCACGTTCCAGTTCTAATAAGAGGTCTGTCCCACCGGCGAGCAGGCGGGCGGCACGGCCGTATTGGGCCAGCAGCGCCAGCACGTCATCGACACGAGTGGGAGTTTCATACCGTTGAATGAATTTAGGTTGCTGGTTCATAGGCGTAGTATCTTCAAATTCAGGACTCGTTACAAGTGACATGTGTCATGAGGATAAAATCTGGCGGTCAGCAAGTTGGGCGGATGAATGATCAGGCTGCCGGTTTGTTTCGGCGAAACTGGATGATTTCAGCCATGATGCTGAGGGCGATTTCTTGCGGGTCTTCGGCCTTTAGCTCCAGGCCAATGGGCGAATGAAAGCGGGTCAGATCGGCTTCCGGCAAACCGGCGGCGAGCAGCAGCCGCTGTGTTTCGGCCCAACGGCGGCGGCTGCCCATGACGCCAATGTATGGGGCGCGGCTGGAAACCAATCGCGGCAAAATGGCCTGATCGACCAGCACATTTCGCGTGACAACGACGATGTAGGTATTGGCTGTGATGGTTAGCGCGGGCCAGATGGCGTCGAAATCGCCAGGCAGGTAAACATCCGCATCGGGGATGACGGTGGGGGAAGCCAGCTCTACACGATCATCGGTGACTATGACCCGGTAGCCCAGCCAATGGGCTAACCCGGCCACAGCCTGCCCCACATGGCCGCAGCCAATGACCAATACGCTGGCTGGGGGTTGGTAGGTTTCCATGTAGATTTCCATTTCGCCACCGCAAACGCCAGGGTCGCCGCGTGCCGGATCGACCAGGGCGTAAGGGATGATGCGGGGCTGGGTATCGTGGAACATTTCCTGGGCAACGGCCGTCACCCGAGCTTCTAATTCGCCGCCGCCAATGGTGCCGCTGGTACGGCCGTCGGCATACACCAGCATCTTGGCGCCGGCATGGCGCGGCACAGACCCACGCGCTTGAATGACCGTCGCCAAGATGACTGTTTCGCCGGCCTCTTGGGCGGCCAGGAGTTCTTGCAAAATGGTGGAATTATCCATGTTATGGATTGACGCACCAACCGGCAACCCAACCGGAACGGCCGTCTTCCGGGCGTGTGATGAGGTAAAAAGTTTGGTCAAATTCCTCGCCGGTGGCGATGACCCGCACCCGGCGGGTGTTGGCGCTAACAAAGGTCATGGGGGAGCCTGTGGTAAAAATCATTTGGTGGTCTTGCACGGCGGGGCGTTCCGGGTGGCCTAAGACGACGGAACGGCCGTCTCTTGTCTGGCCGCATTGCCCGCGGCGCGCGCATTCATCGCTGCAGACAACCGTGATTTGGGTGACAGCCTGTCCTTCGGGCGGTTGGTCCTGGGCGTCGCGGTTGAACAAACCGCAGCCGGTGATAAAAAAGAGGAAGAAGAGCGCCAGGAGAAAGGGGGTGGGAAACGGCCGTTTCCGCCAGAATGAGGTCTGGGCAAACGGATCAACAGTTGGCAACTTCTGGTTCACGCCACCTCCAACGGTATGCGAGATCAAGACAAGGTCAGCGCCAATCCCAAACTGCTTCGCCGTTTAAGACGCGCTGCAACTGCGAGCCAAAAATGGATGTCCTAAGGGGTTTGCTGATGAACCCATTGAAGCCGGCTGCGCGGGCTTTTTCCACGTCTTCAGCAAAGGTACCGGCGGTGATAGCGATAATTTTGGCTGATTCTAAACGGCCGTTCGCCCGCACCGCTGCCAACATTTCAAACCCGCTTTTGCCCGGCATATTAATGTCTACCAGAAATAAATCTACGCGAGGCAGTTTTTCTGCATAAGCCAAAGCCGCATCCACACTTTTAGCGGAGTAACAATGTTCTGCGCCATTTAAGCGCAGCAAATCCATTGTAACCAAAAGCGCGTTCGGATCATCCTCGACTACTACGATGTATGCGTCTAGTAACGATGTCATAAATTTAGCCCAGTCCCTTGGATGAAATAGTCCCCAGAGTGTATCAAAACAGGTCTGATTTACCAAAACAAGCGGTTTAACAGCCGCAGCGCACGAGATTGCCTGGCGGCGCAATAAGGAAGTGGTGACAAAAATTGACGGCCGTCGCGCTTTAGACGGCCGTCTCTAATTCAGGTTCTTGTTCAACAATTTCTTTTGTGGGCTGATAGATGGGCAGCGTGATGATAAACTTGCTGCCCTGCCCAAGATCGCTTTCCACAGACAACGTGCCCTGATGCCGCTCGATCAGATGCTTGGTGATGGGTAAACCCAGCCCTGTGCCGATACGTTTGCGCGCGGCAGTATCATCAATCTGGCGGAATTCGATGAAAATCGTTTCGTGATGTTCCGGCGCAATGCCAATACCGGTATCCTCAACAATAATTTTTACCGTGCTGCCATTCGGATACACCCGCAGCGCAATAAAACCTTCCTCAGTATATTTGGCGGCGTTGCCCAACAAATTAATGAAAGCCTGTTTCAGGCGCATCTGGTCCACCCGAACCAACGGCCATTCAGAGGGATAATCGCGCAGCAGTTCCACGTTTTTGTCCAGAAGCAGCCCGCGCGTACTGGTCATTGCTTCTTCGCACACGTGGTAAAGATGGACGGTTTCCAGGTGAAGTTTAAATTCGCCCGATTCGATCTGGGCCATATCCAACAAGTCGTTCAGGATTTCCAGCAGATGCCAGCCAGATTGTTCCACACGCTTGAGGTAATCGATCTGCTCCGAGGTGACTGGCCCGCGCCCACCCAAAGCCAGGATATGAGCAAAATTTACAATCGCATTCAGGGGAGTTCGCAGTTCATGGCTAACGTTGTTCATAAACCGCGTGCGTAAATCGCGTTCATTTTCGGCCGCATTGCGCGCAATTTCCAGCTGATCGTTCAGATATTGCAGGCGCGCATTTGTCAGGCTCAGTTCGCCCTGAATGGCGAAGAGTTCGTCGCGCCGCTGCTGAGCGCGTCGATGCAGGAAGCTGGTGGCTTCTACGGCCGTTTGCCACTCTATCGCCGTCAAATAAGCCACCACAGCCAGCGAAAAATTAATCAGAATCGAGGGAAAATAGGCGAAAAAGCTTTCCGCCCCCCATATACCTAAATACGCCGTCCCCAAAGCAATTAAAAACATCGAAATGGCCCAGTTGGTAAACGCCGACGAGGGTTTAATAATCATGCTGCCAATGATAATAAAGATGCCGTAGACATAAGGCAGAGGACCAACAACTCCTGGCTCATGAGTACTTACCAGGATGACTGTCAACATGATCATATGACCCAAGGAGAACAATGTCCCGCCGGCCCACTGATTCCCCTGTTTCACGAGTTTCCAGGCATACCAATTGCCGATTGTGCTAAAAACAGCATATGCCACATACGGCCAGCTAGCAGTCAGGCTGTTGGCCGCCAGAATGGCTCCAAAGCAGACCACAAGAACAAATCCGGTCACTATGGGGAAAATTAATTGGCTGGAATCAGCCCGAAGCTCATCGCGATAATCTTCTTCTAATATATTTGTCATGATTTTATTTCAACAGGCCTCTACGTTTGAGCCGTTTGCCGAGGGTGGGATTATCGGAAACGAAGAGGGAAACGGCCGTTTCCCTGCACAGCCCATCATTGCATCAGACCATTATACCTGCCCAACTCCGAGATTATGACGGGAAAAGTGTACTACCAGGCGCACAAAAAAGCGCCCCAGGCAGGGCCTGGAGCGCTTTTTCACCAAACTTTCACTGATCTTACCAATCAGCGGGGCGATAGACGGCCGTTACCCGCTGTACCCCTCGCTAAAAATATCAATCATCAACATAGGATCGCCTAACGGGTAAAGAATTGGGCAAGTGCAGCCATTGTCGATATATTCGCGCACCTTCGCTTTCACTTCTTCCGGCGAGCCGCTGGCCGTGCACATCTGCACCACGTCATCGGGAACCAGATGCATAGCCGACTCGATTTCTTCGTCGGTCGCCGGCCAGGTAAGCACCTGATGAATCTCATCCAGCAATTCCTGGCTGACGCCGCTGGCCTTCATGAGATGTGGCTGCTGACCAAGATATTGCGTCATCATCTTGCGGGCTTTGTCCAGCGCCTTGTTCCGATCATGATCCACCGAGCAAATCATCAACTGCGGGCGGTCAATGTCGTCCAGTGTGCGGCCAGACAGCTTGGCGCCTTTTTCCAGCGCATCCAACGCTTCCAGGTTGTATTTCGGGTTGACGAGATAATTCATGCAGACGCCATCGGCGATCTCGCCGGCCATTTCCATCATTTTCATGCCCGTCGCGCCGATGTAGATGGGCACGTTGCGTGGTTCACGACGGCCGTGCACCACATCCAGCATAATGTCATCCACATGATGAAACTCGCCATGAAACGTAACCCGTTCCATATTCAACAACCGCCGCATCACGTCGATTGTTTCCCGCATCGCGCTCAGCGGTTTACGGCGGTTAATGCCCACTTTCGTAGCCAGAGGATCCCACCACGCGCCGATGCCGCAAATAATGCGGTCCGGCGCCAGATCATCCAGCGTCAGGAAAGTGGCGGCCAATAAGCCAATGTTGCGCGTCCAGTTGTTGGTGACACCGCTGGCAACCTTAATCCGGCTGGTGGTGGCGGCAAACGCGGCCATCGGCACAATGGCGTCACGCACCAGACGGCTTTCCGCCTGCCAGACAGCTTCAAAGCCTTTCTCCTCGGCATACTGGACGAGTTTTATCCCTTCCTGCAAGGAGTGGGCATCCTGCAAATAAAGTGCTACGCGATCTTGAGACATGGGAACCTCCTTTGGTGGGTGGTCCGGTTGAGATTCGTAGGGCGCGTGCCGCTAGCGACTTGTGGCTAATGGAACTCCGCAATACCCGAAACCTGTAACCGGGCCTGTTGGTAAATTTGCCAATCATTTTCTGTATCCAGATCAAATTGCATACCGGGGCGCTGCACAACCTGGCAAACCATTTGTCGGCGGCCGCCTTCGTGCAGATGTTTCTGGAAACTGCCCGGACCATACTGAAATGTGAAGGGGGCTGGCGGGCTGAGGAACAGTGCGTTCGTGCCGCTGCCCCGATTGTCGCTACATATGACCAGCATGGGAGCGTCGCCGGTTCGTTGAGCCAGTAAATGACGCACATCTACGGCGGTTAAAAAGGGCAAATCGGCCGGCAAAATGAGGACGCCTGCCGCACCATGCGCCGCAGCCTGATGGGAAGCCTGGGTAACGGCCGTATTCAACCCCAACGGCCGTTCTTCCGCCAACAACAACACCCCAAACCGCCGCGCTACCGCCGCGACCGTCGGATCGCTGCTCACCAACAAAATTTGCGCCAATTCAGACACCTGCTGCAATTCCGCCAGCATCCGCGTTAAAAATTCACGCATCAACTCAGCCCTGGCTTCAGCCGACAATACCTGAGCCAGACGGCTCTTGCTCATCAACAGCGGTTTAACGGGAATAATCGCCCAGATATCCTGGCCCAACCTGCCGCCTCCAGGCCTCAAACGGCCGTCGCCTCAATAATCCGCTGCGCCAGCGCCAGCACATCCAGCGCCAGCCGCCGCCGATCGGCATCGCTGTACATCATCGTATCCACGCACGCCGTTAGCCCAGATGGTTTGTCTGCTCCATCCGCGTCTTGCAGGTCATACACAAAACCATCGAGCAAATCGCCGTAATAATCGGCCACGGCCGTAGCCGACACCGCCAGCCCCAACTCCTGCATCATCTTGGCCGCCGGGCCTTTCACCGCCTGCCCGCCCACAATCGGACTGACCGCAATCACCGCCTGCGGCAAATCCATCACCATTTCCCGGATGGGATAAACATTCAGGATGGGATCCAGGCTGACAAAAGGATTAGAAGGCGCGAAAATGACAACGTCGGCTTTTTCCAGCTTTTGCGTGACTTGCGCCGAAGCTTGCACGTTATCGGGCAAGATGACCTCATCGACATGCGGCTGCCACCGTTCTTCCACAAACCAGGTCTGGAAAGGCAGCCGCCGCGCGCCCGATTGGATGAAGGTGGGCGCAGGTTGGCTGCTCATGGGCAGCACATCTGGTTGAATGGCAAATTGGCGGCAGAGATGGCGGGTAACGGCCGTCAACGACTGCCCGGCCGCCAGCAAATGTGACCGGGTCAAATGGGTCGCCAGGTCCAAATCGCCCAAGCGGAACCAGGCTGGCCCACCCAGCCGCCCCACTTCTTCAATAGCCCGAAAAGATTCGTCCTGCCGTCCCCAACCCGTAGACGGATTGGCGACGCCGGCCAGCGTATACATCACCGTATCCAAATCCGGGCAGATGGTCAGGCCCACATGCTGAAAATCGTCGCCGGTATTCACGATGATGGTCAGCCGCTCAGGCGGCACGACTTGCGCCAGGCCATGCGCCAGTTTTGCGCCGCCCACGCCGCCTGCCAGACATACAACATTTAAGTCGGTTCGTACATTCATAAATAATCAGGGTGTTTCCGGTTTTGGCTCACGGCCTACGCCATTTTCCGCCATCAAATAATTCGCAATCGCCTGTCCCATCACCGCCACGCCATCCACCATTGCCCGTTCATCAAAATCGAAACGTGGATGATGATGCGGGAACGTAAACCCTTTTTCCTGATTGCGCGCGCCGATGAAGAAATAACAGCCGGGAACCTCTTCCAAAATATACCCCATATCTTCAGAGGCCATAGTACGGTGCTCGACGATATTGCCTGCCCCCATTGTTTGTTCGGCGGCCAGACGGACAACGGCCGTAGGCTCTGGCGCATTGTTCACCGCCGCCACAATGGCGATGGTTTCCATGGTAGCCTCACACCGGAACGCAATCGCCATATTGTGGGCCATCTCCAAAATTCGCCGGTAAATCGTGCGGTGCAAATCGTTGTCATAGCTGCGCACCGTCCCCTTGAGAATAGCCCGATCGGGAATCACGTTAAAGGTTGTGCCGGCCGAAAACTGCCCAATCGACACCACCACACTGTCTTGTGGATTAATGTTGCGGCTCACAATACTCTGCAACGCCGATACAATTTGCGCGGCCGCTAAAATCGGGTCTACGGCCAGATGCGGCGCAGCGCCATGCCCGCCGTGCCCCTGCACCGTCAGCGTAAAGACACTAGACGAAGCCATGCACGGCCCTTCCACCACGCGCACTTTACCGAACTCTTCCGGCGTCCACAAGTGCATCGCCAGGGCGACATCTGGGCGGGGATTTTGCAGCACGCCATCGGCGATCATGGCAAACGCGCCGCCCAACCCTTCTTCGGCAGGCTGAAACATAAATTTAATCGTCCCGGCTATGTCTGCCTGATGCTGCGTCAGAATTTTTGCCAGAGCCAGACCCATCGTCGTATGGCCGTCGTGGCCACAGGCGTGCATCACGCCGGGATTTTGCGAAGCATAATCGTGCAAATTTTCTTCCTGAATGGGCAGGGCATCCATGTCGAAACGAACCAGGAGCGTAGGACCAGGCCTTGCCCCTTCCAGCAAAGCGACCACACCGGTTTGCCCCACTCCACGTTGAACTTCCAGGCCTAGCGCCTGAAGCGTTTCCGCAACAATGCCCGACGTGCGTGTTTCCTGAAAGCCAAGCTCAGGGTGGCGATGAAAATCGCGCCGCTGCTCGACCATATAGTCAAATAACTTTTCTGCTTCCTCTCTAAAATCAGGTTGTGCCATACAGGAAAACTACTCCGAAGCGCTGCGAATTGGGGGTTGGCGTCTGGCTGCTCGCTACCTACGAGTGGAATCGGGCAACAACCGGAAATCCATCGAGAATACACACGGGGCGCGCCCGGCGCCTACCAGAGAAAGATCAAAAATCGCGCGTATCCAGCAAACGAATCGCTGCCACGCCAACATAATTGATGGCTGATTATAGCAGAGTTGGCGCAAAGTATGTTCTTTCGCGCCAAACCCGAGGCGGCTCTGTCTTTGAGCCGCCAGCGCTCACGCTTTTCACAAGGCATTTGTCGCGGTTTGCGCTATAAATGAGCGGATGACAAACGGAAATTTGGAACAAGTACAAAATCAACCCAACCAACCGGCGCGCCCTGTTTTGTTTCGGAAACATATTGTTTTACCGGCGGAACATGGGTCTTGGGCCTGGTTTTTTGTGCCATTTACAGTGGGCACGGCCGTTGCCGGTCAGTTCACCCTCGCATCTCTGCTGGCGCTGCTGGGCGGGCTGGCGGTGTTTATGCTGCGCCAACCGGCTACGGTTTGGTTCCGCGCCCGCCGGGGACGGGCGCGAAAAGGGGACGGCCGTTTGGCCGCCATGTGGATGGTGATCTGGAGCGTGGTGGGGCTGGCCTGCCTGATTGGCCTGCTGCTGTTGGGGCGCACAGCCCTGGCCTGGCTGCTGCTGCCCACTCTGGCGATCATGGGGTTGTATGTTGTGGCGGCGCGATACGGCCGTTCCGGTTT
>WBZT01001540.1_pt2 | contig 10652 bp, 16 predicted proteins | sample 5204241 | NCBI WGS metagenome assembly WBZT01 (sample SAMN12344358, study PRJNA552823) | activated sludge metagenome | biome: Activated sludge suspended growth; feature: Nitrification reactor; material: Wastewater; isolation source: activated sludge from nitrification reactor of wastewater...
GCCAATGATGTCGCGCATGGGCAGCATGTTGCCCTGGGCGTCAAAGAAGCTGATCCCCAGTCCCGTCATCAGCTCCCGGGCCTCCTTGGTGGGCGACATCAGGCGCGTAAACGCGTTCTTGAGCGCGGTGCCGGCATCGGAGCCGGTCAGGCCCACATTCGTGAGAATAGCCAGGCTCGCCACCAGGTCATCAACATTCTGTCCCGACGCGGCAAAGGCGAATGCCCCTTGCTTTAAGCCATCGCTCAGATCGCTGATGTTGGCGCTCGACGCGTTGGCGGCGGCCGCCAGCAGGTTGGCGACACGGGACGACTGATCGGCGCCCAAATGGAAGGCGTTGAGCGCATTGGCCGTCAGCGCGGCCGCGTCCGCCAGCCCCACACCGCCCGCCGCGGCCAGGTCCAGCACGCCCGGCACGGCCTGCATGGTCTGCTCGGCGTTGAGACCAGCCTTGGCCAACTCCAGCATGGCGTCGGCTGCCTCGCCCGCGCTGAATGAGGTCTCGGCGCCCAACTGGAGCGCCTGCGCCTGAAGCGCCTGCAGCGCGTCGCCGGTCACACCGCCTACGACCTCCATCTGATTCATAGCCTGCTCGAAATCGCCGGCGCCCTTGAGCGCGGCGCCGGCCACGCCCAGCAGCGGCGCGCTGACCGCCAGGCTCAGCGTCTTGCCGACGCTGGTCATCTGCGCGGCTAGCCCCTGCACACTCTTCTGCGCCTGGTCCGTGCCGATTTGAATCTCGCCATACGCAGATCCGAGGTTTAACATACGTCTCCAATCAAAAGGCGCCGCAAGTATGGGGTTCCCCATGCTTGCGGCGCCCTATCACGAGCCAACCGACGATTTACCAGATCCCTGAGTCAGGAATCTTCATTTTCTTGATGACCCTGCCCGCCAATGGCGCAAAGCCTGGCGCCGGCGCGGCGGGGTCCGGCTCTGCCAGCAAGTCGGCCAGGCGGTGAACCGGCTTGCCCTTCTTGTCGCGTTCGGCCAGTTGATTCTCGATCCACATCCCTGCCTGATGGGTGGCCAGATCTACCTGGTACGCTTCCCAGCTTTCCGGCGCCATCCCTAGAAACGATGAGGGGCGCTGGCCATACGTTTTGGCCAGGCTATGCAGATTCCATAGGTTTCTTTTCTTGGCGACGAAAAGGTTGCAGTTTCTGCGCGCCCTCCATCGCCCATTGGTACACGGCGATCTTGTCTTCCGCCGGCAACTCCTCGGCGGTCAGGCCCCGGGGTTCCTTGATACAGGCAAGCGCCACGATGCCGGTCAATTCATAGTAGGCGGCCAGTTCGTCTGTGGTCATCTGCTGCGACTTCTCTTTGCTGTGGCCTAACTGGCGCTCCAGCGCCGGCTGCAACTGTTGCGGGATTTTGCCCTGACTCACCAGATCCATGATGTGGACCTTCTGCAGGACTACATTCAGCCCGCTGGGGAGCGTACCTGGTTCCCCAGCGGCCCGTGCGGCCCGCCACTCTTCTAGATTCATCATTACTCCTTCGATTGGACTGATTCGTAGCAACCGATAGCTAGCAGGATATAGGACCTATAAGCCCCATGAGTCCTATATCCCGCTATTTAACCTTAACTGCTAGGTAAGGTCGCGGCGGTCTCATTCTGGACGATTTCCCAGAGGTTGCCGGCGCCGGGATCAATCGCAATACCGGAACACTTGGTCATAAAAAATTCGCCGTCTTTGAACTCGCCTTCGATCCCTTCCGTCAGCTTGCACTTGTTGAGCTTGACGTGAATATCGTCGGTAGATACGTCGCCTACACTCTTGCCATAAATCTTGAAGTAGGGGTAGTTGTCGCCCGCCTGCGACAGCATGGTTACCGTGCGATTGGGTGTGGTGCCGGCCGCCGTGGCGGTTTTGCCAGTGATGATTGCCAGCGCCTCCAAACTGATACCGCCGGCCTCTAGTTCCCACTCCACGGCGTCCGTGATCGCCACTACGCTCTGGATACTGTCATCGCCGCGCAATTGCCCGCTGTTGAGCGTCTCTTTGAATTTCAGCGTGAGAGCGCTCGGTAGATCCACCTGACTCGTGCCGCCAATATTGGTCACCTTGACATCGCGCAACCCATACGGCTTGTCTCCAAAATCTGCCATACCGTCTTACTCCTTTGAACTATAGCGCCTGCGCGCTCTCGTGTTGAATGAACTCATAGAATCCCGCCGACCCGCTGACGGCTACGCCGGCGCAGCTGGTGACCCAGAATTGGTTTTGACGAAAGGTTCCCTCAATCGCGGTTAGTTTGCATTGATAGAGCTTGGCGTGGATGTCGCCCGTGCTGTCATCCGCTGCCCGCCCATAGATGCGAATATAGGGAAATTCGGCCCCGTTGACTGCTGTCAGCGTAACGGTGCGATTGGGCGTAGTGCCGGCATCGACAGCGCTGCGCCCGGTCAGCTTGGCGTAGGCAGCCAGGCTAATGCCGCCGGCCTCCAGTTCCCAGTCCACGCCGACGGTAAAGGAGCGGGCAGCCAAAAGCACCCCTTCGCTAAAAAACTCCTCGGTCTGAATGCGTTCAGTGAAGTGCATCATCATGGCGGCCGGCAGCGCCATGGCGCCGGACCCATCCAGGTTAGTCAGTTTTACTTCTCGCAGCCCAAAGGCCGCTTCCCCGTAGGCGATGGTCATGCCCGCTCCTCATGCACCACGTACCGGCTCATTTCCAGCGCGGCGTCCATGCCCGGCGCGTCCAGGTTCGGCAGATCGGTGGCATGGTTAATCTGCCAAAAGCCGTCCAGCGCTAGCCGCTGCCGGTGCAACAGCGTATAGATCCGGTTGCGCGCCGCCTTCGTGGTGGCATACCCATAGCGCTGATAGAGCCATACTGTCACGTACCGGCGGGCGCCGTCGGGATGCGGCCCCCAGGGGGTGATGGTCTCCTCTTTGAGCAGCGCGCAGGGCAAGATTTCCTGGTTGGCATCATAGGCCGCCGGCGTGTTCTGGCGGCTGATGCTCTGCACCTGGTCGGCCAGGTACAGCCCCCCAGTCAACAGCCCCATAAGCGTCGCGTCGGCAAGCAGATGGTTGTAGATGGCGGCGATCATGACTTCCTCACTCGAACTGACTAAGGCGCACCTGGAACCAGGCCTCCCCTGCGGCCTGCCCTTCGCCCGTTGCATAGAAACGGTAGTACCAGAGGCCGGGCGCGGTGATATCTAGGTCAACGTGGTACGTTCCGGTCGTGCTGCGTTCCACCGCTATATCATTACCATATTGGTAGGTGGTGACAACGCCGGCCGGCGTCTTGTACTGAAAGTACACCGCATCCGGGTCATGCGCCACGGCGCCACTGTCGGCGAACACGGCCGTGCAGCGCACCAGGTCGCCCACGTCGTAGGCACTAGCCATGCAGCTTTTCCTTGGTCACAATCGCCTCAGTCACGCGTACCCCCAAGGTCTCGGCCCCTGTGTCCGTCCGATGCCGCAGTAGCAAGACCACCACATCGGGATGGACGGCGACCACTTCCAGGATATCGCCTGCCTGCACCGGCAGTTGAGACGCATCAGTCAGCTTGAATTTGTCTGTCATGGGAATTGCTCTCCGCTATTGTTGATATGCCGGCAGAAGATGTTGGTGTCCACCAGGAAGGGCCAGCGCATATTCTGGTACTCATCCCAGCCGGCCTTGGCCAGGTAGTTGCCTGCGATGACCCGCGCGCACCACTCCAGGTCACTAGTGCCGGTCTTGGTGTTGAACTGGCCAGACTCCGGGTCATACCAGACATTATTTGGCGTCGAGAACACGCGACGAGTTTTTACCCCATTCAGCGCGTACTCTTCGCTATCTTTCCACATCTCGCGCAGGATGCCGGCATGAATGAGGAGACAGCCGGTGGGCACGCCGTCCACCCAGACTTTGTCGCCCAATTGCCAGCCATCCACGTAACTGGTGCCCCGTCCCCGGTAGAGCAGCGGTTCCGTGGGGCGCGAGCGCGTGTAGTAGAGTCCACTCACCACCGGATGGCGCTTCTCCCGGATATAGTCGTTGAAGCGGATGAACCCGTCCGGCGGCAGCAGCGTATCATGCTCCAAGAGCAGCAGCCACTCGAATTCCTTTTCCATCACCTCTTTGACAATCATGTTCTGTGCATCGGCCACCTGGTACCGCAAGGGCATGTAGCTGTTCATGAACTGGAGCATCTGCACCATGCTCCAGTTAGTAGGGATGATCTGTCCATAGCGCGCCTGCACCCACTCAATGCGCACCAGCCCAGTAACGGGTGTGGCCACCAGTAGCCGGTTGACATAACCCGGATCGCCGCTGTCCTGGATGATGGTTCGGTAGTCGCGTACGGGAGTTGATAACTGTTCAGACATTTTCAATCTCCTCTAACCCGCGCTTCACGAGGATCACCTCGATGTTGGCAGATGGATCCCAACTGAGATATTTGATTTTCCACGGCATGGGTCGATAGATGCCCCATAGCGCGCCCTGGGTATTTGGCTCAAAAGGGTCAAAGTAGGCCCACGTTGCCTCATTACAGGGATTGCAGTGGGTCGGGTCCTGCAGGTAGCCTGGTGAATAGCCGTGCGGGGTCGCAATCGCAAACTCCCCGCCCACCCGCAGGACGCGCCAGACTTCGTCCATAAAACGAATAAAGCCAAAGCGCGCCGGCGCGATGTGCTCGACTAGATGTGAGGCGACGGCGGTCAAGGCGCATTCGTCCGGTAACGGCCACGGAATGACTTCAATGTCGTGGACGATATCAACACCCGGCAAGGGACGGATATCCATGCCGACAAAGCCCGGTTGCGGATGGGCGCCGCACCCAATGTCGAGCCGGATCCCCGAACGCTCTTGTAGTAACTGCGCAATCTCCATAGTTCCCCTTACGAAAAGTCAATTATGTAGGTGCTGTTGACGGTTTGGTTGGTGGCACACGAGCTAGAGGCGAAGGTGTTGCCGGCGAATAAGGTGCCGCCACCCTCGCTGCGTGCAAACAGCCCTACATTGCTAATGTTGCGCGTGTCGGTTACAAAGCTGTTGGCGCTGGCAAAGGTGGCTGCGAACTGCACCGCTTTGCTGTTACTGGAGGTAGCCGCGGTCACCGCTGCGCGCTTGACGACCTCGCCGGCCAGCGTGGTGTCACTAGCCGCCGGCGCACCGCCGGTGCCCAGCGCCATGTGGGTGATCTGCGAACTGCCGCTAATACCGCCCAAGAGCTTGGCAAGAAAATTATTAAAGCCGTCGTTGGTGATTTGGTTTTCGCGCCAACCGGAATCACCATGCAGGCTGCCATCCTCATTCGTGATATTGACACGGAAGAATCCGCGCACCTTCATTCCTTCAGCCAATGCCTTCATTTCTTTATTCATATCATCTCCTACTGACCTCGATCAGACAAGGTAACTTGGTGGCGCAGCGCATCCGTGAGCACTGCGCCAAACACGGCTCGGTCCGTGAGCACTGCGCCAAACACGGCTCGGTCCGTGAGCGACGCGTCCAGCAACGGAAAAAAGAGAACCGTCAAGATTTCGATCAGACCCACGGTCTCTGCCGCTGTTGCGCCCAGTGCCAACGGCGGCATCGCCGGCCCATCCAGGATCAATACCGCGTCGCCCACCTCAATCGTACTGAACAGGAGAATCGAGGTGCTCTCGGTAGCAGTAATAGCAGAAGCGGCGACCACGTACATCTCTGCCGACAGGCTGGTGACTTCGGTAGCCGTCGCGTTTTCGGCGGCGACGATACCGCCCAAGGTGGTCGCCAAACTGAGTGTCGCGGTGACGGTGACTACCTCCGTAGCTATCACGGCGATGTCGCCGACGAAGGTGACCGCCTCCGTGACCGCCACGGCTTCGACAACGATCAGAGCAAGGGCGTCCAGCGCCGTGGTCGCCGACTCGCTGACCAGGATGGCGCCGGCTACCCGGATATCACTGGCAATCGTTACCGCCGGCGCATCCAGCAGGCTAATGGCATCGACGGCGCCGCTGTTGCTGACGAGAGTAAATACTGGGGTATCGCCGAGTGTCACTGCGTCCACTGCGGTTATGACCACAGCGACCCGTATCACAACCGCCTCACTCAGACTCACCACCTCGCCGACGGCGAGGGCTGGGCCGCCGGTCGCGCTGGCCGCTTCGGTAACGGCCACCGTTTCTGCGGCGGATATGACTAATATTCCGATCCGCAACAGACTGGTGTCGGCAACTGCCGCCGCTTCGCTGGCCGCCATCGTCAGGGCGCCCAGCGCGAGCGCAACGGTTTCGGCGACAGCGACCGGCTCTGACGCGTCCGCGTGGCTAAGTAGCAGTAGCGCACTGTCTTCGCTGGCCTGGGCTGCATCGGCCGTACCGGCGGCCAGGTCACCGCTGGCGATCAGCGGCGTGTCGGCGACGACCATTGTTTCGGACGCGCCGGCGGCGACCTGGTTTTCCAGGGTCTGCCCCTCGGCCACCGCGACCATATCGGCGCCAACGGCCGATATCAGTAGCTCGACAACTGCACCGTCAGCCACGACAGCCGTATCGCCAGCGCTCACGGGACTAGCCGACACCAGTTGCCCGCTATCAGCCACGGCAACCGTATCGCTGGCGACGCTCTCAAGAAGCAGATCCAGAGCGCTGACCTCAGATGCAGCGACCGCATCACTGGCTGCCACCGACGCCGCCGGCAGCGCCACGGTGACGCCTTCGGCAACGGCTACGTCTTCACCGCGATTGACAACGAACTCATCGCCGACAATGAGCACTGCTAGCTGCTCGCCAATGGCGACAGATTCTGCGGCGGCGATGATCATTGAGGAAAGTATCGCAGCGAATGCTTCCGCCGTAGCAACGGTGTCACTCGCGCTGATGATAGAGAGCAACAGCGCCTCGGCCTCTTCCGTCACAGCGACCGCTGCGCTTATCGAAACCTGTGCAGCAGTGAGAGCCGCTACGACTGTCTCTTGCAAAGCCACGGCATCGCTTACGTCGGCGTGGGCCAGCAGCAGCCGCTGCGCCATCTCGGCCAGGCTTACGGCGTCATCGGCGATGATGTAGCTCTCTAGATGCTGTGCCGGCACGTCCGTAACCGCGACGGTGTCTCCTGTTGCCGTCGTCAATAACCCTGTCGCCAGCGTAATCGCCTCAGTCGCGGTTGCGCTATCGCCGGCGGCCACGTAGCTCTCTAGGCGAACGGTGACCGTCTCCATGGCGCCAATCGCGTCAGCCGCAGCGACCGCCGCCATGCTGACCACCACATCAAGGGATTCCGCCGCGCTCACAGCGTCGCTTGCGCGCGTATCCGAAAGCAGCATTCGCTCTATGGCTTCGGCAATGACAGCGGCATCGCTCGCACTGGCATCGGAGAGCAGTAGCCTGGTGACCGATTCGGTGACCGCGATAGCAGCGGCGGCCTGCACCAGCGCGGTGGGTATTTGGTTGGTAATGTCCTCAGAGACGGCAACCGTCTCTGTTTTTTGAATGTCAGAACTCAGGCGAACGGCGATGGACTCGGCAGCGGTCACAGCGCCGCTAGCGTTCACGCTCGGCCCGGTCGAGGCCGGTTTGATGCTCGCCGCAACTACAGCCCAGGTGCCGCTGCTGCCAAGGCTCCCCGTCCCGCCGAGCGTGTAACTGCCAGCGGTGGTAGCGCTTTTCCGTACAACACTAGCCTGTAGCCGGCTACCACCGCTGCCCGCCGTCAGGTTGAGCGTGACCGATGTTTCGCCACCTTGGAGGCTGTAGGTATCATTGCTATGACTACCAAGCCCAATGACAAGCGCGTTGGCGGTCAGGGTCGTGACACTCACCGCACAGTCCACGCTGCTACCGTTGGCCGATGCAGCAGTCTCTACCGCCTCACTGCCGTTCGTTCCACCGGTAGCAGTGCCGGACAAGCGCACGCCGATGACACAGGCGTTGTCTGCGTTGCCGGTGAGCGTGACGGTTACGGCGCCGGCACTTGGACTGGCCCCCTGTGCGCTATACAGTCTGGTTTGGTTAGACGATATTTCGTCGTCAACCAGCACCCAGGTAAGCCCGTTGCCGGATACACTTACGGCGCTTGGATTCGTGCGCGTGCAGACCCAGACCAGGAGAAGATCGTTAGCCGCCGGTGTCCAACTGGCCAGGGCGATTGAGCTGCCAGCGCCAGTATTTGTTAATGACTGCTCTACGGCAATGGCCACAGGTCACCCGCCTTCAGTCGAACATCCGATCCAGCATCGTCTTTAATTCCGGCAGATGCGCTTCAACCGTGCGCATGATGATGGCATAGCGTCCCTCGTTGGCCAGTTCCAGCCACACGCCGTAATCAATCGCCGGCCCATGACTCAAATAAATAATCACCATCTTCTGCGCTACTTCGCTCGTGCCAAATAGCCCGCCGCGGGCGTTGCCGGTCCGGTCCGTCCAGGACGCATTGGCACGCGCATCGTTTTGCATGATCGTCGCGATCTGGCCGGCCACCGCGTTCACCGCTATCAACACGCGTTCGCCGTATTGCTCGATTGCCCTGGCCAGTTGGTCAGGCGGCCTCACCCAGCGGATGCCGGTTTTGGTTGTCGCCATCAAGCTACCACCTTTGCCTCGGCCTGCGTACCCGCCCGCCGGTTGGGGCGCACGAAGAGCACCTGGTAGAGCAGGCCGCCGGCTGTAAAGCGGTCGTCTACCCGGATATCAAGCGCCGCCGGTCCCGCCACCAATACATCGGCCTGCACCTCTTCTGCAGAACCAGTCTGGCGTCGCTGCCCACGCGCCCCCAGCCGGGCAATGCGCACAGTCTGCGCCGCCAGCGTTGCCGCGCCGCGCCGGATCGTGATGCTGGTCTCATTCTCGCTGTGAATGCTGGCCAGGTCAGCGGCCAGGGCATCATAGTCCATTAGGGCCATAGCACCCCTGAACCTTCCGCCGCGCTATACTGCGCCGTCATGCCATAGCCTTGTCGCTTGCGGACTCCCCGCTGGTATTCACTCAGAAAGCCCTGTGCCTGCTTCATAAGGCTGGCCGCCTGGTCGCCGCGCTTCACGCTCTCATCGCCGATGGCGTACTCGGTGATGCCGCCGGCTTGCGGTGTCGCCTGCTGGCTTAGCACCAGGTATTGCCCATAGAGCAACACGAGTCGGGCATCGGCCTCGGTCAGGCGGGGATAATCGTCACTGACCAGTTCGTAGCCGGCTGCATAGCGATAGGTGCGCGCCAGCGTGTAGGCAGGCGTGGGATAAAAGGTAATCTGGCCGCCTCCCACGTCCCAGGTCTCTTCCCAGCCGGTAGACGCGGGGATCAATCCCTGGGCGCCGTTAATGATGCCGCCGTGCAGGTAGAGCGCCGGCAGGTCAATCAATGCCTGAAAGTCACTAGGCAAGGCGTAGGACGCCGTGCCGCTTACGATGTTGAGCGTTCCGGCGCGCGTGAGCGGCGCGTCTTGCCCGAATTGCAGCACCGCGTCCTTGATACTCTGTTCATAATCCGGCGGCACTTGCGCCCGTTCCGGCGCCAGCGACTGTAGACGCAAGGCCAGGGTGACGAGTAGCATTACGACCTCCTGCGGCTCTTGGGGGCCGCCTTGGCCGCGGCGGGCTTGCTAGCAGGCCTGACATCCGCCGCGGACGCATCGGTCACGACCGATGCGTCCGCGGCGGCCTCATCAGTCACGACCACAACCGCGGGGTTGTGCCGGGTGATCTGGGCCGCTGTTTCCTCTGCAACCGGGCATTGCTCGCCCGGTTGCAGATAGCGACCGGCAACGCGCACAGGCGCCGCGCCCGTGTTCACAATCGTAATCACTTGGCGACTCCAAAGACCTTGACGCCTAGTGTATTGGTGTTGGCCACATCGGCGTAGATACAGTTGTACTGGCCGAACAGCAGGAATTGATTGCCGCCGTGGGCATCGGCGGCGTTAGCGGAGACGACGGTCGCTGTATCCTCGAAGTTTACGTTGTCATTGCTCCACTGGAGCTTGACTGTTGTCGTGTTGACCGTACCCTGATCCAGGATGTATTGCAGATCGACAGCCTTGAAGTTGCTCAGATCGAAGCAAGCGCGCGTATCGGCGGTGATATTGCCGTTAAAAAAGGCGACCTTCTGGTTGTTGCCCGCCTGGCCGCTGTAGGTCACCGGTGTCGCGACCGCCGCGGGCACGGCGGAAACCTTGGTGGCCGGCGCCAGCCAGAGACTGGCTAGCAGCACAAAGAAGAGCAGGCCGGCGCCAAATGGAATCAATCGCTGTTTACTCACAGTATCCTCCTAATTACCCCCGCCGCATGGGCGGCGTGACAATGACGAATCGACGATTACACGATGACTACATGGGCAGTCTTCTCGATGACCGGCACTACTGACCCGTTGAATTCCTCGTTGTAGTACTGGTCGGCGCCGATCAGGTTGCCGTTGCTGTCGTAGCTGGGGAATGGGCCAAAGATCTGCATAGGCTGATATACCCGGTGCGCCACCAGCTCGCGGTTGACGGTCTGGGCGTAGCTATCGGTGTATTCCGTGCTGGCAAAAATCGGCAACCCCTTGATGCTCCCAGCAAAGCCGGCGGCCGTCAACATCGCATTAGGGAAGCCCTCCCGGGTGAACCCGTCCCAGTTGCTCAAGCGATCGGCATTGGTGACCGACATCAGGATCGAGGTGGGCACATAGTTGCGGTTGTAGACCTTGACCTTGGCCACGCCGATTTTTTCAACAAATTGCGCCACCG
>WBZT01003297.1_pt1 | contig 10652 bp, 15 predicted proteins | sample 5204241 | NCBI WGS metagenome assembly WBZT01 (sample SAMN12344358, study PRJNA552823) | activated sludge metagenome | biome: Activated sludge suspended growth; feature: Nitrification reactor; material: Wastewater; isolation source: activated sludge from nitrification reactor of wastewater...
AGGGCAAGGGAAGCCAGATCATCCTTGCCCATTCCAATGCGGACGTTCAGGCGCTTAACCAGGCCGTGCGCGATGCCCGGAAGGAGCGCGGCGAGCTGGCCGGTTCCGCCCGGTTCGTGACCGAGCGCGGCGGCCGCGAGTTCGCCGCCGGCGACCGCATCGTGTTCCTCAAAAACGACCGCGATCTAGGCGTGAAGAACGGCACCCTTGGCACCGTCGAGCGGGCCGAGGATGGCAGCCTGGCCGTGCGGCTGGACAGCGGCGAAGCGCGCCAGGTGCAGGCGTCCCAATATGCGGCCGTCGATCACGGCTATGCAGTCACGATTCACAAGGCCCAGGGCGTGACCGTTGATCGCGCCTACCTGCTGGCTACCCCCGGCATGGATAGGAGTCTGGCCTATGTCGGCATGACCCGGCACCGCGAGGCCGCGACCCTGTTTGCCGGGGCCGACGACTTCACCGACCGGCGGGCCGGGCGGCTGGTCGATCACGGCGCAGCGCCCTACGAGAACAAGCCGGAGAACCGGCCGAGCTACTTTGCCACCTTGGAGAACGACAAGGGCGAGCGGCACACCATTTGGGGCGTCGATCTTGAGCGCGCCATTGCCGTCAGCGGCGCGCAGCGCGGCGACAGCATCGGCTTGGAGCATGGCGGTTCGCAAACCGTGCGCCTGCCGGATGGCACCACGGCCGAGCGCAACACCTGGCACGTTCGCGGCGCGGCCGAGCTGGCCGCCGGGAAGCTGGCCCAGGTGCTGGGCCGCGAGCGGCCGAAGGAAAGCACGCTGGACTTTGCCGACCGGCGCGGTTTCGACGGCGAGAACGTCATGCGCCGCTGGCTCGAACGCGGCCGGGCGAAGGTGGCCGAGCTGGCCGGGAAGATGCAGCGCGCCATGCGCCGCAGCCTGGAGCGCCACGGCCGCCCCGACCTCATGCCCGCGACCGACATTGCCGGCACGCCGGCCGTGCAGCGGCCGCAGCAGATCGAGCAGCCGGCAGCGCCGCAGCGGCCCCAGGCCGAGCGCCCGGCCGCCGACCCGCTGGCCGGGTTCCGCGCCGGCGTCGAGCGCGCCGAGGCGGCCGGCGGTGGCCTGGCGCTGGACGTGGCGAAGGCACAGCTTGCCGTCGCCCAGGAGTTCCAGGCGGCTGGGAAAGACCCCCGGCACCATTCGGCCGCGATCATGCAGGAAGGGCAGCAGCGGGCCTTTGCGGGCCTGGCGCAGCAGTCCCAGGCCAAGGCCGAGCCGGAGCGCCCGGCGGCCGTCCAGGTCAGCGAGCAAGACCGCAAGCGGGCCGAGATGTACGCCAAGCGAGAGGCCGACCAGTTCAAGGCGCTGGCCGTGAAGCGGCAGGCGGGCTTTGCGGGCTACACCGACCGCAACCCGAGTGCCTGGCGCGAGCTGCCGGCCGAGCTGCGCGAGCGCATCGAGCGGTTCAACGCCATGCCGAAGGAGCGCCAGGCCGTCGAGCTGGACAAGATGCAGCGCGAGCTTGCCGACAGGTATGCACGCGACCCGAAGGAGATCGAGCGCAGCCGGCAGCGGCAGCGCGAGCAGGAACGCGGCAACGGCGGTTTGAGCCGGTGACGCGCCGTTTTCAATCAACCAGGAGCACACACCATGAGCACAGAACCGACGAACGACGAGCTGGCCCAGGGCTACGCCAAGCAGATCGAGCAGGCGCAGCAACGCCGCGAAGCGAAAGACCTTGAGCGGCTGGAACGCCACGGCCAGGCGGCCGCGCAGCAGTCCCAGGCCATCGAGGCCGAGCAGAAGCAAGGCCAGCAGGGCCAGGGCTTCGAGCTGGACGCCGGCCAGAAAGTCGAGCTGAACGAGATCAACGGCCAGCAGGCAAAGACGCTGGCAAAGGAATTGAACCGGGACAACGAGAACGGCGACCAGGTGAAGCAGGCCCGCGCCCGCGAGATCACCGAACGGTTCAAGGAGAAGGCGGCGCGCGACCGGGAGCAATCCCGCAGCTTTAGCCGCTGAAAGGCGGCGCCAGGGCGGCGGCAACCGGCCCAGGCGCCTAACCACAACCCCATCCGACAGAGGGATGAAATCATGGCTGACACCAATGTTACCGGCGGCACCCGCCGCGAGCTAACGAAATACCGTGTGACCTTCGCGGCGGCCGTCATCGGCCTGGCCGTGGCCGGCTGGATGTTCCAGACGGCCTATGAGCAGCACATCAAGGTTTTGCAGATCGGCGACGACACCGGCGACCGCCTGCAAATGCGTGGCCTCAACCACGACCAGGAGGGCGCACAGCATGAACAGCGTTAAGACCTGGCGGCGCGCTGCCCTGGCGGCCTACATCCTGGCCGGCGCTGGCCTGGCCTCGGGCGGCTATGCCCTTGCCAGCGCGCAGGCGAACGTGAACGCCATCGCGGCCGCGCAGAAGCGTCTTGATGACGACGAGTGGAGCAAGCATCAGGCGCACGCCAAGACCGACAGCGGCCGCAGCGCCGCCGGCGAGGGCGTGGCGCTGGACGCCCGCCCCTACCCTGCCGCCGTCGATTGGTCGGCCGTGGCCGGCCAGGTGATGCCGTCCGTTGTCATGGTGGCCGTCATCGAGCGCGCCAAGGGCGACGGCAGCCGTAACCGGGCATGGCTTGTCCCTGGCGTTCAAACCAACCTGGCAACCGAGCTGCTGACCCGTTACCGGGCTTGGCAACACGAATGGGCGAAGGCCGATCAGGAACGCGAATGGGTGACGCGGGGCGCGGGCTTCCTTGTCGGCGACGGCCGCACGGCATTGACGGCCGCGCATGTCCTGGCCGGCAGGGACGGCGTGCGCGTGAAGCTGGCAAGCGGGGAATGGCGCAGCGCCCGCGTGGCGCGCATCGACCAGGCCGGCGACGTGGCCGCGCTGATGATCGACGGCGAGCCGGGCCAGCCGGTGCGCGCGGCCCCTGCCCTGCCCCGCCAGGGCCAGGCCATCGCCGCGATCGGCTCCCCGAATGGGTTGGACTTTTCCATGAGCGCGGGCATCGTCAGCCGTCATGGTCAAGTCGGCGGACTCATGGGCGAGGCACCCATGTTGCAGATCGCCGCGCCCATCATCGGCGGCAACTCGGGCGGCCCCGTGTTCAATGGCCGGGGCGAGGCCGTGGGCCTTGTGAGCCACGGCACCGGGCCGTTTAACCAGGCCGTGCCCATCGGCCGCGCCCTGGCCGTGGCGGGCTTGTAGAGGCGACCAGGAACAGCAAGGGCGGCTATCTGGCCGCCCTTTTCGCTTCCGGGCCTGCATCGTCAGAAACGGCGATGAGATCCACCTGCAGCACCGTCAGAAATGGCGAGGCGAGATCCACTGCGGCGGCCGTCATCGCCGGATGTGGCGATGCTGGCCAGCCCTACCCTTCCAGGCCGTGCATTGCCCTGGCCCGCGCCGCGACTTCGCGGGCGTGCTCGACATAGGCCGGGTCGGCCGTAGCTTCGGCGTCGGCCAGGAACGCGGCCACGGCCTCGGCGCTTGTCAGCCATTTGGCCGGGTCAAACGGTGTCAGCATTTCGCGGCCTGCGGCCTTCGTCATCTGGCGAAGTGCAATCAGTAGCTCGCCCTGGTCGCCATCCTCAAGGATGCTGTGCAGCAGTTCCACCGCATAGGCTGGGTCTTTGCGGAAGGCTTCGGCCATCGCATCGTCATGCAGGCGTGCGCGCACCTGGTTGGCTTCCAAGGCTTCACAGGCCGGCCACTCGCGGCCTACGGCGGGAGCATCCACCCATTCGCGTTCCTCCGGCGGCTGCGGCTGCGAATAGTCGGAAGCGGCCAGCAGCTCATCGAGCGTGTAGCGCACCCGGTCAGGTGTGACGGCGCGGGCCTGGTCGGCCTTCAAGGCGTCATAGGCCGGGCCTGCCTTCTCATGCAGCCAGTTTTCCAGGTCCTTCCGTTTGCTCATCGGTGGGCCTCATTGAGCCAAGCCAACGTTTCGGCATCGCGGGCGGCCACGCGGGCCGGCACGGTGGCGCTCACGGTTTTCATTTTCACGTTGACACTTGAGGGACGGCAGATCATCGGAACACCCACATGCCGATCAAACCCAGGACGCCAAGGACTGCCAGGCAGATCACCACAAAGACCAAGCGCACCCACAGCGTGACAAGGAACATGCCGGCACGGCCGAAGCCGTGGGCGCAAGCAACGATCATCCGGTCTATGAACTCCACCGCCCTACCCTTCTTGCGTTCAAAGCCCCACTGGATGGGGCTTGTTAGCGTTTCATCGTAGCCGGGCGGTGGGCCTTGATGGCATCCGCCAAGCGCGCGAGGGCCGCGCGGTCGCGCGTCTCGCATTCCCATATCACCATCACTTTCCAGCTCGCCGCCTCAAGGGCGGCGCGGTTGCGCTTGTCGCGCTCGACGTTGCCGGCGAGCTTCGGCCCCCAGAACTCCAAGCGTGATTTCGGCATCCGCGCGGCCGCGCAGCCGGGATGACGATGCCAGAAGCAGCCATGCACGAACAGCGCGATGCGCCGGCTTGGAAACACCAGGTCGGGCGCTCCGGGCAAGCGCCGGTCATGGAGTCGATAGCGCAGGCCGGCGGCGTGCAACGCCTTGCGCACGCGCATTTCCGGCTTGGTGTCGCGCCCGCGCACGCGCGCCATTTGGGCGCTGCGCGCGGGATCGACCGGGTTCACTGCTGTTGCTCGTCGCTCGCGTCCGCATCGTCGCCAGCGTCGTCATTGTCGGCCGGTTCTTCCGGCGACATGGCGGCGTGCTGGACGAAGGCGGCCAGGAAGTCGTGCACTATGTGGACGGTATCTCGGTAAGGCTGGTTCTGCGCGAAATGCTCCGCGATCCGCCGCTCGATGTCCTCGGGCGACGCCTTGTCGTCCAGGGACTCGGCCATCGCCCAGGCGCGGCCCGGGTGCATCACGTCCCAAGGGGAACGCTTGTTCGCGCGCGTGGTGGCGGCGTCGCCGTGCTTGCTGATGCCCCAGCAGATGCCGATTTCGTTATTCCAGATCGGCCGGAACATGGCGATCAAGTGCTTTTCCGCGACGAGCTGCGCGTTCGTGGCGCAGACCAGGCGGCGGGCCTCGAAGTCATCGAGGCGCAGGGGATGCGGCAGGGCCTCGCGTTCGGCGTATGCGCCAACCGTCTCAATCATCCGTCGATGATCCTTCAGCCGGCCGAAGAGCCGCGGCCCCTGTTCGCGCGGCGTGCGCGCGTTCGGGCTATCAGGGTCGGCCTTGCCTACGTAGATGGGCGTTTCCGTCCCGGATACGGTGGCATAGAGCGGATGGTCGCCCCGGTAGTAGATGGCGTACACGCCGGAGCCGTAGGTTCGCGCGACGCGCCCCAGGGGAACGCGATCCTGCGCGATGAGCGCCAGGGCAACCAGGCGGCCGGCCGTGTCGGGGTCGGCGGGATCGAATGAGGCTCCGGGGTCTTTGATCGGGTCGAGGTCGGCGCGGGCCGACTCGATATCGCCCATGATGGAGAGCAATTCGGCCATCGCCTTCTTGGCCGCTGGTTTGCTCAGGCTGGGCAGCAGCTCGCGCAAGCGCGCCAGGCGCTCGCGCATCTCCTCGATGACGGATTGAGCGGGGGTTTTCGGTTTTCTCGTCGCCATTACGCCACCGCCACCCGCGCCCCATCATCTTCCCTCAGCGTGGAGGCGATCCACGCGCCCATCGCCTCGGAGAGTTGCGCCGGAACGGCGTTGCCGAGCTGGCGCATGCTTTCCGTCCACGAGCGCGGGAAATGGTAGGTGTCTGGCAGTCCCTGAAGGCGGGCCGCCTCGCGGGTGGTGAAGTAGCGCACCGAGCCGTCATCCTTGACCATCATGTTCTCGCCGCCGGGCACACCGTGATCGCCGGCCTTGAGCGCCTTGGCGGGCTGATCGAGTGGGCTTCCGGTGTGTCCCGGATACACGCGCGCGCCGTCCTGAAACACGTGGTTTGCCTTGCCGTTCGGCTCGCCCAGGCCGGCGAGCGCATCGCGTACCGTGACCCAAGGCTTTTCCGGCGGCGGCGCGTCGTGACCGCGCAGGCGCTTGACCGTCGCGCGATCCGTGGCGGGAATGTCCGAGTCGGCCGGCATCGCCAAGCCGTGCCGCCGCCAATATTCGCCGCTGACCCACTGATCCCATAGCAGCCGTTCGCGTGAGTGCGTCGGCGCGGGCGGTTCCAGCTCTGCGGCGAGATCGGCGCGGACACCGGCGACGATGACACGGTGGCGTTTCTGCGCCGCGCCGTAGTCCGCGGCGTTCACCTGGAGCACGAGCACCCGATAGGACGGCGGAAGCCCGCACGCCTCTAGGCGTCGGGTGTGCTTGGCGTGATCCTCGCCATCCTTGCGAGCCATTTCCGGGTGGTGAAGATGGGCGACGATCCAGCGCAGATAGTCGGCGAAGGCCGCGCGCGCGAGGCCGCGCACGTTCTCGAACAGGAAGGCCCGCGGGCGGGTTTCCCGAACGGCGCGGATGGCCTCCGGCCACATGTCGCGCGCGTCCTCGTGGCCGCGGTGCTTGCCGCCGATGGAGAACGGTTGGCACGGTGGGCCGCCGGCCACCAGGTCGAGGCCGGCGAAACCGCGCCAAGCGATCTCGCGCACGTCGCGCTTCTCAAGGGGCCAATCGCGGATATGGCGCAGCTTGCGCCGCCGGTTGTGATGCACGGTGGCGACGGCATCCTCGTTCCACTCGACCATCAAGTCGTGATGAAACCCCGCCCTGGATAGGCCCAGGGCAAGCCCTCCGCATCCGCTGAACAGCTCAACGCTACGCATTCTTTTGTTCTCCTCGCAGGTCAAGAGAGAACAGCGGGCCTTGGGCCTGTTCAATCAGGCGCTCCACGGCACGACGTACCAGCCAAGCGACCTTGACGCCGTTCTGTTCGGCGATGCGTTCCAGGTCGGCGTGTTGCTGGCGCGTCAGCGTGGTTGTGACCCTCACGGAGTCGCGGCCGTCCTTCCCCATTGAAATTCTCTCCCGCGGCTAATTGCTGCAAATCGCTGCAATTATGCAGTTGGCGGCTTTTCGACGCAATGAAAAGTTCGTGGTGCTTGCTGGTGGCTCATTGGGGCCGGTGGAGCGCGCCGGGCGCATATAGGTTGCGCTTTCATAAATGAGCGTACCCGGTTATGTCGTTTTCAGAAGGCGACTGCACCAGTTCACTGGGCTGGCCGCCGTGTGTGCATAGAACTTCTGACCGGGAACGGTCAGAAGTTCTATGCACGAAGCGCCGCGAGAGATCGGAATTGCTCAGAACTCTTGTGCACGGCGCGACAAAGCCGGAACCGCCGAAAATTCCGGCGATCAACCGGCAAGCTGCTTGATGCGCTCGGCCAGGCGGCCGAAAGCCTCGTTCACGTATTCCAGCACCTTGGGTTCTGCGCCCTGCGTGCGCAGCGAGTCTTTGAAGGCTTCCAGGTCGGACAGCCATTGCCGATGCAGGCGGCCCAGCTCGTCGAGCTGAGGCCGGAAGTCTTGGAGACTGCCGCTCGCACGAAACGCCTGGTAGCCACGCTCAAGCGTGGCCGCCGTGGTCAGCAGTTGCGCGCCCATTTGCTTGTGCTGTTCGGAGAACTCGGCCATGCCGTCATAGGGCCGCGAAGCCTTGCGGCGCTCGGCTTCGGATGCCTCTTCCATGATGCGGGCGTAGCGGTAGAACCCTGGGAACTCGCGGGACAGCGCCATGAGCTGCTGATCGGATGTGCCGACCCAAATCCTGTGCAGGTCAGGCCCGTACCCCATCATGCGATTGATGATGGCATGGGCCTCGCTGACACCCTGGGCGGCAAGCTGCTGCATGTGTTGGTCGATCTTCGCGGCCAGTCGGCGGAATTCGTTCATGCTCATGTCCGTCACAAAAGGCGCGTTGATTGCCCTTGCGCCGTGAGAAGTGCCACCGCCTTCTTATCGAAGGAAACGAAGGTTTCCCCGCCAAGCCAGTTGCCTTCGTAGGCAATGACGCCATCGGCAAAGTCTCCGCCCGCGTCGAGCACCAGCAAGCCAGCCTCCACGGCAGGCCGGTTCACTTCCACATTCGCGGCGGCCAGTAGTGCCCGGATCGCGCTGGCCGCGTCGGCTTGCTGGAAGCCGTAGACACGCAGCAGCACCCAAACAAATTCGCATAGGCACGGCAGCGCGACCGCGATCAACTCGGCGTCGGTCAAGACTGCGGCGGCAACGTCCGCTTGTGCGGGATCGTCACGCACAACCGCACGCACAAGGACGTTGGTATCGACTGCGACCTTCATTGCTTACCTGCCCAGCCTTGCGCCGCCGCCTCGTTGATTTCTTCGATGGTGGCAACCTTCTGCGTCTTGCCCGCGAGCAGGCCGACAAAGCTGGCTATCGTCCCTGCGGGCCGTGCCGCCTTGAGCACGCCCCGACCGTCTGGCAACAAGTCCAGCTCGATCTTGTCGCCTGGCCTGATGCCGAGGTGTTGCAGTACGTCCTTCCGAAACGTCACTTGTCCCCGTGCGGTAACGGTCAATGTGGTCATGGTGGTTTGCCCTCGCAATCAAGGTTGATGCTTCACATAGTAATGCAAAAATGCCTTACCGTCAATGTCCGTCAAACGATCATTAGTCGGCCATGCCGGACACTGTCCAGCAAAGTTATTGCACAACGGGTTGTCGGACATTAAGATAGGCGGACGGAATGACGGACAAGAGAGGCGGCAAATGGCACTGATCGGCTATGCGCGGGTATCGACGGCGGAACAGGACACCGCCTTGCAGACGGATGCGCTACGCAAGGCAGGCTGCGAGCGCGTTTTCGAGGACACGGCTTCCGGGGCCAAGGCCGACCGCCCCGGCTTGGCTGATGCGCTGGCCTACCTGCGCGACGGCGACGTGCTGGCCGTCTGGCGGCTGGATCGGCTCGGGCGCTCTATGCCGCACCTAATCGAAACGATAGGCGCGCTGGAAGCGCGAGGCGTCGGCTTCCGTTCTCTGACGGAAGCCATCGACACCACCACGCCAGGCGGGCGGCTCATCTTCCACGTGTTCGGCGCGCTGGGCCAGTTCGAGCGCGACTTGATCCGCGAGCGCACCAAGGCCGGGTTGACTGCCGCCGCCGCTCGTGGGAGGAAGGGCGGGCGAAAGCCGGTTGTCACCGCCGACAAGTTGCAGCGAGCGCGGGAGCACATCGCCAACGGGCTTAATGTCCGAGAGGCCGCTACACGGCTCAAGGTGAGCAAGACGGCCCTGTACACCGCGCTGCAATCCACCAGTGCAGCCGACTCCTGATATTCCGTGCAGTCGTCTTCTGAAAATGACACTCACGCGCAGGTAGATGCGTGCGACTTTCATGCGGGCCTCCTGGTCATTTTGGGTATAGGGAAAATGACCATTGTTTCACGCCTAGCCAAAAAGGGAAGGTTCCCGGTTCAAATGTCGTTTTCAGAAGACGGCTGCACTGAACGTCAGAAGCCGACTGCACTATAGCAGCGGAGGGGTTGGATCCATCAGGCAACGACGGGCTGCTGCCGGCCATCAGCGGACGCAGGGAGGACTTTCCGCAACCGGCCGTTCGATGCGGCACCGATGGCCTTCGCGCAGGGGTAGTGAATCCGCCAGGATTGACTTGCGCTGCCCTACCTCTCACTAGTGAGGGGCGGCAGCGCATCAAGCGGTGAGCGCACTCCGGCACCGCCAACTTTCAGCACATGCGTGTAAATCATCGTCGTAGAGACGTCGGAATGGCCGAGCAGATCCTGCACGGTTCGAATGTCGTAACCGCTGCGGAGCAAGGCCGTCGCGAACGAGTGGCGGAGGGTGTGCGGTGTGGCGGGCTTCGTGATGCCTGCTTGTTCTACGGCACGTTTGAAGGCGCGCTGAAAGGTCTGGTCATACATGTGATGGCGACGCACGACACCGCTCCGTGGATCGGTCGAATGCGTGTGCTGCGCAAAAACCCAGAACCACGGCCAGGAATGCCCGGCGCGCGGATACTTCCGCTCAAGGGCGTCGGGAAGCGCAACGCCGCTGCGGCCCTCGGCCTGGTCCTTCAGCCACCATGCCCGTGCACGCGACAGCTGCTCGCGCAGGCTGGGTGCCAAGCTCTCGGGTAACATCAAGGCCCGATCCTTGGAGCCCTTGCCCTCCCGCACGATGATCGTGCCGTGATCGAAATCCAGATCCTTGACCCGCAGTTGCAAACCCTCACTGATCCGCATGCCCGTTCCATACAGAAGCTGGGCGAACAAACGATGCTCGCCTTCCAGAAAACCGAGGATGCGAACCACTTCATCCGGGGTCAGCACCACCGGCAAGCGCCGCGACGGCCGAGGTCTTCCGATCTCCTGAAGCCAGGGCAGATCCGTGCACAGCACCTTGCCGTAGAAGAACAGCAAGGCCGCCAATGCCTGACGATGCGTGGAGACCGAAACCTTGCGCTCGTTCGCCAGCCAGGACAGAAATGCCTCGACTTCGCTGCTGCCCAAGGTTGCCGGGTGACGCACACCGTGGAAACGGATGAAGGCACGAACCCAGTGGACATAAGCCTGTTCGGTTCGTAAGCTGTAATGCAAGTAGCGTATGCGCTCACGCAACTGGTCCAGAACCTTGACCGAACGCAGCGGTGGTAACGGCGCAGTGGCGGTTTTCATGGCTTGTTATGACTGTTTTTTTGTACAGTCTATGCCTCGGGCATCCAAGCAGCAAGCGCGTTACGCCGTGGGTCGATGTTTGATGTTA
>WBZT01002452.1_pt2 | contig 10641 bp, 13 predicted proteins | sample 5204241 | NCBI WGS metagenome assembly WBZT01 (sample SAMN12344358, study PRJNA552823) | activated sludge metagenome | biome: Activated sludge suspended growth; feature: Nitrification reactor; material: Wastewater; isolation source: activated sludge from nitrification reactor of wastewater...
GCTTAGGCAAGCCGATGACCGGGAACAGGGGGTCCACCGTCCGACACGCCGCCCAGTCGAGAGCGCTGCCTTGGGGATCGGCGTCGATCAACAGCAGCCGCGCCCCGCTCCGGGCCAGCGCCGCCGCGACGTGAACGGCCAGGGTGGTCTTACCCACACCGCCTTTCTGGTTCAGGAACGCTAGGATCATCGGATTTCCGTGTTTGAGATTTTACGATTTATCGTAAAATCGGATTTCCTGAAGGTCAACCCCTGAGCTACCCAATCATGGCCAATCATGACGCCTCCGACACCCGCTCACCCTTGACTGCGCCGCCGCTGCGCAATCCCGGCCAATCGCTGGATGAAGAAATTCACCGCATCATCGACGAGGATGCTTCCGGCTATATGATGGTTGCGGCGTTGTTGCTGGCGATCACCGTGATGGAGTGGTTCCGGTGGTGGTTGAACCTTCCACTCCTGGGCCTGTGCGGCGTAGTCGTCAGATACCCGATCGCCCCTCGTTCCAGACCTTCCGCGAGTGGTTGACGGTCGCGAAAGCGGGAGACGCGCTGTTTGAAGCGGTATATCGTCAATTGGCCCAGCAGGATTCTATGGCTCGTGGCGGGCAGATGATGGACGCTAGTCGGGTTCCCGTTCCTTGACAGCACGTCACGGAGAAAGAACGGGAACCGCTGAAAGAGCAGGCGATGCCTCTTGATCTTCGGGTTCGACAATCACCGCCGCGCCGGTGCGGCATCCTCCAGAGACCGCCACTCGCGGAAGGTGGCGGCTTGGCCGCAGCGCCGGCCGGTCTCGTCGGTCAGATTCCACACCGTCGCCCGCGCGATCTGGAAGCGATTTCCAGTGCGGGCGATGCGCACCCCGGCGTAGTTGTCGATGAAGCCCCGGGCGGCCACTTCCGCCAGCAGCCGCGCCCGCTCGGCTCGGTCCGGCGCTTCCGCCGTGTAGCGCGAGGGCATTCGGATCAGCTCCTCCCAGGTCAGCGCAAAAAGGTCCAGCGCCGCCCGGTTGCCGTAAGTCAGTATTGGATCGGGAGCGGCATCGTGCGACAGGACCACGAACGGGGCGTGAAACAACGCCTCCGCCGCCGCATCGGGCGACAACGCCGGGTCGATCAGGTGACGTCCGGTCAGGGTGTGGTAGCTGCGGCGTAATCGTTCCGCGTGTTCGACTTGGTAGCGATTGGCGGGACAGGGGGCGACCATGGGGGACTCCGGCCTCGAAGGTGAGAATTCTACGGGCCAGACCGACGTTTACCGTGAAAGCAGCGTCTTCATGGGCTCCGCGGGGAAGATCGCGATCCTGCTGAGAGTTATCCCCGCATCGTCGTGGATGAGCTAGGCCGTTTGAGGACCTTAATCGTCCGAGCGGTCCGAAGTAAATTGGGAGGAATTTTGGTCTCGTCCACCCGCTCGTAGAACCGGCGTTCCGCCAGCGACAGTTCGGATCGGGGTCTGAGGACGATCCGCTGGGCTTCGGGGGACAAGGCCTGAAAGACGGCGTCGCTGGCTTGACCCCAGGTGCGGGCGATGGGCAGGTAATCACGAATCGGCAGTTGAATCGCCGGACCCCGCAGGATCGGATCTCCCATCGTCGCGCCGATCATCTGGCCGACGGCGGTCGCGATCAGATCGTTGCGCAGCGATTCGGCCACGCAGAACACCAGCATGGATTGCAGTTCGAACACGCGGTCGCCTTGGGCCGTCGGTAGTTCAGCACGGCCTGATCCAGGGTGAGGGCCTGGGGCGTCAAGCGATCGACGGTGCTGGCGTAGCGCCCGAACAAGCGGTTGCCGATGTGTGTGACATAGAGGTCACAAACCTGAAGGGTGAGCGTGATGCCTTCATCCACGCGCCCCGTGCCAGGCGTGACCTTCACCTGAAAGGTCTCCGGGCCTGGGCGACACAGGCGATAGTAGGTATTGTCGAAGCGGATGAGATGGGTGTCATCCGTATGGGCGTCACGAATACGGCTCATCTTGGAAGCCCAGTCTTCTGCGATACGGAGTAGAAACATGGAAAGCTCTCCTGAGAGTCGGTTCATCGAGGCCGAGATGTCCAGCACCAGTATCACCTGGGCGCATCGACCCTCGCTGCCGTGTTGGTTGGTGACAAAGGCGGCTTTCTTGCTCAGATCGATGATGCATTTGTGGAGATCAATGGCCATGAAAGGCTACATAACTTGACTTAAGTTAAAGTGACTTAAGTCAAGTTATGTTATCTCACGTTAATTTGACTTGTTCTGGTCAGCGGCAAATTGTTCCAACGCCAATTGCTTGAGGATGGGCATGAGATGCCGTTGCAACAGCTTATGCTGGCTGGTGTCCCGCGCTTCCGCCAGATAGCGCAGCATTGCTAGTTGATAGTCATTGAGCCGGATCGCGACATTGTAGCGAGGCTTGTCACTGGGATCGAACCGGTCCCAAGGTGGCGCATCCGCTTCGGTGGCCCCCCGATCCCTGGCGCCGGCGGCGAACGCTTCCAGTGCCTCGGGATCGATGTCCGGTTCCACTGTGGGCGTGGGGTTGGGTTTGAGGCTGAATTTAGCCATCGGGGTCTCCATAGATTTCTCCCGCCAGTGCCGCGATTTCGGCGCGGGCTTTGTCGTTGTCGAGTTCGCAGGCTCCGCGCCCTTCAGTCATGGCGTCCCGGTACACTTTGCGTTCGCTGATGGTGACGCTGGCCGCGACCAGGGCGGACAGCTCCCGTAGCAGTTCCCGCGCATCGGCGGTTTCCTTGATCGACGGGTTGGTCGGGGCCATCGAGATCAGCACCCGCGCTTCCAGCGCCGGATTCATGCCCCGCGCCAGATTGACCAGCTCATTCATATGCAGACTGGTTTCCAGATCAGGTTGGCTGGCCCGCAGCGGCACGTAGACCTTGTGGGCGGCGACTAGGGCGGTGCGCAGCTCCTCTGAATCTCGGCCACCGGCATCGACGATCACTTCCTCGTAGCGTTTGGCCAGATCGCGTAGGGCGTGAAACACGTTGCCGCGCCGCTCAGTGCAATGCACGGCGGGTACCCCCGGCAACAGGTTGCGCCGGTCCACCCAGTTGGCGGCGGTACGCTGCACGTCGGTATCGACCAAGATCACGTCACGGCCTTGCACCGCCAGCCAAGCGGCTAGGTTGGTGGCCAGCGTGGATTTTCCAGTGCCGCCCTTTTCGCCGCCCAGGAGGAGAATCATTGCGGTTGTCCTTGGTTTATGTTGATTGAAACCAATAAACCAGTCAACTTACGTCAAATCAATGTGAAATGACGTAAGTTGACTCAAATTAATTCAAATGAATGAACAGTGCAATAGCTGAGCTTGCTGGCGCCATCGCTGGATGCGCGCCAGCAAGCTCAGCGCCTCGGTAGGAGAGCTGCACGGTACGTACCGGGTTTGCCCGAGCACCGTGCTGCGCCAACCATCAGCGCTGATGGATTGGGCTTATGGCGGCAGATAGATTAAGTTAAGTTGAGTTGATTTAAGTCACTTTAGCTTAAGTTAGATCAAGTAACGTTATTTAAAATAGATCAGATCTTCACATATAGTGGCTTATAAATTATGAAAATTAATTTTCGTTACTTGTTTTGGTGAAAATCGCCATTCTTCAGGTTCCCCACCCTTTAAATAGCCCATTTTTCGAGGAGTTACCCTATATTTATAAAATCAGCTTATGAAATTCAATCGGTAAAATCGGCATTTTAGAAAAATCAAAAACCACTTTTTGATGTAGCAGGGTACGGTAAAGCGCATGGAGAACCGCCACGATGTTTGACCGTGAGTTATTCGACGACGCCCGGCACGAGTTCCTTTCGCATCTGCTGTACGCCAAGGGCCACAGCAAGACGACCTGTTACGTCTACAACTCCGACCTAGGCATCTGGGCCGCTTGGCTGATCAAGGCCGGCAAGGACTGGCAAGCCGCCAAGTACCCAGACGTGGAGCAGTTCGCGGCCTGGCTGATGCGGGAGCGCGGCGCGAAGGCGCACATCGTCAACCGCCGCCTGAGCGCGCTTTCGACGTTCTACAAGTGGCTGCAACGCGGTGGCATCGTCGATCATGATCCGGTGGCGCTGGCGGAAAGACCCAAGCACCCGCTCAGAATCCCGGTCTGGCTGGAGCGCGAGGAACAAGCCAAGCTGGAGGCGACCCTCAAGGATCGGCGCAACATCCCGATCAACATCTTCGGCAACAACAAGACGAAGATGACCGAAACCCGCCGCCGCTACGAGATGCTATTCGGGCTGCTGCTGAACTCGGGACTGCGCATCAGCGAGGCGTTGGGCCTGAAGGCGTCCGACGTGCGTTTGGTGGAGGGCACGGCCAAATCGGTGCGAGTGATCGGCAAGGGCAACAAGGAACGCCTGGTGCCCCTTCCAGGAGCCTTTGGCGCGGTGTTTGGGTTTTGGCTAAAGGATCGGAACCGGGGGGAGGCCATCTTTGCCAAGACGGACGGCCAGCCGGTCTCGGCGCAGGCGGCGCGGGCCTACCTGCGGTTGATGCTCAAGAAGGCGGGGATTGACAAGAAGATCAGCCCGCACAAACTGCGCCACACCTACGCCACCAACCTGCTCAACACCGGAGCGGAGCTGGTGGACATCAAGGCCCTGCTAGGACACTCGACCCTTAACACCACCCAGATTTATACCCACGTCAGCCAGGAACGAATGGAGAAGGTGGTGGGGCGGTTGTGAGGAACGGTTTAGATACGCATAGCAAAAGACAAGACCTGACCCCTGCCTGCTCATGTATTCTGATCAGATTCGATCTATAGGTCTGGGTCTACTCAATGACATACAAGAGCCGGCGCTTGGCGCGCTAACGCAGCGCAAGCGTCCACGATGCCGACGGCTGGAGGCGGAGCGGGGTGCGAACCGGTAGGCGAGCGGGCCGTGGCGTACAACAATGCTCGAATCTGATCTGGTGATCGTTGGGGGTTTTGCTGCATCAGCAAGGCGACAACTCCGGTTACATGCGCGGCGGCGAGTGAGCTACCGGAGAGCAAGTTATAGCGATCCTGGGGTGTGGGCGCGACGATATCAATGCCGGGAGCAGCGGCAACAAAAGGGGGAGTCTGCCAGCGTGGCCAAGCCACGCGCCCGCGCGGGTCACAAGCCATCACCGGGATGACCGTGTCGAGCAGGGCGGGAAAGCCGGGATCGTCCCGATTTTCCAGAGTCGCGGCGACGACCACAATGCCTCGGTTCTCCGCAGCGGTTAACAGCCGGGTCAGCAACTCATCTGGGCCTCCGCCTAAGCTCAGGTTGATCACTCTCGCTCTCTGGTTGATGGCGAAATCAAGAGCTTTCGCGAGGGTCCAGCTACTACACCGAGCCTTAGCGCTCGCCTCGCCTGGTTTGGGTACCAGCAGGCTTTCGCGACGGTGAGCGCTGCATCGGGCGCGATGCCGTCGAGTCCGGCCCCGGCTTGGGCCGTACGAGCGCCGATCACTCCGGCAACTGCGGTTCCATGGGTATCGGTGGCAAAAGAGGGTTCACCGCCGTCCACAAAGTTTTGCGTCGCCACGATACGCCCCTGCAAATCCGGGTGGTGGGTGTCAGCGCCCGTATCGATGACGACCACCGGAACCCCATGCCCAGTACTGATGGGTTGTACTTGATCGGCGCGAATCAACCGCGCTCCATACGCCAAACGGGCGTAGGCCATCGCAGACTCATTCGCCGCGACCAAGCCCTCAAACGGTTGATTGGGCTGAGCGAGTTGAACCTGCGAATCCGCCCGCAGTCGGGTTAGGGTCTCTTCCATCGGCTGCTCCAAGGGTACTTGGAAGACCAGACATTGCACCCCGATGGAGATCAGGGGAAACGCACCCACACGCCGCAGTTGATGTCGGGATTGCAGGTCTTGGGCGATGGTGTCCCACTGGCTGCGTTCCGATTCGTCGAGCGCCACGATGATCTGCCGGGATTGCAGTTGCTTGGGAACACCTGGTTCGGAAAGGGTATCGGGTACGCTGGGTTCCAGGGGCGTCGTGCAGGCAGCGAGCGCCAGGAGCGCGGCGCCCATCAAGCCTCTCATGACGCAGCGGATGAAACGTGGCCCAAGCCGAAACACACGGTCACGGTTTCACAAAAACCGCCTCAACTGCTCTGGTATCCTTCCCACCTCCCGCTCTTCCCCCGTCCCCAGCGTCACCGCCGCCTCCACCGGCTTGAGCCAGAACTGCACCACGATCTCACGCCGGACGGCCACCCGATCCAGCCACGGCTGGAGCTCCTGGGCGCGGGCGTAGTGCAGGCGCAGGACGCCTGCCCAACCGTACCGTGGTTGGAGAACCAGCAGCGGTCCGGCGAGAACCATCACGGCTCCGAGGGCAACCAGGGAATGGGTGAGGGTGCGATGGCCGAACCGGCGTTTCAGCGGCACCGAGACGAACCAGAACAGCCGACCGATTTTCTAGGGGGGTAAGTCGAGGTCGGGGAGCAAACTGGCGACGGCGGCCAGCACCCAGCCGATGGCGTCGGGTGGGTAGCCGAACAGGGTCGCCCCACCCAGATACAACACCGAGGCGAAAGCAAGGTGGGCGCCAAGGGTCAATTGGCCTTCCCCGCGCCCTTGAACAGGAACGTCCTAACCCGACGGGCCATCAGACCACAAGCCAGCGCGCTATTGACCCGACACGACCCGCCGTCCCCGCCACCAGACCAGCCCAGCGAACAGCGTGCTGAACAGCAGCAACGCCCACTCGCCCAGGGTGGGAATCCCCGTCGTGCTGGCTTGGGTGACGTTGAACGGGCTGGAGGTGGCGCCGGTCAGACCGCCGCTGGCCGCCGTCAGGGTGTAGCCGGTGCCGGCGTTGTCGATCGAGAGCGTGCTGAAGGTCACCACGCCGTTGACGGCGGCGACGGTGGTGGTGCCCGACAGGGTACCGCCGCCGGGATTGGTGCCGATGGCGAGGGTGACGTTGGCGGTGGAGGCTGTCAGGTTGCCGAACTGATCGACGATCTGGACCGTGACCGCCGGGCTGATCGCTACCCCCGCCACCGTAGGGGTCGGCTGTTGGCTGAAGGCCAGGTGGTGCGCCGCCCCCGCCGTGTTGGTCAGGCTGAAGTTTTGCGTCAGCGAACCGGCGGTGGCGGTGACGGTGTAGGGACCACCCACGATGCTGTTGGCGGTCACCGACTGACTGGCGTTGCCGCTGGCGTCCGTGGTCGCGCCCGTGACCGGGATGATGCTTGCACCGCTGGCGGGGCCGGTAAACGTGATGGTCGCGCCGGACAGATTATTGAGGCCTTCCTTGAGGTTGACTTGCAACGGCGTGGCAAACGCGGTGTTGATTGGCGTCGACTGGCCATCGCCCGCCACCCGGGCCAACGTGAACGGTTGCGCCTCGAACGCGCCGATATCGCAGTGGGTGCCTTGAGGCCGGGTCACGCCGCGTTGATCGAGACCATCGACGGGCGCGGGGGCACAGATCGCATCATCCGCCGCATCGATAGCCGGGCTACCAGGTAGCAGCGCCATCGTTTGAGTCGGTCCGCCGTTGTTCGCCAGGGGGCCGAGCAGAGGATCGGCGGTGAGAGCACCGGGGATCGTGCAGGTGCCATCCTCCACCAGATTGACGCCGGAGGCGTTGATCGTGCCGCCGAAATTCGCGCAGTCGCCCCCCGACAGGCTATTCGCCAGGATCGTGTTGCTCAGGTAGACGGTGCTGTTGTAGGAGTAGATACCGCCGCCGTCGTGGACGGCGCTGTTACCGGAGAAGGTGCTGTTGGTGACCGTGAGGGTGCCCTGGTTGTAGATGCCGCCGCCGCCGCCGCCGGCGCTGTTACCGGAGAAGGTGCTGTTGGTGACCGTGAGGGTGCCGATGTTGTTGTAGATGCCGCCGCCGCCGCCGAGGCCGGTGCTGTTACCGGAGAAGGTGCTGTTGGTGACCGTGAGGGTGCCGATGTTGAAGATGCCACCGCCGTTGGCGGCGGTGCTGTTACCGGAGAAGGTGCTGTTGGTGACCGTGAGGGTGCCGCCGTTGTTGAAGATGCCGCCGCCGTAGCCGGTGTCGGCGGTGCTGTTACCGGAGAAGATGCTGTTGGTGACCGTGAGGGTGCCCTGGTTGAAGATGCCGCCGCCGCCGCCGCCGGGGCCATCGGTGCTGTTACCGGAGAAGGTGCTGTTGCTGACGGTGAGGGTGCCCTGGTTGTAGATGCCGCCGCCGCCGAAGTCACTGTATCCATTGCTGATGGTCAGGCTATCCAGGATAACCGTATTACCGGACGCAACATTGAAGATGCGGAAGCTCCCAGCCTGGCGGGTAACGGTCACGCCGGAACCCCCGTTGATCGTCAGGTTCTTGTCGATCGATAACTGACCAGTCGTCAGATTGATTGTCGTGATTCCGGCCGCGAAGGTGATCGTATCGCCCGCTCCAGCAGTGGCAATCGCATCGCGCAGCGAACCCGCGCCACTATCAGCGGTACTGGTTACGGTGAGGGTGGCAGCTCTGGCCGCCGAACCCATCAGGAGGAATAGCAGGAGCCCGGCCAGTACGGAAACTACCGACGAACGATGCGGCATGGAAAGGTTCTCAAGGGAGCGCTCGATACGGCGAGACGCGGGCCGGGCCGGCCGGAAGGTGGCGGGCCATCAAGTATTGGCCATGTGCGGTAAGAATCCAATCGGCGCGGCGGGACCGGGCACTGAAGCGGTCACCCGCGCCAACCACGGCCCCAATTCGCAGCGGTTCGCCCTGGATCAGTCGGGCTTGGAGCGGATAGAGATTATGGTGGGCCGGACTGACACCCACCGCCCAACCGTACCGCGGTTGGAGAACCAGCAGCGGCCCGGCGAGAACCATCACGGCCCCGAGGGCGACCAGGGAATGAGTCAGGGTGCGATGGCCGAACCGCCGTTCCAGCGGCACCGAGACGAACCAGAACAGCCGGCCGATTTTCGAGGGGGGTAAGTCGAGGTCGGGGAGCAAACTGGCGACGGCGGCCAGCATCCAGCCGATGGCGTCGGGGGGGTAGCCGAACAGCGTCGCTCCACCCAGATACAACACCGAGGCGAAGGCAAGGTGGGTGCCGAGGGTCAATTCGCCTTCCCCGCGCCCTTGAACAGGAACACCCGGACCAAAATGACCACCGCCGCCAGCATCCCGGCGAAGATGTACAGCTCGGTATCGCCGGTGCCGATGGCCAGATAACGCGCCCCGACCACCGAGGCCAGGGCCACGATCATCACCGGGGTGAAATCCAGATACCGGACCCCGGCGGCGTGCTTCATCTCGCGGATGCGCGCCTTGTTCACCACCCGTTCCTTGCTGGCGTCGGCCAGCAGGTCGGCCAGGGCTTGGGGATTGCCGTTGGCCTGCTGGACGACATGGGCGAGGAACAGCGGCGGCGATTCCACCAGGGTGCCGCTCTGTCGCAGGTGGCATTGGGCGATGGCGCGGGCGTGCTCGGGCGGCAGCGGCGGAATCTCGATCTCGGCCAGCTTCCACCATAGCCTGGCGAGGTTGGGTCGCTTGGCGCTGGCGCAGGCCAGCAGCTGGGCGGCCTCCAGAATGGCCAGCCAGAACGCCACCAAGGTGGGGGTCACCGCCGTCAAATCATCGATGGCGATCAAGACCCGGTGTTGCTGGGTGTGCAGGGCCGGCACGATGGCGGCGGTCAGGTCGCGGATGCTGAGGCGATTGACCAGACGGCGCAGCTTGGCCCATTCCAAGGTGGCGGGATCGAGGGCATCGAGGCTGGCGCCCAGTTCCAGGGCGGACGGTTTCAATAAGCCGCTTTCCAGCAAGCCTCGGGCGATTTCCAGGAACTGACCCTTGGCCTGGTGCTCGCCGACTTGGATCACGATGCGTTGCTGGCGCGGCAACAGCCGGTCGATGACCGCCTCCAGCACCGCCGATTTGCCGATGCCGGGCGGACCGGTCAGCAGCAGGTGCCGACCCTTGCGCGCCTCGCGGGCGATCTGTTCCACCAGGGCTTCGCGGCCGACGAGTCCGGTGAGCTGCCGCATGGCTTAGCCTTCTGGGAGTTGCGGGCGCTGACCGCTCAGGTACTGAAACAGCGGTTGCCATTGCGCGCCGGCGTGGTGCGCCACGTGGCGGCGTTGCGCCGCGATCAGCAGCTCCAGCCGCCGCACGGTGGCGGCTTCGGTGTTTTGGTGCTGGGCGGCTTCCCAGAGCTTGTCGATGTCACCCTCGTAGCCTTTCTTGAGCCGCTCTTGCAGCCAGTCGGCCTTGGCGCGGTGAAAGTCCAACCGCGTCTGGACGGCGGCGCGCTCGGCTTCCAGTTCCCGCAGCTTGGCCAGATCGGTCAGCGCTCGGCTTCGGATCTCGTCGATGCGGGTGGCTTCGGCCAGGGCTTGTTGGGCGAATTCGCGTTGTTCCTTGGGGGAAGCCAGCGGGATGTTGAGCTGAATCCCCACCGTCATGGGGGAGGTGGTGGTGGTGTCGCCGCCCTCGGAAACCGTGGTCGAGGTGCCGGAGGCGGCGCGGACGTAGAACGAGGTGTGTTCCATGACCCGCCGCAATCCGCCCGGCGGCTGGTAGGCGGCGGTGGCGTGGCGTTGGGCCTGGATCACCGGGTTGTAGGCGAGGATGAAGGCGATGGCTGGTTCTTCCTCCCAGGCCATCGCCAGCGCCGGCCAAGCCCACAGCGCGAGCCACAGACCGGGTTTCACGGCGG
>WBZT01003300.1_pt1 | contig 10638 bp, 9 predicted proteins | sample 5204241 | NCBI WGS metagenome assembly WBZT01 (sample SAMN12344358, study PRJNA552823) | activated sludge metagenome | biome: Activated sludge suspended growth; feature: Nitrification reactor; material: Wastewater; isolation source: activated sludge from nitrification reactor of wastewater treatment...
CCGCTGTTGTTCGGCTTGGTCGTGTAGAACGGATCGAACAGGGGGGCCTCTGGATCGTCGATGCCGACCCCATCGTCCTCCACTTCGACGACGCTCCACTCTCCGAAGGTCCTCGCTCGCACCACGACGTGGGTTGGCCGATCGAGGCCCGCCTCCACCGCGTTCGCGATGAGCTCGCGCAGGACCTCTTCGAAGCGCTCCCGATCGACCACCGAGGGGACGGGAGAGGGCGAGAGGTCGAGGGAGATCTCCGCCGCCGCCTTGCGGGCCGCCCCGTCGAGCGCGGTCGAGGCCCGACGGCAGATGTCCCGAAGATCGTGGACCGCCTCGTTCAATGGCTTCGGGTTGGCGAACGAGAGGAAATCCGTCACGAGCTTCGACAGCCTGCGAATCTCGCTCCCCACCACCTCGACCGCGTCGACGAGATCGGCGTGCCCCATCACCCCCGCGGATCGGCTCGAAGGGGCGAGGTCGGCGAGCTGTCGCTTCAGCAGCGTGAGGTGGAGCTGAGCGCCATTGAGGGGATTGCGGATCTCGTGGGCGAGCCCCGCCCCGAGCGTGGCCAAGGAGGCCAGGCGTCGAGCGTGCTCGCGGGTGCGGGCGCGCTCGCGCTGGTGCGTTCGCGAGAGGGCCACGCTGACGCCGCTGTCCATCATCACCGCGAGCTCGAGGCTGAGGGCCTTGCGAATGGACGCGATCGTCTCCTCCGGCGATTCGATCTGGGCGCGAACGATCTCCTCGAGGGCATTCGCGAGCTGGTGCATGCTGGTGGGAAGGAAGCGCAGGGGGACGGCGACGTCGACGTGGACCTCGCCGATCTTGGTCGTCTGGTCGAAGTACTCGCGGTCGCGTCGACCCGTGAACACGCGGTCGAGCCAAGCGCGCACCGAAGACTGGTGGCGCGTCACCTGCGCTGCGTCTCGAAAGACTTGCGCCGCTCCCGGATGAGCGGCGATCCGCCGATAGAAGTCGTGGGCCACCTCCGGGAACGAGATCGAGACGATCGGATAGGCCGCCCGCAGCCGCTTCTCGTCGTCCTCGTCGAAGCCCACGAAGCGCAGGAGCTCTTCATGAGGCGCAGGGTTCGAGCGGCCGAGCTCGTCGGCTGGCGGAGGTGACTCGAGCTTTCCTTCGTGCTTCGCCCGCTTCATGGAGCCTCCGGCGCACGCGCCGTGCGTGGACTCGCTGGCTCTCCGCAATCGATGTGCCAGCGGCGTCACGTCCAGACGACGTCACGCCCGGCCGGCATCGCGAGCAGCTCTTGCAGCGCGACGGCGGGGCTCAGCCCCTCGTAGAGCACACGATGCATGTACTCGTAGAGGGGGCACCGCAGCCCGAGCTCCGTGATCAGCACGCGCGCGACCTTGGTCGTCGTGACGCCCTCCGCGACCATCCCGATCGCCCTCCCCGCCTCCTCGAGTGACGCCCCGCGCGCCAGCTCCTCCCCCATTCGATGATTCCTCGACCGGGTGCTGCTGCACGTCGCGACCAGGTCTCCCATCCCCGCGAGCCCGCTGATCGTCGAAGCGCGCGCCCCCATCGCGGCCGCGATGCGCCCCATCTCCGCGAGCCCGCGCGCGAACAACAGGGCCTTCGCGTTCACCCCCAGGCCCATTTCGTCGGCGATACCGGCCGCGATCGCGACGACGTTCTTCAGCGCGCCGCACAGCTCTACCCCGGCGATGTCGGTGCTCGAGAAGACCATGAAGGAGGGGCACGAGAGCACCCGCCGCCCCCAGCGCACGACGGCGGGGATGCGCGTCGCGATGACCGTCCCCGCCGGCTCTCCGCGCGCGATCTCGGGCGCGATGTTCGGCCCCGAGAGCACGCCGATCTTTCGCGCGCACGTCTCTTCGATCACCACGTCGGTGAGGCGCTTCTTCGAGCCCAGCTCGATTCCCTTCGCCGCTTGGAGGACGATCTGCGCCGGATCGAGGTGCGCGCTCATCGCGCGGGAGACCTCACGGACGGCTTGAGAGGGAACGACCATCAGCACGACGTCGGCTCGGTGGAGGGCGTGCTCGAGGCGAGAGGTGCCCTCGATGCTGCGCGACAGCTCGAGATCTGGCACGGCCTGCCGATTGGTGTGCTCGTCGTTTATTTCGCGGACCTGCGCTTCGTGCACCGACCAGAGCCGAACCTCGCACTCGTTCGTCGCCGCCACATGGGCGAGCGTCGTCCCCCAATTGCCCGCTCCGAGCACGGCGACGCGGGGCCTCGCGGAAGGTGCGATCGAAGGGATCATCGGCCTGCTCCATCTCCGAGCTCGCCCTCGAGGAGCCCATAGCCCATGAGGCGATTCGCGTAATAGAGGACCAATCGCGGGTCCGTGACCGCGACCCGGCTGCGCTCGTCCTCGATGGCGGCCGGTCGATGATAGGCGGCGAGCGTCCTCATCCCCCGGGCCGCGACGCTGGCCGGATCTCCGGCGACCTCGGAGGCGACGGCGATCTCGGACCGCTCGCACCGCCTCCTGAGATCCCCGAGCACCCGCCCGACCGTCTCCACGACCTCGTCCTTCGGAACGGTCGGGCGAGGAGGGAGCGTCCGAAGCATTCGGAAGATGTCCGTCTCCGCGTGGCGCGTGCGCAGCCGCTCGAACAAAGCAAACGCGACGACCCCCGTCGACAACGCGACGTTGTCGCGACGATATGCGGCCAGGATCCGGGTCGCGAGCTCGTTCGTGTACTCCGCGTCCCGGGCCTCGTCCGGCTGCACGTCTCCCATCTCGCGCACGTACCCGACCGCGTCGATGACGCGCCCGTGAGGGTCGAGGGATCGGCCTTCGGCGTCGACGGCGCAACCGAACGGGTCGAGCGGCGCCGAGAAGCGGATATGCACGTGCAAATCCAGCGAGAGGATGCTCGAGAGGATGCTCGCCCAGCGCTCCAATCGATCCGACTCGTCGGGGGGCGGGTGAAGATAACGACCGGACCCGGTCCGATTGAGGTGATCGTCGATGGGCGGCTCCGCCTCGAGGACGAGCGGGTAGCTTCAGGTGCAGGGCACGACGAAGACCCGGCCTCCGCTCGAGGAGGCGCGCGCCATGTTCGTATACGCGCCCAGGGCGGTGCCGAGGAGGCCCTTCTTCAGTGTCGTCTCGAGCCCTCCCGAGCGGCTGCGCGTCCCGCCCGGGAAGAACAGGACGTGCTGGCCGCGCTCGATCGCGACCGTCGCGTACTCCTTCAGCAGCGCCTTGTAGGTCGGGTCGCTCTTCGTCCTGTCGACGGTGAACGCGCCCAGGTGGTTCATGAAGAAGCCGAGCACGCGGCTGTGGAAGAGGTTGAGCCCGGCCGCATACGAGAACGGCGGCAAGCCCAGGCGATGAATGGCCAGCCCCAGCACCACCGAGTCGAGATGGGAGACGTGGGTCGGGACCAACACGACCGTGCCGCGCGCGGTCAGCGCGCGCAGCTCGTCGACATGCCCCCCTACGACGACGCGCTCCGCGAGATCGGCGAGGTCGGAGCCGGCCCCGGTTCGGCGCGCCGGTCCACCCAGCATCGTGTCGAGGACGGGGGGCAGAAGCTGGGTCGTCGCTCGGTACACGGCGCCATTGAAGTGGCCGGCGATCTCCTCGCCGTAGCGATTCACCAGCTCCGAGAAGAGCGCGGCGGCCCGGTCCGGATGCGCGGCCAGCGTCCGCCGAAGCCCCTCGACGAATGCGTGATCCTCCTGCCCGCGAGCATCCTTGGACGCGTGAGCGAGGCGCGCCGACTCGTGGAAGATCGTCTCGTAGAGCAGCTCTTCCGTCGCCGGTCCGCCCCGCGTCGCCTCGGCCGCGGCCCGGGCGATGAGGCGCCTCGAAGCGGAGAGCGCGATTTCTCGCCCTTCGATCATCGTCCGACGACCTTGCCCCATGGGTCTCACGTCCTCGCGTTGGCAAGGTCCACGCCCGGCGCGAGGCGCCCGCCTCATAACCGTATGAATCCGTCGCGCCGCGACGCGGATGAAACCCTTGCGGCCCTCCGCAACCCTTTCGCCCGCACGGAATCCCGCGAGGTCCCGAGGCGTAGAGGGTCGCCATGCGCGTCGCGCGTTTGCTCCCGCTGCTCCTTGCGTCGTCGGTCTGGGCCGGGTTGCCCGCGTCCGAGGCGAGGGCGGAGCGCCTTCGCGACATTGGTGGCCAAGGGGGCCCCTGCGCCATCGACTTCGAAGTCCTCCGCTGGTCTCCGCGAGCCGGTCCCCCCGCGGCCGCCATCGCCCGCGCGTTCGTCACCCATCGAGGGCGGTTCTTGATGTTCCTCGGATACGACGACGAAGGCATGTGGACGGCCGAGGGGTATGCCCACGATGGCTGCGAGGACTGCGACACCCTCGACCTCGTGCACACGGGCGCGACCGGCAAACGGACGAGCTTCGTCGTCGTTGACATCGATCTGCAGAGGCCCCCTTCCAACGGTAAGCCACCCGTCGATCTCGAGGCCGCGATCAAGGCTCGCCTGTTTCGCCTCGCGAAGACTTCGTGGCCGGCCCATCGCCTCGGTCAGGGCTACGTCCTCACCACGCCGAAGCACGACGCGACGGGGCGGATGGACCATTACACGGGATGGCTCGCCGACGTCTCGCGGAAGGGGCGCTTTCATTTGCGATATGGACCGCTCGCGGTACGCCACATGTGCTGGTGCGACTCGACGTGGCGCGCCTACCACCTCGGCTGATCGAGCGAGGCCGGGGCGCGCGCCGATCGGCCGAACGTTCCATCGCGAGCGCTCCTGTGGACCGCGCGCGCTCGTCTGGTACGCTGTGACCAAATGAGCTCGATCAGTCACGAGGTTCCGGCGCCCGATCGAGCCATCCGGATCCTCGAAGCCGCCCTCGAGCTCGTCGCGCGGTGGGGATACGACAAGACCTCGATTGACGATATCGCCCGCGCGGCCGGCGTCGCGAAAGGGACCATCTATCTCCACTTCGAATCGCGAGAAGCGCTGTTCGTCGCGCTCCTCCGGCGGGAGCGGCTGCTCGCCCTCGAGACGGTTCGCGCCGATCTCACGCGCGCCGCCGGGGCCGTCTCGTTGACCGATCTCGTCCGGGCGTCGGTGGCGGCGGCGAGCGGGCGGCCCCTCCTCCGCGCCCTCCTCGTCAAAGACACGGAGGTCCTCGGCCGCCTTCGCCGCGAGCGGGCCCCCGGCGATCGGGAGGGGGCGGGTCGCCGCGGCTTCCACGCCTATCTGGAGCGCCTCCGGAGCCTCGGGGTCATCCGCTCCGACCAGCCCGTCACGGTGCAGGTCGGGATCCTCTCCACCATCCTCGCCGGCGCCCTCGTCGCGCCGATGCTCCTGCCCAAAGAGATATTCGAGGGGGGACCGGCGCCTCACGAAATGGTCGCCGAAATCGTGGCGCGGACCTTCGAGCCGCCTCGGCGCGTCTCGAAATCGATCGCCCAAGAGGCGAGCGCGGCCACCCTTCGATACGTCGATGCGGAGACCGGGGCCGCTCGACAGAAGCTCCGGCTCGCCCTCGCTCCCGCGCGCCGCTCGCGAGGTGGCTCGTGATGGAAGGCTTCGTTCGACCGCTCGAGGCGGAGGACAACGACGTCGCGCGGGCGGGCGGGAAGGGGAGCGCGCTGTCGCGCCTGCTCCGGGCCGGGTTCCCCGTGCCGCGCGGGTTCGTCGTCACCACGGAGGCGTTCCGCGCCGCCGCGACCGACCGCGAGGCGGTCCATCGCGCCATTCGGGAGGCGCTCCGTGAGCAGCAGCTCGGCGTGGTCGCGGTGCGCTCGTCGGCGACGGCCGAGGACGGGGCCGAAGCATCGTTCGCTGGTCAGTACGAGACGGTGCTCGGGGTCCACGACGAAGTCGAGCTTCGCGCGGCGGTGGAGCGCTGTTGGGACTCGGCGTCTTCCGCGCGCGCATTGGCGTATCGCCGCGCGCGCGGCGTCGAGTCACCCATCCAGATGGCGCTCGTCGTCCAGGAGCTCGTCCCCGCCGACGCCGCGGGGGTCCTGTTCACCGCCGATCCCTTGGGCGAGCCGCGTCGCGTCGTCATCGACGCCGTGCCCGGCCTCGGGGAGGCCCTCGTCTCGGGGCACGCGACCCCCGACCATTACGTCGTCGATCGCGATTCGATGGAAGTCGTCGAGGCGCGCGGCCCGGAAGAGCGCAGGAACGCTCTCGTCCTGCCCGCCGCTCGAGCCGTCGAGCTCGCCGAGATCGGGCTCGCCATCGAGGCTCACTTCGGCGGCGCCGTCGACGTCGAATGGGCGATTCACGAATCGAAATGGTACGTCCTCCAGGCGCGGCCAATCACGGCGATCCGGCCCCGCCGCGAGACCTGGAACGACTCGCGCTCGGGGGATTTCTTGTGGTCGAGCGGGAACCTCGGGGAGGCCGTCCCGGACGTGATGACGCCGTGCACCTGGTCCGCGGTCGAGCGATTCATGGCCGACACGATGGCGACGAGCACCCTCGGCCCCATGCGCGCCTTCGGCAACATCGGCGGGCGCTTCTACAAAGAGGCCAAGAGGCTGCGCGCCAAAGCCGCGCGCTGGGGCGACGTCGTGAGGAGCCGCGAGGCGGCGCGATCCGAGGTCATGCGCGCCTTCTGGGTCATGCGGGCCTTCGCGCTCCGGGCCGGCGCGCTCCTCGCCGTCGGCACCGATATCTTCATGCTCTCCCTCGACGAGATCTTGAATTGGCTCGAAGGCCGCGCCGATCACCGCGCCCTCATCCCGGGCCGCCGCGCGACCTACGAGCACTACGCGTCATTGCCGCGAATCCCCGACCTCATCCGCGGCCGCCTCGACATCGAGCGTTGGGCGGCAGACCCGGGTCGCCGGACGGATCTCTACGTCGAGGGACACGACGCCGCGCCTCCCCGCGCGATCATCGCGGGATTCCCCGGCTCCGAAGGGATCGTCGAGGGCATCGCCCGGGTCCTCTCCTCCCCGGAAGAGTCCGACCGCTTCATCTCCGGCGAGGTCCTCGTCGCCCGCGTCACCAACATCGGCTGGACCCCGCTGTTCCCGCGCGCCCGCGCCGTGGTCACCGATGTCGGAGCGCCCCTGTCCCACGCCACCATCGTCGCGCGCGAGCTCGGCATCCCCGCCGTCGTCGGGTGTGGCAACGCGACGATGCTCCTCCGGACGGGCGACCGCGTTCGAGTGGACGGCGGCCGCGGCGTCGTGGAGAAGCTGGAGCACGTCACCGACGCGAGGCGCGAGCGGTGATTTTCGAGGCACGGATATTCCACTCCGCTATCAAACACCGATGGCAAAGGCCCCCCGACCCGAAGCGAATCCCTACGCCCCGAGCGGTGCCGTCCTTCGCAGCGACATGCCGGAGGGCTTCGTCCCGCCCGACGACGTGCCGCCCGCGACACGACCGCGTCAGCGCTGGTCGCGGTTCGTGCTCTGGACGCTGCGCGTTGCCGCTTGCCTCTACCTGGCGCTCTCGGGTGCGTCCCTGTTCTATGCTCTGACGACGACGGATCGTCCCCAGGGGGCCGCCGACGAGCGCCGCCTGCTCGGCCAGCCGACCTTCGACGCGCCCGGGCCTTCGGAGTCCTATCGGAAGTACCTGGCGCTTCAGCTCGTCTTTCAGCGCGCGACGACGGCGCTCATCCTCGGCGGCCTCTCCGAGGGCATTGCTTTGTTGCTCGCCAAGCCGCGCGCTTGATCTCGCGAGCGCCGCGCGTCCGGTATCATGCGATGCAATGCGGGCGCGCCGGTTCTGGTGGCACTGGCCCAAGACGTGGCTGATCTTGCAGGCCGTCAATATGGGCATGTTCGTGGGCGCGCCGCTCGAGCTCTTCGGGTGGGAACGAGCGGCGATGGCGGTCGCGGTCGTGGCCGCGCTCGTCGTCCTCCTCCGGGGGTGGGTCCGCATGGAGGCGGCGACCCCGCTCTTTGTCCACGCCACCGAGGAGGACGACGCCGCGGTGAAGATGGCGATGTCGCTCGGCCCGCGCGGGGCGCAGGGCTCCGCGATCCGATTCTTGTTCCCCTTCGCGGGCACCCTCGCCATCGTCTTGGTGGTGGTGGCCTGGGTCCTCGCGCGCGATTGGGTGGCACGGTCCCCCGGTCTGAGGTCGATCCCGGAGTGGGTCTTCGGTTGGATCGCGGTCGACGCGCTCATCGCCGGGCTCGCCGTCGTGGCGACTGCATATTACGCCTTCGAGCCGCTCGACCAGATCGTCGGCATATGGGTGAACGCCAATCACGAGGCGTGGTCGTCGTTCACGGCCCGGCTCGGGACGTTCCCATTGCCAAAGCCCACGTTGATCGGTGAGGGTTATGTCGTCCTCGGCGCCTTCGATATTCGAGCCCGCAATGGTCCTACGGATCTCGCCCGAGCGCGCTCGCACGTCGACGCCTTCGAGCACCGAATCATCCCCTGGCCAGGGGTCTCTCGGCAGAGCGTCGAGCGAGAAGCCCGCGTCGAACCCTCCAATACGACCGACCCGAATAGGCAGATCGTTTGGTTATGCCGATGCCACGCGCTTCTTTCGCTAGGCCGCTTGGGATACGACTCGTGGAGTGACCGCCCGTGACATCCTGCAGCTGTCGCCGCTGGTCCTCGGCTGCCTCATCCCGACCGTCCTCGTCATCGCCAACCTGTTCGTCTCGGAGCGCTCCCCGTTCGGGGCTCCTGCTTTCGCGACTTCCCTGACCGCGGGCTTATCGGGGCTGGCGGTCACGCTGCAGGCGGTGGTGTCCCTCCTCGGGCATCCCGCGGGTGAGTCCCGCATCTATGGGCTGGTGCAGCTCGATCTCGCGTCGAGCGTGATGCTCGTGCTCGTCTCCACCCTCGCGGTGGTGGTGGTCCGTTATTCACGGACCTACCTCGCGGGAGAAGCGGGGCTCGATCGGTACGCGCGGTCCCTCCTCACGACCATTGCGTCGGTCATGGTGCTCGTCATCGCGAACAACCTCGGCCTCCTCATCGCCGGGTGGGTCGCGACGGGCGTCTTCCTCCACCAGCTCCTCGTCTTCTATCGCACGCGCCGCCAAGCCGTCATCGTCGCTCACAAGAAGTTCCTCCTCGGGAGGCTCGCCGACCTCTGCTTTCTGGGCTCGCTCGCCGTCCTCTGGACGGAGCTCGGCACGCTGCGCATCGACGTGCTGAATCGTTATGACGCCTCCAGCGGCGCCCTCTCGCCGCCGCTCCAGCTCGCGACCGTGCTCCTCGTGCTCGGGGTCCTGCTCAAGACGGCGCAGCTGCCGTTCCACGGCTGGATGCTCCAAGTCATGGAGGCCCCGACGCCGGTCTCCGCCCTCCTCCACGCGGGGGTGGTCAACATCGGGGGCTTCGTGATGATTCGGTTGAGCCCCCTCATGGCCCACGCCACGCTGGCCCAGGACATCTTGCTCGGAGTGGGCTTGGGTACGGCGTTGATCGGCTCGCTCGTGATGATGACGCGCATGAGCGTCAAGCTCTCCCTGGCGTGGTCGACGATCGCGCAAATGGGCTTCATGCTCGTGCAATGCGGGCTCGGAGTCTGGCATTTGGCCCTGCTGCACCTGCTCGCTCACTCTTTCTATAAGGCGCACTGCTTCTTGACCTCCGGCAGCGTGGTCGAGACGTGGCGGGGCAACTCGTTGGTGCACGCGCGAAAGTCCCTGTGGTCGCTCGCGTTCGCCCTCGGGCTGATGGGGGTCGTCACGGCCGGGATTTACCTCGCGTCCACCCGCGTCGCGCTCCACGCTTCGCCGCCACTCTTGTCGCTCGCGTTCGCTCTCGTGTTGAGCTTCGTCCCGATGCTCGCCAAGGCCGTGTCTGGAGGTGCGCGCGCCTTCGGTCGGGCCTTGCTGTTCACCCTCGGGGCCGCCGCCGCGTACTTCGGCGGGCACGCGCTGTTCGAGGGTCTGATCCCTTCGATGGAGGCGGGCCCCGCGCTCGCCTTCCGCTGGTGGGTCGTCTTATGGGCGCTCGTGGCGCTCTTCTTGGTGCAGACGATCCTCCAGGTCGCGCCGAATGGCATCTTGGCTCGACTGCTCCAACCCTATCTGCACAGCGGCCTCTATCTGGATGATTGGTTCACCCGCGTGACGTTCCGCTTGTGGCCGCCCCAGCTCGAGCACGCCGCGCCCCGGACCCCTTCGACGACGGCCCGCGCGTCGCGTGAGTCGCGGATATTCTGATGTCCTCCGCAGCCCATGATCCGATGACCCTCGACGAGAGGCAGGTCGCGGAGCGCGCTTGCGCGCGCATCGCCCCGACGTGGCCGCTCGATCGGTTCATCGCCGTGAACCCCTTCTGGTCGTCGACCGACGAGAAGCTGCCGCGCCTCGCGGCGAAGCTCTCTGCGCTCTCGGGTGCGCGGTTGCTGGTGCCGCGCGCGTGGTATGCCCAAGAGTGGCGAGAGGGCCGCCTGCGCCCCGAGCACCTTCGCCAAGCGATCGCCGAGACGGGGTCGCACGCGACCGAGGACGAGCTGACGGCCCTGTTCTGGATCATCGAGCCGAACCAGCCCCGTCGACCGCTCGCGGTGGATGTCATGGACGCGCGCTCTCGCCGCGATCTCGAGGTCTCTTGGCGCGACTTCATCGTAGAGAGGGTGAGCCGCTTCTGTGGCGGATACTTCGACGACGGCCAGGCCCAGATTGGCCCGGTAAAGAAGGACGGACTCTATGCGAGCTGGCGGGAGGGGGCCAAAGGCGACCGCGGCCCCGCCCTCTTCATGGGGTTCAACCAATAC
>WBZT01001433.1_pt2 | contig 10630 bp, 9 predicted proteins | sample 5204241 | NCBI WGS metagenome assembly WBZT01 (sample SAMN12344358, study PRJNA552823) | activated sludge metagenome | biome: Activated sludge suspended growth; feature: Nitrification reactor; material: Wastewater; isolation source: activated sludge from nitrification reactor of wastewater treatment...
TTGTTCTATAGTAAAATCAAGACCAAGAGGTGCTCTTAAAACTTTATACCTTAACTTAATCGTTTCGTCATACTCCGGACTAGCGTACTCAATTATTTCCACTGTATACATAAGCGATTATACATGTGTTTTAAAAACAGAATCAGATTCCAATATAGCATTGGCAAACAAATCCTTATTGATATTTGTATCGTAACCGCCTGTTGTAAAATAATCAATTATGCATTCCATTGGCATGTTACCAGTCAATTCATCCTTAGCCATCGGACATCCACCATATCCTCTGATGGCGCCATCAAATCTCCTACACCCCGAAAGGGTTGCAGCATGAATTTTTGCTTCCCAGGTTTGAGGTGTAGTATGGAGATGTGCACCCAGTTCAAGATCTGGAAAAGCAGGAATCAGACTCTCGAAGAGGTAATAAATGCTATCTGGCGAGGCTATTCCAATAGTGTCCGATAATGCAAATATTTGACAACCAAAAGGCCGGAGCATATCAATATACTTAGCAATTATATCAGAATTCCATGGATCCCCATAAGGATTGCCAAAAGCCATCGAAAGGTAAACAACAAAGCTCTTATTATATTGATGACACAGATCGGCAATTTCATGTACCCGATCAATCGACTGACTAATGGTACTATTGGTATTTCTGATTTGGAAGGTTTCAGAAACGGAAAAAGGAAATCCGAGGCAATCTATTAATTCATACCCAATGGCCTCCTTCGCGCCTCTGAGGTTGGCAATAATAGCTAATAATTTACTCTTCTTATCCCATTCGCGAATTCCTCTAATGAGTTCATGGGTATCTGCCATTTGTGGGATGGCTTTAGGAGAAACAAAACTTCCAAAATCTATAGTGTCAAACCCAACCTGTAACAGTGTCTTCAGATAATGTAACTTTTGGTCCGTCGGAATAAAATAATTTAGACCTTGCATAGCATCTCTTGGGCACTCAATCAATTTGACTTTTTCTCTGATCATTCCTGGGCAAAGTTAAGATTACAATTAGTTTTAAGTTTTAAACTTTTGTGAAATTGAGTATCATACCTTTGCTGCATATATGGGCTAATGCTTGTAGTTTGCTCTTAAGTTATTATTATATCTAAACCTATCATGGACAAAAGAACCAGTTTATTAATTCTCGGATTCATTTTATTTGTCATTTCTGTTGTTGGATTTATATTAAATCTGGTTGGAGTGTCGTTGTTAATTTTCAAACCAATAGATAGCCTTGGATTTCTATGGGGAACGGTGATCAAATTAATTTTATTAACCAGTGGAGTAGTTTTGGTTTACTTTATCAAAGTTGCCAAAAAATAATAGCAGATAGATTCATTTTTTCCTATTTTCATTTGAATTCATATGCTATTTACCTATTAATTAATCATAACTAATCAAGATATGATACAATTCTTATATATGAATACCGTTTTTAGGCTAAAAGAGCTTAATTTTACGTTTTAATGGGTACTGTACTTAAAATCTATGCTTGATGCAACAAAGTTTTTTTAGTTATACTGCAACTGAAGATGCCAATGGCCTTCGAGGACGAATTATCTCGGCAATTATACATTGTTTATTATTCTTATGGTTGTGGTTTATGACCTTTGAAATGAAAGCACCAGAGGACCCTGATGCACCTCCTTATGTAAGTCTGGTACAATTTATACCAGCTCCTGAGATGAAGGCATATGAAAATGCAGGAGGAAGCAAAGGCGCACCTGGTCTGGAAGAAAAAGAAGGAGGATCGCAAGGCGAGAGCAAACCAACGCCTGAACCGCAATCAGATCCTGTAGCTGAAAAAAAAGTTGTTGAAGCGCCGGTTGAAAAAGTACCTCCTCCAACAGCACCAAAACCAGTGGTTACCAGTGAACCAGACGTGGTGACTCTGCCTTCACCTCCAAAATTACCTCCCGTTACAAAACCTAACACCTCAACATCAACTTCCTCCAGCCCCACTACAACGGTTCCGTCAACGCCAACCAGAACCTCCAATACAGGATCAAGCGGTGACGACAACACCCCTGGCAGCGGCGGTTCAGGAACAGGATCAGGAAGTGGCCAAGGTAGTGGTGATGCCAATGCCGGCAATGGAACAGGTGCCGGAGGAGGATCAGGCACAGGCGGAGGTGGCGGCACAGGTGGTGGCAGTGGAGCGGGTACCGGCACAGGTACCGGCGATGGTGTCGGTGTTGATTTTGAATCAACAGGACCTTTGAGAAGGATGCGAGAATCTTGCGTAGACGTTTATAAACTTGCAAGCCCAACCATTCAAGAAGCTGTTTTTAATATCTGTATAGATCGTGATGGTTATATTAAATTTATTTCTTATAATTCAAAAGCTTCCAAAACCCGGGATATGAAATTTGTGAGAGATGCTATGACGGTTGCGAAAAGCTGCAAATTCAAATCAAATCAAAGCGCTCCGAGAAAAGAATGCGGTACGTATACACTTAGATCGAGTGGTGTAATTCAAAAATTAAATTAAAACGTGATTCGACACTAACATAACTTTAATGAGTATATCAAAAGATTATGCTCATTCAAAATCTTGGTATAACAAATATTTTTTTCTAAGTTTCTTAAATCGATTAAGATCTGCTGACCAGCTTTTTCGTATTTCATCTTCGGTAACATCATTCAAAATTTGCTCTTTGAAGTCCACATTGCCAGCCAGTAAATTAATAAATTGATTGGGAAGGAAAAAATCATTGTGATTTTTTAATTCCTTTTTTGCCCTGATAATATAAGATAAATTGATTTTAGTTGCGGCATGTAGAATGTCCAGAGAAATTTTAGTACACAAAATTCCTTTACATTCGCGATTTTGCAACAATGGATTCTTTGCTCCCAACCTTGATTTTGGGGTAAAAATAGTATCATAGTGTGTCATATCCGGATGACCATAAAGTTGAAAAGGCAGATCCGTACCTCGTCCTACACTTAGAATAGTGCCCTCGAGCAAACAAATACCCGGATACAACAATATAGATCTTTCGTTAGGAAGGTTTGGTGAGGGTTTAACCGGCAATACATAATGTGAATTGTGTGTATAATTCTTGCAACGAATCACTTCCAATTTCAATCGACTAGCATTTGAAATCCAATGTTCACCCATTATCATCTTGGCCAATTCTCCCAGCGTCATTCCATGCACTATGGGGATGGGATGTATTCCTATAAAAGAATGACAACAGCTATCCAGTACCGGCCCATCAACATAGAATCCATTAGGGTTCGGGCGATCCAATATAATTAATTCAATTTCATATAAAGCACATGCTTCCATAATGTAATGAAGCGTAGATAAATAAGTAAAGAATCTGACACCAACATCTTGAAGATCAAAAACCATTACATCAATATTTTGAAGTTGTTCACGGGTAGGCTTCTTGTGATTTCCATACAGCGAAATAACTGGTATCCTGGATTGAACATCCATTGAATCTTCTATAATTTCACCTGCATCTCCATTACCCCGAAATCCGTGTTCTGGTGCGAATATTTTTTCGATTTTAATTCCTAGACTTTTTAAGGTATCTACCAATGTTGTCCCTTGAATGATTGAACACGGGTGAACTACAAGCCCAACCTTTCGATTTTGAAGCTTACTAAAATATTTAGGTAGATTATAATCTGCTGGCAGTATTTTTTCATCTATATTAGTAAGTATATTTGATCGTTTTTGAAAGGGTTTAATTTTGTTTTGGCTTAAACAAAAAATTGCCCATAAACCAAGAAATGTAACCGCAAAGAAATTTGTAATTTTCAGCATGTCAAAATTTGCAATTATTGATATTGAGACGACCGGTGGCTCTCATACAAATTCCAAAATTACTGAAATCGCAATAATTGTCTATCAAAATAATGAAATTGTTCGTGAATTTGAAAGTTTAATAAATCCTGAATGTAGCATTCCTCCGGAGATCACCAGAATTACAGGCATCAGCAATCAAATGGTTGAGGATGCTCCGAAGTTTTATGAGATTGCAAAAGATATTTTGGAAATCACGCATGACTGCATTTTTGTTGCGCATAATGTAAATTTTGACTACTCCTTTATTCGAGAAGAATTCAGGGATTTAGGATATTCTTTTAGCCGTAAAAGACTTTGTACTGTTCAGCTAAGCAAACGATATTTTCCCGGCCTTCGTTCCTATGCTCTGGGCAATCTGATACGCCACTTTAATATTATAGTTACTGAAAGGCATCGCGCCATGCAGGATGCAAAAGCAACCTTACAGGTTTTTGAAAAAATGTTGGAAATTGAATCCGATCCAGGCAGGATAAATCAATTGGTTAAAGGCATGATTCGCACTTCCAAGCTTCCTACACACCTACAGATGTCTGATATTGAAGAATTGCCTGAAGAATGTGGTGTATATTATATGTGCGATGAAAATGGAAGATATGTTTATATTGGTAAAAGCATCAATATCAAAGAAAGAGTTATGCAGCACTTTAATGAAAATAGTTTTAAGAATACCAAGATGCAAAGAATGGTACATTCAATAGCTTATGAAAAAACCGGAAGTGAATTGATGGCCTGCCTGTTAGAATCTTCAGAAATTAAAAAACATTGGCCCGAAATAAACAGGGCTCAAAAGAATAATTCAGAAACATGGGCGATTATTAAAGAAGAAAATAATTTAGGATATTATATCTATCAAATAAAAAACATTAGCCAATTGCAAGGAAAGGAGACTGCTATTAATCTTTTTAAAAATTTAAAAGCCGCTAACCAATATATCGATTACTTAACCACAGAATACAATATTTGTCCCAATGTAAATCAAATTAAAATTGATGTACTAAAGCCATGTACCAGATTTCAACTCTCTGCTTGCACTGGTGTTTGTAATGGTCTGGAAGATCTTGAAAGCTACAATCAAAGATTTTTGAACATGCATAATAAAATCAACAAATTTTTCCAAAGGGATATGGTTATTATTGACAAGGGAAGAAATTCTACAGAGCAGACAGTATTTCTTATTAAAAATGGTTTTTGTGATGCATTAGGTTATATTGATTACGATTCCTCTTTTGACAATGCAGATGAGCTGGCTGCTTCACTGGAACCCTACAAGGGGAATATAGAATCCAATGGCATCATTAGAAGATTCCTTAACACGCATTCGCAACTCAAAATTATTTATCTAGAAAGACCGGTTACTTCTTCTTGAAGAATAGAGTAAAAATAAGGAAACTCACTTTTTATTTTTGGATATCTTGCAATAAAAGTTCGCCAAGCTTGCAATCCTCCTGTATGAATCATGAAGGTTTTGGAATATTGATTGAATAAATCATTATTATATTGTATCGCATGCATCAACCTTGAAGTATAGACAGGGTCTAATAATACTTTTGTGTTTGTATATAAAATTTCCGCCAAAGCAATCCATTCAGAATTATAAGCCGCGAATGGAAGTGTTTTTTTCTCATTAAGCCAGTTTAAACGGTAATGATTAAATGATTCTCTCATACTTCTAACTGGGCAAAGCGTATACAATGGAATGAAGCATGTTTCCTGTAGGATGGAATGAACCGTTGACCCAGATCCAAAAGCAACCATTAATGCATTTTCCTGCATGTCAAAGTCACACGGTAATTCCAATAACATCTCTTTGATTCCTGTTTCACTTAATGTATTATCTCCACCTTCCGGAATAAAAAAAACAGATGAATCACGCACTACATTCTTTAAGTTGCCAACTTGGTTCCTTTCAATCTTTACAACATGACTTCCCCATTTAAGAATATCGCTCACCATGGGTGTGGAATTAATATTTGTTCCATAGACATAAAGGGTAAGAGGGATTTTAAATTCATTACAACAATAAGCTATCGCATGAAGATAATTTGAGTGTGCCGACCCAACGGTAACTATGGATGAGTATGAAGACTGAAGAAAAAAGTCAAAATGCCCTTTTAGTTTTCTCCACTTGTTGCCGCTGACTATGGTATGAATTTGCTCGTCTTGCTTTAAGTAAAACAAATTATTTACGTCTTCGATTTTAATTTGTGTAAAAGGAGACGGTAAAAGAAAATTTGATATTAAATTTTGGTAATTCAGAATCAGATTTGTTTTTCGAAAAGCCACTTAATAGCGTGTGGAGAGTTGTATTTTGCTAAAATAGATTTTATTGTAAGGTTATTCTTAATGTATTCAATTATTTCACTCACTTCATCTGTAATAAGGATCATTTCTCTGTCTTCGGGATTTATAGCTCCTTGTTGAACGAGATTGTCTATGTATAAAATAAGGTCTTCATGGTATTTCCTTCCAAACAGAATGATTGGGAAGTCTAAGACTTTACCTGTTTGAATCAAAGTTAGTGATTCAAAAAATTCATCCATGGTTCCATACCCGCCTGGCATTACTATAAAAGCATAGGAATATTTGATCAACATCGTTTTTCTGGTAAAAAAATAATCCATTGTTACCCAATGGTCAAGATATACATTTGGCTTTTGCTCAAAAGCCAACTTGATATTGCAACCTACAGACTTTCCATCTACCATTTTCGCCCCTTTATTGGCAGCTTCCATTATTCCAGGTCCACCTCCTGTCATAATGGTAAAACCCAATTTTGCTAATTCAGATGCTATCTGTTGGGTTGCCTTGTAGTATATATTGTCTTCATGGAATCTGGCTGAACCAAAAATACTAATACAGGGACCGACGAAATGCAAAGCTCTGACCCCTTTAAACATATCCCAGGCCACATCTATTAAATATTTAAATTCCTGCCACCTCGATAATGGTCCTTCAAGAAACTTTATTTGTTTGTTGTTATTTATATCCATTTGAAAAATTTGATATGGTCAGAATCTTTAAACAATCCGCAAATATATTATTACTTTGTGCCATAAACCATCTCAAAACATGGCTTCTGAAATTAATCATTTGATAGATGATTGTTCTCACATGGCGTCTAATCTGATTCCATCTGAAATAATAAAACTTAACAATGAAATTAATCAAAAGCGTAAGGAAGGAAAGTTTATATACAATCTTACCATTGGCGATTTTGATCCAAAATTTTTCCCAATTCCTGAATTGTTGAGAGATGAAATCATCCGGTGCTATGAAGAAGGCCAAACGAATTATCCGCCGGCTCAAGGGGAATTAGAACTTAGAAAATCCCTGCAATTAAGGTTGCAGGAAGACCTTCATCTTGACTACGATGTTGAAGATATTCTTGTTGCTGGAGGTTCCAGACCCTTAATTTACGCGACCTACCTTACCCTACTTGATCCGGGAGATGCGGTGATATATGCACTACCATCATGGAATAATAACCATTATTGTCACCTGGCAAATGCAAGAAAAATTGAATTGGAGGTTGGCGAAAAACAAAATTTCATGCCAACAGCCAAGGATATTACCCCTCACTTATCTGAAGCAACTTTACTGGCTTTATGTTCACCCCAAAACCCTACCGGAACAGTATTCTCAAAGGAAGTCTTACATGAAATATGTCAGCAGGTTCTTGAAGAAAATAGCAGAAGAAAAGGCCTTAAAAAACCGCTCTATATTATGTTTGACCAGATGTATTGGCAATTGACATATGGAAACACTGAACATTATCATCCCGTACAGTTGGTTCCAGAAGTAAAAGAATATACCATATACATTGATGGACTTTCAAAAGCTTTTGCAGGAACCGGTGTTAGAGTTGGCTGGAGTTATGGACCAACACGGATATTATCCAAAATGAGAGCTATTCTATCCCACATTGGCGCATGGGCTCCCAAACCTGAACAGGTAGCCTGTGGAAGGTTTTTGAAAAACAAAGCGGCCATAGACGCTTATATGGGTTTTATTAAACCAGAAATCGAGTGGCGATTAAATGCATTATTTACCGGTTTGTTTCAATTAAAAGAAGCAAATTATCCAATAGATATTATACCACCCTTAGCTGCAATATATTTAACTGCTAGATTTCCTTGGAAGGGAAAGAAATTAAATGATGGAACTATTTTGCAAAATCAAAATGAGGTTACCTCATTTATTTTGAATCAATGTCAAATTGCTATTGTACCATTTAATGCATTTGGGGCATCCAAAGAATCTGATTGGTATAGGATTTCGGTGGGAACCCTCGACAAAGCAGATGTTGTACATATTCTTTCTAATTTAAAAAAAGGTATGGATCAATTTCTACCTGAAGAGATATGAACCATTTTTACGAATTAAAAATAGAATGGACGGGAAATTTAGGAACCGGAACTTCAGATTATCGTTCTTATTCCAGAGACCATAATCTAATATTTAAGGATAAGCAAATCATTCCTGGTTCTTCTGATCCTGCATTTCGTGGAGATCCTTCCAAATACAATCCGGAAGAATTGTTTTTATCATCTATTGCGAGTTGCCATATGCTTTGGTATTTGCATTTTTGCGCAGATCATGGCATCATAGTTTCCAAATACACGGACACTCCGAAAGGAATTATGCCGGTTGATAAAACCGGACTTGGCAAGTTTTCTGAAGCAAGTCTTTATCCTGAAGTTTGGATTTCAAATTCTGATCAAATTGAACTCGCTATTGAATTACATCATATGGCACACCAGTTCTGTTTTATTTCAAATTCATGTAATTTTCCGATCCGACATTTTCCTTCCATTCATATTACAAAAGAGTTAGATAATCTTTGACTATTGGTCTTTAATTCAACTTTGATGAATCTGTAATTGAATAAAACAAAGAGCCGAAAACATACAATGCTTTCGGCTCTTTAATTAGACTTATATTATTGTTAAACTAAGCTTCTGCAGGTTCTTCAACTACCGGATTGTACTTAACCAGCATATTTTGAAAATTCTTTTGGCCGGTTCCGGCAGGAATTTTCTTACCAATAATTACATTTTCCTTTAATCCAGATAAGTCATCAGACTTGGATGCAATGGCAGCTGAACTTAACACTTTTGTAGTTTCCTGGAAGGAAGCTGCGGAGATCCAACTACTGGTTCCAAGTGAAGCTCTGGTAATTCCGAGAAGCAGTGGACTGGATGTTGCAGGAAGCGCATCTCTTACTTCAACCAGCTTTTTATCATTTCTTTTCAAGTATGAATTTTCTTCTCTTAATTGTCGAACTGAAACGACTTGACCTGGTTTAAGTTTTTCTGAATCGCCAGCTTCAGTGACCACCTTTTTATCAAAGATTCGATCATTTTCAGCTGAAAATGCAAATTTATCAACCGGTTCACCTTCCAGCATAGTTGTATCTCCCGGATCTTCAATTTGAACCCAACGCATCATTTGACGAACAATTACCTCAATGTGCTTATCATTAATATTGATACCCTGAGAACGATACACCTCTTGAACCCCATTAACTAGATGCGATTGAACGGCAAACAAGCCTTTAATTTGCAAAATATCTCTTGGTGCAATGTTGCCATCCGATAAAGGAGTTCCAGCGCGAACGAAATCTCCTTCCTGTACTAGAATATGTTTGGATAATCCAATAAGATATTTACGTCTTTGACTTGTTCTTTCGTCTTCAACAAAAATTTCTCGATTACCCCTTTTAATTTTTCCATAAATAACAATACCATCAATTTCTGAAACGGTTGCAGGGTTAGATGGGTTTCTTGCTTCGAATAACTCCGTTACTCTCGGAAGACCTCCCGTGATATCAGAGACCTTACTAACGTTTCTAGGAATTTTACCAATTTTTTCTCCGGCAGATATTGGACTATTATCGTCAATAGTAATGTACGCTCCAACTGGTAAAGAATAACTTTTTAATTCTTCGCCTGTAGAACTTACAATAGAAATTACCGGAAGTTTTTTCTTGTTTTTGGATTCGATGATAATTTTTTCAGAATAACCGGTTTGATCATCGCGTTCCATTCTGAATGTTACCCCTTCTTCTATGGAATCAAATTTTACGATTCCAGAAAATTCAGAAATAATCAAAGCATTGAAAGGATCCCAGTTACACAAAATTTCACCCTTGGTAACTTTTTGACCATCTTTTACCAAAAGAATGGATCCATAAGGAACGTGTGCGCTGGTAAATAATTTTTTTGTTTCCGAATCAACGATTCTAATTTCTCCGGATCGGGATAATACAATCTGATTTTTCTTACCCTCGTCTATAGAATCTGTAAACTTGACGCCGTCAAATTCTACCGTTCCATCGTATTTGGCTGTTAACTCAGATTCCGCTTTAGATACTGCGGCAACCCCACCGACGTGGAATGTCCTTAAGGTCAGCTGAGTTCCAGGCTCACCGATACTCTGAGCGGAAATAATACCTACCGCATCGCCAATTTCAGCAACTCTTCCTGTCGCCATGTTTTTACCATAGCATTTAGAGCAAACTCCTTTACCGGCTTCACAGGTTAAGACAGAGCGAATGGTAACCATCTCTACTCCAACCTTTTCGATGTGAATTCCAGCCAATTCGTCAATATAATCTCCAGCAGCAAGAATTAATTCTTCTGTCTTTGGATCAATAATATTATGAAGTGTAAATCTTCCTTGAATTCTTGATGACAGGTTCTCTATTACCTTATCATTGTCGATTAGTGCGGAGGTGTCAATTCCACGAAGCGTATTACAGTCGTGTTCTGTAATAACAACATCCTGTGATACGTCAACCAACCTTCT
>WBZT01003304.1_pt1 | contig 10625 bp, 7 predicted proteins | sample 5204241 | NCBI WGS metagenome assembly WBZT01 (sample SAMN12344358, study PRJNA552823) | activated sludge metagenome | biome: Activated sludge suspended growth; feature: Nitrification reactor; material: Wastewater; isolation source: activated sludge from nitrification reactor of wastewater treatment...
GACCTTCAGCCGGTGTAGTGCGCGCTGCGTCAACGCGATCGTCTCCTCTGGCATCGTCCCCTCCGGTGATCAAAAGGGGACATTTCTAAACTGCACAAAGGGGACATTACTACTTTGGGCTAACAGGGACTGTCTCCAAGGTTTCCCAGGAACTGCGTTGCCCGTTAGGATGACCGGGTTTGCTCCTTGATAAGCCCACGCCGCCATGAACGAGCCCGAAATTTACAGCCTCCTGGTCGTGATCGGCCATCTGACTATCCAGGTCGCCCTGGTCCTGCGGGCCCTGATGCGGCCCCATCGGGAACCGGCCTCGCGCATCGCCTGGGTCCTGGTCATCCTGATTTTCCCGGTCCTGGGCATTCTGGCCTACCTCTTCCTGGGGGAGACCAGTATTGGTCGGCGCCGGGCGGAGCGGCTGTGCCAGACCCTGGCGCGCCTGCCGGATCCCGAGAGGGTTGCCGTCCCGCCCGCCGGCACGGCCTGGGCAGCCAAACCGGTCACCCCGGCGCGCTACCAGCATCTGTTCGATCTTGGCCAGTCCATTACCGGCTTTGCCCCCTGCCGTGGCAACCGGGGGTCGCTGGCGGCGGATTCAGACAGCGCCATCGCTGAGCTGGTGGCGGACATCGATGCCGCCCGCCAGCAAGTCCATCTGCTGTTTTACATCTGGCTACCGGATAACAACGGTACCCGGGTGGCCCAGGCCCTGATGCGGGCCGCCGGGCGTGGCGTCATCTGCCGGGCCATGGCGGACGATCTGGGCTCGCGGCTACTGATCCGCTCGGTGCTCTGGACCCAGATGGCGGCGGTGGGGGTGTGCCTGGGCCGCGCCCTGCCTACCGGCAACCCCTTGCTGGGCTCCCTCCTGGGTCCCCTGCGGGGGCGGGTGGATCTGCGCAATCACCGCAAGCTGGCCATTATCGACAACCGCATCACCTGGTGCGGCAGCCAGAATTGTGCCGATCCCGCCTTTCTCATCAAGGCCAAATACGGGCCCTGGGTAGACATACTGGCGCGCTTCGAGGGGCCCATCGCCCGGCAGAATCAGTGGCTCTTCGCCAGCGACTGGATGGCCACCCACGAGGGGGACGATCTGAGCGGGCTACCGAGCGAGCCCTGGCCCGCGTCCGATGCCGGCTGTGTCGCCCAGGCCATGGGCACGGGTCCCACCGTCCGCAATGCCGCCATGCCCGAGCTGTTCGCGACCTTGATGTTTGCCGCGCGCCGGGACCTGACCCTCACGACCCCCTACTATGTCCCTAACGAATCCATGCAGGCCGCCCTCTGTGCCTGCGCTCGTCGGGGGGTGAAGACGCGGATCATCCTCCCCGCCCGCAACGATTCCTGGGTAGTGGCCGCCGCCAGTCGCAGCTATTACGCCGATTTGCTGGAGGCCGGGGTCGAGATTTACGAGTTCCTGGGCGGTCTGCTGCACGCCAAGACCATCACCCTCGATGGCGAGATCGCCCTCATTGGCTCCGCCAACATGGATCGACGCAGCTTCGATCTCAACTTTGAAAACAACGTCATGATCCAAGACGAGACCCTGACAGCGCTGATCCGCCAACGCCAGGAGAGCTACCTCGCCCAGTCCAGGCCCATCACCCAGGAGCTGGTTGCGGTCTGGCCCAAATGGCGCCAACTCTGGAACAATACCATCGCCATGCTCGGCCCTGTCTTGTAGCCCTGGATTGGCCTGAACCTAAAGGGTCTTGATGAAGACCTTGGAATTGCGCCGATAATTGTAGAGAGTCTGCTTGGCCATGGGCAGGTCGGCCAGGCTGGCGGGCTCGAAGCCGCGTTCGCGAAACCAGTGGGCTGTCTGGGTAGTAAGGACGAAAAGGCGGGCAATGCCGCGCTGACGGGCCAGGTCCTCCATGCGCTCCAGGAGCAGGGCGCCGCGGCCACGATTGCGGTAGTCCGGGTTGACGGCGAGGCAGGCAAGTTCGGCCATGCCCTCTGCCGGGTAGCCGTAGAAGGCGGTGCAGGCGCTGGCCATGCCGTCACGTTCCATCAGGAAGAAGCGGTCGATCTCAGTCTCCAGGCGCTCGCGGGAGCGGCGCACCAGGGCGCCGGATTCCTCCAGAGGCCGCAGCAGCTCCAGAATCCCGGCGACATCGTCGATGCGGGCCGGGCGCAACTCCTCAAAAGGCTGGTCGGTGATCAAGGTGCCCACGCCGTCGCGGGTAAAGAGCTCGCGGAGCAGGGCGCCGTCCAGGCGGCGCGGGACGAGATGGACGCGCTTGACCCCCTGGATGCAGGCATCGGCGCCGGCGTGGAGGGCCTGGGCCAGATCCCCCGTAAGACGGGCATCGGTCTCCAGCAGCCCTGCCACCTCGCGGCTGAGGACGTTGGAGACGAGTTGGCCGCTGGCATCGGTCAGACCATCCGCCTCCAGCAGAAAGATCAGCTTGTCGGCCTTAAGGGCGATGGCGGCCGAGCGGGCCACGTCCGCCGCGCTTAGGTTGAAGACCTCCCCCGTGGGGGAATAGCCGATGGGTGGCATCAGGGCCACGGCGCCATTGTCCAGGCGCTGCTGGAGGGCCTCGCGGTCGATCCGGCGCACTACCCCGGTATGCAGGTAATCGACCCCGTCCAGGACTCCCAGGGGTTTGGCGGTAACAAAATTTCCGGAGGCGACGGGGATGCGCACCCCGGCCATGGGGGAGTTGGCCAGGCCCTGGGAGAAGAGGGCCTCGATCTCCACCCGCAGGGTCCCGGCAGCCTCCTTGACGCAGGCCAGGGCCTCGGCGTCTGTGACCCGCAGGCCCTTGACATAGCGAAAGCCCGTGCCCCGGTGGGCCAGGCTGGCCTGGATCTGCGGCCGGGCGCCGTGGACCAGGACCAGGCGGATACCCAGGCCATGGAGGGTGGCCAGGTCATGGACCAGGTCGCGAAAACCCTTGTCGGCCACCGCCTCGCCCCCAAAGGCGATAACGAAGGTGTGACCGCGATGGGCGTGGACGTAGGGGGTGGCATGGCGGAACCAGCGCACGAAGCCATCGGCGGCGGGGTCCGGGTTCGGTCTCGGGGCGCCCGGTGGAGGGGGAGATGGGGTCATTCGATGCCTAGCTTGGTCAGACGATAGCGGAGGGCCCGCAGGCTCATCCCGAGATGGCGGGCGGCGGCCGTGCGGTTCCAGTGGTTTTCTTCCAGGGCGCGCAGGATGACCTGGCGCTGGATCTCGCCCAGGGAATCCTCCAGGGAGACAGTGGGCACTGTCGGCTCCTCCGGCCAACTGCAGGCGATGGGGGGGGCCGTCTCACAGGCCAGCGTTTCGGAAAGATAGATGTCCCTTGCCTCCAGGGTATCGCCCTCGGCCAGGGCCAGGGCGCGCTCCAGCACATTCTCCAGTTCCCGGACATTGCCAGGGAAGGCATGGCGGGTGATGGCGGCGAGGGCCGATGCCGACAATCGCGGGATCGCCTGGCCATTCTGACGGGCGATCCGGGTGAGGAAGTGTTCCGCCAGGAGTGGAATGTCCCCCCCACGCTCGCGCAAGGGCGGCAGGCGCAACTCGATGACGTTGATACGGTAGAAGAGGTCCTTGCGGAAGCGACTGTTGATAACTTCGGCCGCCAGGTCGCGATGGGTGGCGCTGATCAGGCGTACATCGATGGGAACCTCCCGTTGTCCACCGACCGGTCGCACCTTCTTCTCCTGGAGGACGCGCAGCAGCTTGACCTGGGCCGGCAAGGGCAGTTCGGCCACCTCGTCGAGGAAGAGGGTGCCGCCATCCGCGGCCTTAAAGAGGCCTGGGTTGTCGGCGATGGCGCCGGTGAAGGCGCCCTTGCGATGGCCAAATAGTTCGCTCTCCACCAGGTCCGGGGGAATGGCGCCGCAATTGACCGGCACGAAGGGGGCGTTGGCGCGGGGCCCCAACAAGTGAATCAGGCGGGCGGCTAGTTCCTTGCCCGTGCCACTCTCGCCGCTGACATAGACCGGGGCCTGGTTGCGCGCCAATTTGGCGATCAGGCGGCGCAACTCGACCATGGCGGGGGAATCGCCCAGCAGCACCGATCGTTCCTGGGTTACCCCCTGCTCGACCAGGGGTGCCCGGAGCCGCAACGCTGCCTCCACCAGCCGGCGTAGGACCTGCAGGTCCACCGGCTTGGAGACGAAATCAAAGGCGCCGGCCTTCATGGCTGCGACGGCGCTGTCCATGCTGCCATGGGCCGTGATCATGGCCACCGGCAGTTGGGGAAACTGGCTGGCAATCTGGCGCACCAGGTCAATGCCATCGCCATCGGGCAGCCGCATGTCGGTCAGGCAAAGGTCGAAGGTCTCGGTTGCCAGGAACCGCCGCGCCGCCGTCAGGTCCGGCGCGGTACGGCAGTCGATCCCCATGCGCGACAGGGTGATGCGCAGGAGTTCCAGGATATCCTGTTCATCATCGACGAGGAGGGCGCGAGCTGGGGTCATGGGTGGGTCGAGGGGCAATCACCGTGGAAATTACCCACTATTATGAGGCCTTGCGCCCCCCTCTGACGAGAGGGTAGCTGTTGGTCGACCCTGGACCCCGAAGTTGCCAGGGGCATTAGTCTACCGGGGGCAAACTAAGATGGAAGCTGTTTCCTGCCCCGGGGATTGCCTGGTATTCCAGGGTGATGACGTTGATGGCGGCAAGCTCCAGGGCGATATAAAGACCGAGTCCGGTGCCGCTGGCGCTGGTGGTAAAGAAGGGGGTGAACATCTCCCGTGCGATCTCGGGATCTATGGGATTCCCATCGTCGCGGATCTCGATGAAGGCCCCCGCCGTGGCCTGAAGCCGTCCGGAGCTCAGGCACAGGTGAGGAGGCTGGTCGAGGGTCCCCGCGTGTTTGATGGCGTTATCGCAGAGATTGGCGAGAATTTGATGCAGGTGTCCGGCATTGACCCGGGCCAGCGGGGTATCGGCGGCGACGTCGAGCCGGAAGCGTTCACTAGGCAACTGGCGCGACTCCAATACATCCTCATGGAATTCCTTGAGCCAGTGGCACAGGTCGAGGTTCTGAAACTCGGGCGAATGGCCCCGCGAGAGTTGCAGGACGCTCTCGACAATGCCGTCGATACGGCCACTGTTGCGCGTGATGATGCTCAGCAGATGCTGGTCTTCCTCCCCTAGATCCGCAGATTCGGCCAGGAGTTGACTGGCGTGCTTGATCGCGCTCAGGGGGTTGCGAATGTTGTGGGCGATGGTGGCCGTCAGGCGCCCCAAGGCCGCTAATTTGATCTGCTGGGCCTCTTGGAGCAGGGCGCGTTTGTCACGCAAAAACAGCAGGATGGCGCCCTGGGGGTTATGACCAAGCCAGAGATGGCTGGCCTCGATGTCCCGCTCCCCGACCCGCACGGTGGGACCTGGGGGTTGGTCTGGTGTCATCGCGGGGGCGGGATGGTCGAGGGTAGTCGCCAGCCAGGCGGCCAGTTCTGGCGAAACCCTGGCCAATGGCTGGCCCCGAGGGTCTTGAATTCCCAGCAGTGTAGCACTGGCTTGGTTGCCGAGACGGACTTGCCTGGACTCGTCCAAGACAAGGACCCCAGTGCTCATGCGCTGGATGATGAAGGCATTGAGCTTGGAAAGGTCATCGATATCAACCTGTCGGCTGGCGGCGAGGCGTTCCACCGCCTGGATGCGCCGGTAGAGGACATGGGCCAGGATAGCGACCATGAAATAGGTGGCGCCCAATAGGCCCGCCTGGGTGAAGCCCCCCTTCTGACCCAGGCCCGCGAGTTGGGTATTGATTTGTACGGCCATAACGCCCGTGGTGGCGAAGGCAGCGAAGAGGAGCGAGAGCCGGCCCTCCATGAACAGGGCGCCGGCAGCTACGGCAATGGCCATCGGCAGGCCGAAGCTGCTGTTGACACCCCCTTGGAATAGCATGAGCAGGGTGAAGGCCAGGATGTCGATAAAGACCCCGGTCTGGATCAGGGCTGCCTTGTTGGCCAGGCGCCATCGGGTCAATGCCAGGCCCAGCAGTGCCAAACCCACATAGGCGCAGACGATGGCGATGCCCCAGGAGGTCTGGTAGAAGTCTCCGACCAGTTTTTCCAGGCTGGGGACGAAAAGAAAGAGGCTAAGATCGATGGCCATGACCAGGCGAAAGAGGCCGAACCAGGTCATTGCCCGCCAGCTTGGATAGGCCTCGACCTCCGGGCTGGCGTCCGGGTGAGGCGGGCGGGACGGGACGGGGCTTGTCATCTCGGCTGCGCTGGTTGCGATGCGGTAAGAAGGTTGGTAATCGCAAGGGGATTGGTCGAAAATAGCTCGCGCCACTATGAAGGCCCGCCGGTCCGGCCGCAAGGGTCACGACAATAGGGGAGGGCGGAGGAGGCGGACCCGGGGTATCCAAGGCGCTGCCATCCAGACCCAAGCCAACCACCAAAATCCAGGAACAGGGGCATTAGTCCATGAATTTACATGAATATCAGGCGAAGGGCCTGTTCGCGCGCCACGGCATTCCGGTGCCGCGCAGCCTGACAGTCGCCCAGGCCAGCGAGGTGCGGGCGGCGACCCTTGAGCTGGGTGGCGAGCGCTGGGTGGTCAAGGCCCAGGTGCACTCCGGGGCGCGAGGCAAGGCCGGCGGCGTGGTGCTGACTGAGAGTATCGAACATCTGGAGCGTGAAACCGAGCGTCTCCTCGGCGCTCGCCTCAAGACCCGCCAGACGGGCGCCGAGGGCCTGCCCATCGGACTGGTCCTGATCGAGACCCCCACCGCTAGCGTACGCGAGCTTTATCTCGGCGCCCTGGTGGATCGCGAGGCCAGGCGCGTGGTCATCATGGCCTCGGCGGACGGTGGCATGGATATCGAGGAGGTCGCGGCCAAGACCCCGGAGCGCATTCTGACCACCCATGTCCATCCGGCGGTCGGTCTCATGGGCTGGCAGAGCCGCAAGATCGGGTTTGGCCTGGGCCTGGAGCCTGATCAGGTCAAGGCCCTGGGCAAGGTGATGCAAGGCCTTTATCGCCTCTTCATCGACTGCGACGCCAGTTTGGTGGAGATCAACCCCTTGGTGGTGACCACGGCCGGCGAGCTCATGGCCCTGGACGCCAAGCTCAACCTGGACGACAACGCCCTCTACCGTCATCCGGACCTGGGGGCGATGCGCGACATCACCCAGGAGGACCCCCGCGAGGCCCTGGCTAAGGAGCATGACCTTAACTACATCAGTCTGGACGGCAACATCGGCTGCATGGTCAATGGGGCCGGTCTGGCTATGGCGACCATGGATCTGGTCCAGCTCCATGGCGGTTCACCTGCTAACTTTCTGGACGTCGGCGGTGGCGCCACGGCGGCGCGGGTGGCCGAGGCCTTCAAGCTCATCCTCTCCGATGACAAGGTCCAGGCCGTACTGGTCAACATCTTCGGGGGCATTGTGCGCTGCGACTTGATTGCCGAGGGCATCATCCAGGCGGTGCGCGAGGTCCAGGTTAAGGTTCCTGTAGTGGTACGTCTGGAGGGTACCCACGCCGAGCAGGGCCTGGCCCTGTTGGCGGCCAGTGACCTGGCCATCACCACCGCCGCGAGCCTGAGCGAGGCCGCGGACAAAGTCGTCGCCGCCGCCGTAACGCACTGAGAGGGATCAAGACATGAGCGTATTGGTTGACAAGCACACCCGTGTCATTTGCCAGGGCTTTACCGGCAAGCAGGGGACCTTCCACAGCGAACAGGCCATCGCCTACGGCACCAACCTGGTGGGTGGCGTCACCCCCGGCAAGGGCGGTACCCAGCACCTCGACCGCCCCGTCTTCGACACCGTCCATGATGCTGTGCGCGCGACCGGGGCCAACGCCACCATGATCTATGTCCCGGCGGCCTTCGCCGCCGACGCCATCCTGGAGGCAGCGGACGCGGGTATTGGCGTCATCGTTTGCATTACCGAGGGCATCCCGGTCCTCGACATGCTCAAGGTCAAGGCTGCCCTGGTGGGTGGAGACAGCGTTCTGATTGGTCCCAACTGCCCCGGCATCATCACCCCTGGCGCCTGCAAGATTGGCATCATGCCCGGCAATATCCACCAGCCGGGCCGCGTGGGCATCGTCTCCCGTTCCGGGACCCTGACCTATGAGGCCGTCTTCCAAACCACTAACGCCGGCCTGGGCCAAAGTACCTGTATTGGTATCGGCGGTGATCCTATCCAGGGTATGGACTTCATCGCCTGTCTGGAGCGCTTCCAGGCCGACGACCAGACCGAGGGCGTTATCCTCGTCGGCGAGATTGGCGGCAGCGCCGAGGAGGCGGCTGCCGACTATATTAAGGACAATGTTACCAAGCCTGTAGTGGCCTACATCGCCGGGGTCACCGCCCCCTCCGGTAAGCGCATGGGCCATGCGGGTGCCATCATCACCGGGGGCAAAGGTACTGCCGCTGGCAAGTTCGCCGCCCTGGAGGCGGCCGGCGTCGCCATCGTCCGCTCCCCCGCCGCGATGGGGCAACGTCTAGCGGAACTCTTGGACTGATCCCGATCCGGACCCCGGTAGTGGCAAAGCCAGATTAGCCCGGGTCCTAATCCGATCATGTCCGCGGGAAAGCCCCAATCGGCCCGAAGACCGGTATCAAAAACGGTCTTCCGGTCGGAACAAAGGCACCGATGAAACCTGACTTACTACGCCTCCCGATTGTGGGTCAGAATTTTCCACAGTGCGCCACTTTAAGATTTGGCTGATGAAAGGGTGAGGGGAGTCGCGTTCCTGAACCTTGGCTATAGCCCCTCGAACCTTCGATTAATTCTCCGAAAAGCCTATTAATCCTGCTTGGGTAGCGATTTCTACAGGGCAGGGATTGGCAGGCGGGTTTCTGATATGACCCTACGTATCCTCATCGCTCAAGTCAATCTGCTCGTTGGCGATGTCGCCGCCAACCGCGACCGTGTCATCAAGGTGGCCCAGGAGGCGCGGGAGTGCCATAGGGCCGATCTGGTGGTCTTTCCCGAGCTGACCCTGACGGGTTATCCCCCCGAGGATCTGCTGCTGCGCCCTGAGTTGATGGAGCGCGTAGCGGCGGCCCTGGTCGATATCAGTGCCGCGAGCCAGGGGATCGGGCTGGTGCTGGGGTATCCCAAGCGGGATCTGGGGAGTCTCTTCAATGTCGCGGGGCTGGTCCAGGGTGGCCGGCTGGTGGCGGAATACGCCAAGCAGATGTTGCCCAATTACAGCGTCTTCGATGAGAAGCGCTACTTTCAGCCGGGTCATGCTCCCTGCGTGATCGATTTTCAGGGCACCCGGCTTGGCATCAGCATCTGCGAGGACATTTGGGAGGAGGGCCCCGCCCGCCTGGCCGCGGCGGCGGGGGCGCAACTGCTAATCAACCTCAACGCCTCGCCCTATCACGCCGGGAAGGCCCCAGAGCGCGAGGAACTGCTGGTCCGCCGCGCCCAGGAACACCACTTGCCCATCCTGTACGCGAACCTGGTCGGCGGTCAGGACGAACTGGTCTTCGATGGCGGTTCCTTCGTGGTGGATGCCCAGGGTCAAGTGACCCAGCGGGCGCCCTTCTTCGCGGAGGCGCTGCTGCTGGTCGAGGTGGAGGTGGGCCCGGCGGGTCAGGCCCCGTGCCCGCGCTCCGGCGCCATCGCCCCCATCCCGACGGCGGAGGAGGGGGTTTATGGGGCCCTGGTCCTGGGGGTGCGGGATTACGTGCGCAAGAATGGCTTCCATGGCGCGGTGCTGGGCCTGTCGGGCGGTATCGATTCGGCCCTGACCCTGGCGATCGCGGTGGATGCCTTGGGGGCGGACCAGGTGGAGGCGGTGCTCATGCCCTCGCGCTATACGGCGGACATGAGCGTCGCGGATGCCCGGGAACAGGCGCGGACGCAGGGCGTGGTCCATCGCCTCGTGCCCATCGAGCCGGCCTTCCGGGCCTTTTTGGAGATGCTGGCGGGTGAGTTCGCCGGTTGCGACCTGGACGTGACCGAGGAGAACATCCAGGCCCGCTGCCGGGGCATCATCCTCATGGCCATCAGCAACAAGAAGGGCAAGATGCTGCTGACCACCGGCAACAAGAGCGAGGTGGCCGTGGGCTACGCGACCCTCTATGGCGACATGGCGGGGGGGTTCGCCCCCATCAAGGATGTGCCCAAGACCCTGGTCTATCGCCTGGCGGCCTATCGCAATCGCCTCGGTCCCGCGCCGGTCATTCCCCAGCGCGTGATCGAGCGGCCGCCCTCGGCGGAACTGCGGCCCAACCAGACCGACCAGGACAGTCTGCCGGATTATGCCATCCTCGACCCTATCCTCAAGCGCTACATCGAGGATGACGAGAGCGTGGCGGGCATCGTCGCCGCCGGTTTTTCCGAGGACCTGGTGCGGCGGGTGACCCGGCTGGTGGATCGTAACGAATACAAGCGCCGTCAGGCCCCACCGGGGGTGCGCATCACTACCCGGGCCTTTGGCCGCGACCGGCGCTATCCCATCACCAGCGGATTTTAACGTGAAAGAACCCGAGCTTGGGCCAAGCGCGATTCTGGCGTGACGCATGCCGGTGCGCAAAGTGCATTAGAAGGCGGTCAGACTACAGAGCGACTTAGCCCATCTTTGACATTTTGGCCCCCAGATTCGGCCGAAAATCCTTATATTCCCGCCCTGAGTGAGGATCGGCCCAAGCCGGATCAGTCCCTTAGCGGACGTCGCCTCCGTGTAGTGCCATAAT
>WBZT01003306.1_pt1 | contig 10623 bp, 13 predicted proteins | sample 5204241 | NCBI WGS metagenome assembly WBZT01 (sample SAMN12344358, study PRJNA552823) | activated sludge metagenome | biome: Activated sludge suspended growth; feature: Nitrification reactor; material: Wastewater; isolation source: activated sludge from nitrification reactor of wastewater...
CTTTTTCGGCGATGCGCAGCATGCAGATCGAATCTTTGCCGCCCGAAAAGAGCAGCACCGGGTTGCTGCACTGGCCGGCGACCTCGCGCATGATGTGGATGGCCTCGGATTCCAGCCAGTCGAGATGGGAGAGGGTGGCTTGCGGGAGAGTGGCGGTGGTCATGATCGAACGAATGAACGAATGGTGGTGGCGGGGTGACGGGTCTGGAGAACGGCCTCATTCGCGCTTGAGGTGCAAGCCGCATTCCTTCGAATCCGGATTTTCCCACCACCAGCGGCCGGCGCGCACGTCTTCGCCGGGGGTGATCGCCCGCGTGCACGGCGCGCAGCCGATGCTGGGGTAGAAGCGGTCGTGCAACGCGTTGTACGGCACGTTGTTGGCGCGCAGATAGGCCCAGATTTCGCGCTCGCTCCATTCCGCCAGCGGGTTGAATTTCTCCAGTCCGCCGTCGCCGTGGGCGGCGTCGAACGATCGGATCGGCAAGCCTTCGCGGGTCGTCGATTGTTGCGCGCGCAATCCGGTGATCCACGCCTTGCGGCCGGCCAGCGCGCGTTGCAAGGGTTCGACCTTGCGCACCTGGCAGCAGCTTTTGCGCAGTTCGACCGATTCGTAGAAGGCGTTGATGCCGTTTTCGCGCGTGTAGGCTTCAACGAGTTCGTGGCGCGGGTAATAGAGATGCAGCGTCAGCCCGTAATGTTTCTTGACCGCGGCGATCAGGTCGTAGGTTTCCGGCGGCAGGCGACCGGTGTCGAGCGAGAAGATTTCGATCGGCAGTCGTTCGCGGACGATCAGGTCGGTCAGCACCATGTCTTCGGCGCCGAGGCTGCTGGCAAAGACGGCGGGGGAAAACTGCGCGGCGATTGCATGCAGCAGTTGCCGGGCGGCGGCGGCACGCGCGTCGACGGCGCGCAGCAGGGCAGGGTCGTCGGCCGGACGTTGCGGGATCATGCCGTTTCTCCGTGCAGACGGCGCTGGAACAAAGGCCGTGGCTGATCGACGGCCGCCTGGTAGCTGTCGCTGAAGGCGCGCAAGCCGGCCAGAGCCTGATCGAGATCCTTGTCGGCGCGCAGCGCGTAGGCGTCGATGCCGCAGCGACGCATATAGAACAGCTGATCCTGCAGCACGTCGCCGATAGCGCGGATTTCACCCGTGTACGCGTAGCGCTCGCGCAGCAGGCGGGCGTTCGAATAGCTGCGGCCATCGGTGAATTTGGGAAAGTCGACGCCGATCACCGGCAGGCGGGCGAGGTCGTCGGCCAGCGCTTCCGGACCTTCATCGGCGGCCAGCCAGACGCCGACCGGCGTGTCGGCCGCCAGCAGTTCATCGCGGCGTGCGCGCCAGACCGCCAGCGGCAGTAGCGTCGCGCTGTTCGGCAAGTGAACATCGGCCGGCGTCTGGTCGGTGGCCAGCCGCAGCACTTGCCACGGATCATCGACGATCCGCTCGTGTTTGATGATTTTAGGCATCGATCGTCTCCCGTTCTACCGGTGCGGCGGCGTTGACCTTGGCTGTCCGCCGGCGGTCGCGCCCGAGATAGGCGCGCGCCTTGAACGGTTCGACGCCGAGCCGCTGCAGGGTGTCGATGAAGCGTTCGCTGTCGGTTCGCGTTTCGAGATAAACACCGATCAGCGCTTCGATGACGTCAGGTACCTCGTTGGCATAGAACGACGGGCCGATCACTTTGCCGATGGTCGCGCCGTTGCCCTGCTGACCGCCAAGGGTGATCTGATACCACTCCTCGTCGTTCTTATCGACGCCGAGAATGCCGATGTTGGCGACGTGATGATGGCCGCAGGAATTCATGCAGCCGGAGATGTTGAGCGAAATGTCGCCGACATCGTAGAGGTAGTCGAGGTTGTCGAAGCGTTCCTGCACCGCCAGGGCGATCGGCCGCGAGCGGGCGTTGGCCAGCGCGCACAGGTCACCGCCCGGGCAGCAGATCATGTCGGTCAATAAGCCGAAATTGGCCGTCGCCAGCCGGTTGTCGCGCGCGACCTGCCACAGCGCGTACAGATCGCTCTGGCGCACATCGGCGAGCACGACGTTCTGTTCGTGCGTGACGCGCAGTTCGCCGAAGCTGAAACGGTCGGCGAGGTCGGCGACGACCAGCATCTGCGCGTCGCTGATGTCGCCGGGTGCGGTGCCCGGCGCTTTCAGTGTCAGCGTCACCGCAGCGTAGCCGGGGATTTTGTGCGCATGCACGTTGCGCCGAACCCAGTGGGCAAAAGCCGGTTCGGCGGCCAGTCGTGCGCGGTGTGCCGGGTCGTCGGCAGGCAGATTCTCCCAGGCGGGCGCCTGAAAATGCGCGGCCAGACGGTCGAATTCCTCGTCGGGGACGGTGTTCGGGCCGTCGCGCAGGTAAGTCCACTCTTCCTCGACCTGACGGGCGAACTCCTCGCTGCCCAGCGCCTGCACCAGGATCTTGATGCGCGCCTTGTACAGATTGTCGCGGCGGCCGTAACGGTTATAGAGGCGCAGGATCGCTTCCAGGTAGCTGACGATGTGCCGGCGCGGCAGGAAATCGCGGATCGCTTTCGCCAGGATCGGCGTTCGCCCGAGACCGCCGCCGACGAAAACGCGAAAGCCGATTTCATCGCTCTGTGCGTCACGCACCAGTTCGAGCCCGACGTCGTGTACGCGGATCACCGCCCGGTCTTCGGCAGCGGCGTTGATGGCGATCTTGAATTTGCGCGGCAGAAAAGCGAATTCCGGATGAAAGGTCGACCATTGGCGCAACAACTCGCAATACGGACGCGGATCGGTCAGTTCGTCGGGCGCGACGCCGGCGAACGGGTCGGTGGTGATATTGCGGATGCAGTTGCCCGAGGTCTGCACGGCGTGCATCTCGACGCTGGCCAGCTCGCCGAGGATCGCCGGCGTCTGTTCGAGTTGCGGCCAGTTCAACTGCATGTTCTGGCGAGTGGTGAAATGACCGACGCCGCGGTCGTAGCGCCGCGAAATCTCGGCCAGTTTGCGCAACTGCCGGGCGGCGAGCATGCCGTAGGGAATGGCGATGCGCAGCATCGGACCATGACGCTGGATATACAAGCCGTTCTGCAGACGCAAAGGGCGCAATTCGTCGTTGGACAGTTCGCCGGCCAGATGGCGGGCAATCTGATCGCTGTACTGCGCGACGCGCTCGTCGATCAGGCGTTGGTCGGTGGTGTCGTAGCGATACATCGCTCGTTCCTCGTCAATGAAGGTGTGTCTGTGGCGCTCGACGCGGGGGTCAGAGGGCGATCAGTTTACCGCCGATCAGCACCAGCATCGTCGCCAGTACCGGCCGCAGGATACGATCCGGCACTTTGGCCGAGGCGTGGCTGCCGATCCAGATACCGGGCAGCGAACCGAGCAGCAGACTGCCGAGCAGCGACCAGTCGACGCTGCCGAGCAGCCAGTGTCCGATGCCGGCGACCAGCGTCAACGGTACGGCGTGCGCCACGTCGCTGCCGATGATGCGGATGGTGGAAAAGCGCGGATAGAGATAGAACAGCACCGCCACGCCGAGCGCCCCGGCGCCGACCGAGGAAATACTCACCAAAATGCCCAGCAGGGCACCGATGGCGATGGTCAGCGGCGCGCGCAATTGCGTGTGCGCGACATCGTCGGCATGCGCCAGCGCCCGCCGTTGCAATTGCTGACGGAAGAGGATCGCGCCGGCAGTCAATAGCAGTGCGATGCCGAGCGACACGGAAATGACCTGCGAGACGGCTGCGCTCTGTTTGGGCAGAAAGGACAGCGCCCAGATGGTCAGCGCGGCGGCAGGAATGCTGCCGCTGGCCAGTAGACGCGTCACTTGCCAATCGACGTGGCCTTTGCGCGCATGGACGAATGTGCCGCCAGCCTTGGTGATCGCGGCATAGAGCAGGTCGGTGCCGACCGCCGTTGCCGGATGGATGCCGAACAGCAGCACCAGCAACGGCGTCATCAGTGAGCCGCCGCCGACGCCGGTCAGCCCGACGATGGCTCCGACGATGAAGCCTGACAAGGTGTACATCCAGTCCATCACGTCTCACCCATGCAAAGAGCGCGCATGGTAGCAGCGAACATAAGTCAAAAAAAGAATAAATTGTTTTCTGTTTATACTTTTTGGAAATATATGGTCTGGGCAGTGAAAAGACAAACGAATGAACGCCGCGTCATTCCGTGGTTAAATGTATTGATGGTTTGCATTCATTACGCATTTGGCAACAAAGCATTCGGGAAATAAACATGGCCGGAGCCAGCCTTCTTGTTCTGATCGACGATATTGCCAGCGTTCTCGACGACGTGGCCGTGCTGACCAAAGTCGCCGCCAAAAAAACAGCCGGCGTCCTCGGCGACGATCTGGCGCTGAACGCGCAACAGGTCGCTGGTGTGCGTGCCGAGCGCGAATTGCCGGTGGTCTGGGCGGTGGCCGTCGGTTCCCTGAAAAACAAACTGATTCTGGTCCCGACCGCTCTAGCGACCAGCCGGCTGTTGCCGGTGGCGGTGATGCCCTTGCTGATGATCGGCGGCTTGTACCTCTGTTACGAAGGTGTCGAGAAGCTGGCGCACAAATGGCTGCACAAACCCGGCGAACACGAAGCCGAACATGCCGCCGAACTCGCTGCGCTGGCCGATGAGAGCGTCGATATGGCGGCCGTCGAAGCAGACAAGATCAAAGGTGCCATCCGCACCGATTTCGTTCTCTCGGCCGAAATCGTCGTCATCGCGCTGGGAACGGTCGCCAATGCGCCGTTCAGCACCCAGGCGGTCGTGCTTTCCGGCATCGGCTTGTTGATGACCGTCGGCGTTTATGGCGTCGTCGCCGGGATCGTCAAACTCGACGATGTCGGTTTCTATCTGATGAAACGGCCTGGCCGTCTGGCGCGCAGCGTCGGCAAAACCCTGGTGCTCGCCGCGCCGCGTTTAATGAAGGCGCTGACCGTCATCGGTACGGCCGCCATGTTTCTCGTCGGTGGCGGCATTCTCAGCCACGGCATCCCGCCGCTGCATCACTGGGTGAGCGGTCTGGCTCAGACGGCTGGTAGCTTTGGGCGATTGCTGTTGCCGTCGGCTGCCGACATGCTGGTCGGTCTGCTCGCTGGCGGTCTGGCTCTGATCGGTGTGCGTGCGTTCGACGCCGTGCGTGGCAGACTGAAAAACTGATTGTCGGACATGCATCCGGTGCAGCGGACGTCGCACCCGTCGTAGTGTCGGGAGAGTATTGCAAAGGCCGCCGGCAAGAAATGAGCAAGCCAGAAACCGGCCGAAAAAAGAGAAAACGGCTGTGAGACAAGCGCCGGGAAAGCTTTCTTGCGTCTCCCTGGCGCATGACGCACTATTGAGTGTGATCGTGTTTCATTGCAACGAACCAACTTCTCAGTCCGTCGTCGCAGGGCGACTGCCCCCATCCGAGCGAGTCTGGCCATGAACCCATTGGCAATCACTGACCAGGAATTTACTTTGTTTCAACGGCTGATCTACAAGATTGCCGGTATTGATCTTGCCGACAGCAAAAAGGTGCTGCTCGTCGGTCGTCTGCAGCGGCGGCTGCGCGAACATCAGCTTACTTCCTTCAGCGACTATTATCGCTTGGTCGCCAGTGGCCAGCACCCGCACGAATTGCAGACGATGGTCGATTTGCTGACCACCAACGAAACCTATTTTTTCCGGGAACCACGTCATTTCGATTATCTGCGCGATGAGATATTGCCGAAGCGTCCACGTGGCGAACGCTTCAGAGTATGGAGCGCGGCCAGTTCGAGCGGCGAAGAGGCGTACACCCTGGCGATGGTTTTGGCAGAAGCGATCATGGGCGGCCACTGGGACGTTTTCGGTTCGGATATCAGTACCCAGGTGCTCGAGAAGGCGCGCAACGGTCATTATTCGTTGGAACGCACGCAAGGGATTCCACCGGCGTTGATGCGCAAGTACTGCTTGAAAGGCGTTCGTTCAAATGAGGGAACGTTCATGGTCGCCCCGGCGTTGCGAGAGCGCGTCACGTTCGGACAGATCAACCTTACCCGGCCGATTGGTCGCGAGGTGGGGATGTTCAACGTGATATTTCTTCGTAACGTAATGATTTATTTTGATAACGAGACGAAGCGCAAGGTGGTGGAAAATCTGTTGCCCCATCTGGTCACCGGGGGACATTTCATTGTCGGCCATTCAGAATCGCTGAACGCGATCAGCGACAAACTGGTCATGGTCCAGCCGACGATTTATCGGAAACCCTGAACCGGATCGGCGGGCGCTGTCGTTTACGGTGCGCTGAACGGCATACAGACAAAGATGGTCGGCCGCTCAGAACGCGCGAGTCCGCGCACAAACGACCGAAAATCGACATGCTCGCAGAGCGCATCGACGGATAAAAATCGTTTTTGATCAAATAATCAGAATCGATTGACGCGCCAGGTGCCTGGCGGGATACTCGAAACTGTTTCAGGGGTTAACGGTCGGCTTTTCCGGAAAATCTCGCAAGCGATTTTCGGTTCGGCTCGGCTTTACGGCATCTCTGGACATTATCTTCATTTCGTCGATTATTCTTGTCAGAGAAGGGGGCTCGCATGAAAACGTTAGGCAAACTGGTCGCTGTCGTCGGTCTGGTCGTTAGTATCAGCACTGGCTGTGCCGTCAATCGTGCCACGGCAACGGTCGACCCGGGAACGGATCTCAGCAAGCTGAAAACGATGTACGTCAAGAAAGTCCCGGCGGACGATGGCGGCACGAATGCCCTGATCGTGGACAAACTGGCGACCAAGGGTGTCACGGCGACGACGGGCGAAGGTCCGGCGCCGGCCGGCATCGATGCGATCGTCACCTATGTCGATCGCTGGATGTGGGACATCACGATGTACATGCTCGAACTGACCGTCACCCTGCGCGATCCGAAGAACAACCTGCCGCTCGCTTCCGGCAATTCCTACCATACCTCGCTGACCCGACTGTCGCCGAAGGAAATGGTCAATGAAGTGATCGACAACATTTACAACAAGGGGAGCGGCAAATGATCGTGCGTGACATGCAACGAATCCTGTTGCTGCTCAGCGCCCTGATTCTCGTTGCCTGCGCCTCGCCAGCCAATCGCGATGGGATGAAACCGACGGCTCTGCTGGTCGGCAAACATCATCCCTACAGTGTGTCGGTCGATACGACAGGTGGTGCTGAGACCGGTGCCCTGAGCGGTTCGAATATTTCGAACGCCGATTTCAAGGCGGCGATCGAAAGTGCGATTGTCGAAAACCGCTTGTTCAACGCGGTCGTTCAGGGGAGTGATGGCCGCGATTACGAGTTGAACGTGAGCATCGTCAGTCTGAACAAGCCGTCCGTCGGTTTCACTTTCACCGTTGAGATGGAGACGGTATGGACCCTGATCAAGAGCAGCGACCGTAAGGTGGTCATGCGCAAGGGTATCGTCTCGACCGGTGTTGCAACGACCGGGGATGCTTTTGCCGCCATCGTACGACTGCGTTTGGCTGTCGAAGCGGCGGCGCGCGACAATATTGCGCAAGGACTGCGCGCGATCGCCGACAGCACTCTTTGAGAGATCTCCTGCGCCACCCGAGGAATAGGGTGGCCCCCTGGGGAGACTGGCCGTCCGCTCACTTCGGCGGGCGGACGGCTTGTCGTGAATCTCATTTTCGGACATCGCCAAGACAATACCCTGCCGGCGGCATCCTGCTTGCCGCGCGCTGTAGCCCCTCGATAACCCACGCCTGGCTGCGAAAGCCGAAACTCTCGGCGTCGGCTTGTGAACTTTTCGAGCCCGAGGCCGTGCAGAAGAGGCTGGGCATTTCGCCAGAAGTCGCTCCGTTTGCCTACCTCTGTCTTGGCTCTGTGAATCATTTGTCGACCGCTTCGAGCGGCAGGCTGTCGGCTGGCAGCGCCGTGGGCGGGTCGAAGAGCTGGCATTTCATGCGCGGCAGAGGGGCGGCAGGATGCCGTGGAAGACCTGTATCAGTCGTCTTCGCGACCTGAGAGCGCTTTTTTCGCCTGCACGGCGCAAGTGGAACGGGCTTTCATCAGGCCGAAGGCTCGTTCTGGCAGTCGATAAAACAACCCCTGGACGGTCTGACGCAGATTCTCGATGCGCTGGCCGGTCGCATCGATCTCTCTGCCATCCATATTTTTAGCCACGGTGGCGAAGGGCGGCTAACTCTCGGCTCATTCGATCTGACCACCAGCCAGCGCGACAACCGGTCGGCTGACTTGTCCCGGCTAGGCGCTTCATTGACCCGTACGGGCGACTTGATGCTTTATGGTTGTAATGTCGCGGCCGATTTTGCCGGGCAGCGTGTCGTTGCCATTGAATGCGGTGCCCCATTGCCCAACCGGAAGATTCGGGGTGACGATCACCGATGCCTTTTCACCTGACATCATTGCGTCGACTCGATCGATACCGTTCCGGCGACGGTTTTCGGAATACTGTCCATGATCATTTTGGCCAGCACGGCTACGGAAACGACGATGCCGAAAGTGGTCATCAGTAAGGCGTGCCGAGCGACGTCGCCGGTCGAGATTGCCGGATTGCCGCTGCGCCCGAATGTGAGTACCAGCAGCAAGGGAAAACCGGTCATCAGGATGGCGGTGACGCGCACCCAGAAAACCGAACGGTCCTGCGTGCCGCACAGGTCGTTGAGCAGACGCGTCGTCACGCTGCGCAGGTAAGAACTGACCGAAAGGCCGACCAGCAGGGGGATGGAAATTTCGACGATGAAATTCAGCAATTCCATTTTTCTCTCCTTGTTAACAGTTATTTCTGTAAAAACAGAAATAAACGGCTCAAAAAAACGGGTGTTTCCACCCGTGACGACACGCCGACTCACACTTTGCGGCGAATTTTCTGACTGATCCTGGCGCCGACGTCGAGCGTCTTCATCAAGGTTTCCGGCTTGTAATGCAGCATTTCGTCGGCCAGGGCGCTGCCGATCTCGATGAACTGCAGGGTTTCTTCGATGCGCTGCCGTGTTCCCGGTTCTTCATTTTCGATCGCCGGGTTGGCCAGGCATTCCCTCAAGGCAGCGATCGTCGGGTCGACTTCGCGCTGCCGACGGCCGGCGACGATCAGCTTGAACAATTCCCAGACGTCGGTCGACGTCTCGAAATGGTCGCGGCGATCGCCCCTGATGTGCACGATGCGTACCAGATTCCACGACTGCAGTTCTTTCAGACTGTTGCTGACGTTCGAGCGTGCCACGCCAAGCGTCATCGTGATCTCCTCGGCGTCCATTGGCCGGCCAGTCAGATAGAGCAAGGCGTGAACCTGCGCGACGGTGCGGTTGACTCCCCAACGGGAACCCATCTCACCCCAATGCAGAATGAAGCGTTCGCTGACCGGTTTCAGTTCCATAACAGCCAGTGTATACCTTCATAAATTTCTGTCAATACAGAAATAAACGAAAACGTCTTCTTCATCGTTGATGCGCCAAAGCGTCGGGAGTTGGCGCCTGACCTGTTCTACATGCCAGATGTTCGCCAAGCAGTGCAGCAATGCGCGGAACATGCGCTCGAAGGGAGGAGACAAGTTTTTTGGGCAGCCTTGCTTTTCGAACAGTTTGTTCTGAGCGTTGCGCAACGAAATTTTCCTGGCGGTTCGGTCAATGTCCTCGATCCGCAGGCCGGCGCAACCCTGCACCATGGATCCACTTCACCGTACACCTTGGTGGCTGGCAACAAACAGGATGGCCGGTTGATGTTGCCGATTTGAGACGATGAGCGCACTGAATTTGAGCAGGCATTACACATCACATCAGAGTTCCAAGAGAATCGGCCGTTTGAGCGGCAGGCGTTTTCGTTCAGTAACTTATGAATGAATATGGCGGTGGTGGATGTCCGGGTAATGCGCGTGCTTGTGAGTGAGCGGAGCATGGTGATGCAGGTGAGCGTGTGGTTCAGTGCCATCCCACTCGAAATCATGCTTGTGCTGATGATGCTCGTCGTGCTCATGTCGGTGACGATGCACTACTTCCTCGTGTGCATGCTCATGCTCATGTCGTTCGGTAAGGTGCAGCCACACTCCGCTCGCCATCAGTGCACTCGCCAGCCAGAACAGCGAGGACGTGGGTTCTCCAAACATCAGGATAGACACGGCGGCACCGAGGAATGGTGCCGTCGAGAAGTAAGCGCCAGTGCGTGCAGAGCCAAGGCCGCGTAACGCGAGTACAAACAAAAACAGACTCACGCCGTAGCCCAGGAAACCGATCAGCATGGCTGGTATGACGACGTCAAGAGTCGGCCAGGAATTACCGGTGAGCAACACCACCCCCAGGTTAACCGATCCGGCAACCAGGCCCTTGCTGCCGGCAATGAACAGCGCGTCGCTGGCCGAAACCTTGCGAGTGAGGTCGTTATCGATGGCCCAGGCCAGGCAGGCGGAGGCGATTAGCGCGGGGCCGGTAAGTCCGGTGGTGGTTTGACTGGTATCCGGTATGGCCAGGGCCACTCCGCCGGCGACGATCAGCGCCATGCCGAGCACGATGCGACGATCGGCATTTTCGTGGAACACCACCCAGGCAATGACGGCTGTCAGCACGGCTTCGAGGTTGAGTAGCAATGATGCCGTCGAGGCCTCCGTGTGTGCCAGTCCCGCCATCAGCAGGACTGGGCCAGCAACGCCGCCTGCGGTGATCGCACCGAGCAGCCATGGTCACTCTGCAGCC
>WBZT01003307.1_pt1 | contig 10618 bp, 14 predicted proteins | sample 5204241 | NCBI WGS metagenome assembly WBZT01 (sample SAMN12344358, study PRJNA552823) | activated sludge metagenome | biome: Activated sludge suspended growth; feature: Nitrification reactor; material: Wastewater; isolation source: activated sludge from nitrification reactor of wastewater...
GCCACACCCCCCGAGCCACCCACGCCGTCGATGGCCTTGGCGATGGCCGCGCGCCATCCGTTGACCGTAGTCGCCGAAATCGTTGAGACGTCATCCGTTGCGGGCGTGGCCGGGATGAGAGGCAGAGTCATGCGTTTCCCTCAAAAGTGACCGAGCCGCTTGACGCGCGTCGGCCGCTGGTTAATCTCGTTCGTGTCAGGAGTAGGAGACCTATCATGAACACGATCGTTGCAAAGTTCCCCGGCAAGTGTTCCTGCGGCGCCCGCGTCTCGCGCGGCGACCAGATCGTCTACGACGGCAAGGTCGTTGGCTGCTCAGCCTGTGGCGCGGTGGACGGTCCGATCCGCGCAAGCAACGGGCTTCCGATGGAATCGGCGTGGGTCCACGCGGACGGCTCCGGGGCGAACGCCCTGTTTCGTTGCAACGGTGTGCTCTTCGCCTGCTCGTTCAGCGCCGGGATCAACGTGTCGATCGTGCAGAACAAGGCCCGTTCCCACTACGCCCGCAAGAGCGACTTTGCGAAGGTCGAGGCTGCGTTCCGCGAGATGGTGGTGGACCATTTTACGCCGGCCTACCTTGCCCTGAACGCTGCGATGTATGCTGACCTCTACGCCGCTCGCAACGGCGCCACGCGGTACGACGGCCAATACTAGTAGCGCACCATGAGCACGTTCGACCCCGTTCGCTACGCCCCACTTGTCCACGATCTCGCCGAGCAAACGCCTTCGAAGTCCTCGAAAGATTGGGCTCGGGACGCTCGAAACGCGCCATCGTTGTGGCACCGCGATCTTTATTTCGCTGTCGCCGCAAAAGCCGCCGAGGTCGAGTCCTCCGGCATCCCGCTAGTGCCTCGACCCATCAAGAAGGCTTGGCGCAAGTAAAGCAACCCAGGCGCTTGACACTCTGCCAAACCAACTTAACTAGAGGCCCATGAGCACTGCGACCCGCACCCGCCGCCCCGTTCGCCCTTCTCGCTTCGCCCTCACCGTCGAAGGCTTGACCGCCCCCAAGCGAGCCGAGATCCAGTACATGAGCGGCTACTACATGGGCGCGTCGTCTTCGCCTTCGTTCGTGATCGTCATCGGCCTGACCGATGATCTGGTGTCCTACGTCAACACGCGAACGCTGGAAGTCCAGCGGGCGCAACGCTGGATCTTTGAGGATCTCGTGGGGCGCGCGGCCGAGACGATCCGGAAGGATGCCGAGCGTACCGCGGCTGCCGCCGTCGGCGCGGACACCACCAAGGCGATGGGGCGCCTTGCCGTTCAGATTGCCGAGATGTGCGAATGGCGCATGCGCACCAACGGTAACCACGTGGAGCCCGAAGGTTACGACCGCGTCCGCGCTACCCTTCGCGGCGAGGGCGACGTCTACGGCCGGGCCGATCAGTTCGGCGTGCTCGTGGACTGGAATCCCGAGACGAAGACAGCGATCGTCGAAGGCGCGCGGCGCGAGTTCACGTTCAAGGCGCTTATGGAAGCGCAGCTCAACCTTGACAACGTCGAGACCGTCAAAGAGTGCCCTCTTCGGGCGTAGGGACGAAGCGCCGCAGTATCGGCCCGCACCTCACCCGAGGGCGGGCCTTCGGCGTCAGAGGCATCATGAACCACACGCCGCACACCCAGGTTGGAACCATCGCCGCTCGTACCCACGACGAACTTGTGGTGACCGCCATCGGAACACTCGACGCCGTTAAGACGGCACGCCGCGTGCCGTGTATCGGCCGTTCCAGCGTCGTTCTTTCAACGCGCTTCGAGGGCATCACTTACCGGGCCGGATCGCTCTCGGGGGATCTTTACGAGCCGCTGTGTTGGCCTGATGTGGCCGACTACGAGATCGAGATCGACGGGCGCACCTACGATGCGCAGAACGGGACCGCTCTCCCAAGGCCCGTCAAAGCCGCCTTCGACGCCGCGCTTTCGGGCGTGGGCGCTTGGATGGCCGCTTGGGGCGTGACCGGCCGAGATGGCCGACGAGTGGGGGCTTGCGAAGGCACTCGGGGAGCGCAAGGAAGCGGCCAAAGCGCGCCGCAAGGCCAGGAAGGGATAACCGCCATCTCAGGTAGCACCCTGGTAGTCGCGCTCTCCGAAGAGGAAACCGCGCTGTGGTGTCGCGGCGACTCGCAAGAGGCGGCCCGATGGCGCCTCACGATCAAGCGCCCCACGCGACGCGAGAAGATCGAACGAGGGCTCGCGGGACACGTGGTGGTCGACCACGCGGGGCGGTTTCTCGAAGACTGCGAGGCCAACGTGCGCCGGTGCGATCCGGCGACGATTGAGGCCCGTTGCCGTGCCAGGGAGGTGTGGTTTCCGGACCTCCCGCCGAGTGTGGCCGGCAATCTGTCCGCCCTCGTGCGAGACGCCGGGGACGCACCCGACGTCGTGGCGTGGCTTCACGCGGCTTCTGAGGTGTACTGGACGGAGTTCTGTGTCGACCTCGACCCGGCGAGCCCGACCGGTGCCGCAGTGGTCGAGGCTGCGAATCGGCGCCTGCTCGCCGCAGCGATGTCTCTCGCCCCAAGGTGACCATGTCCAAGAACGCCAAGCCGCACGAGCATCCGTCCAAGACCCGCGTTGTCCGCTACACGTTCGTCGCGGCGCGCCCCGAAGAGCCTTCTATCCACGAGGGCGAGATCGAACTAGTCTTGTCGACCGCCAAACTGCGCGGCGTGATCACGGAGTACGACACTGGACGTGGGCGCGATCCATGGTTCGAGGGCCCGCCCGGTCGGGCGCTTGTCGCCATCCGTTACCGGATGTTCGAAGTGATCGCGCGCGAGCGGGAACGGATGGGCCTGCCGCCGGTGTACTAGTCGGCGCGCTTCCCGTACTTTGCGTGCGCGGCGTTGTAGAAACTCGCAGTCCCGAGGCGACCCATGTACTTTTTGAGCGCCTTCGCCGCCCTGAGATCGCCTCCCTCGATTCGAGACATGACCTTGCCGCCGGTTTTCGCGACCCCATCCATCGCAGCATGTGCCGCACTGCGCGAATGCGACGAGTAGACCATCGTTCCGGTCGGCCGGTGGGTCACGCCGTAGCCGGATGAGAGCCCGCCCGTCTTGTGGACGAAGAAGTCGCCGCTCTTCGCGATCGGCTTGACGTTGCGAACGGAGGTCTTTCCTCCAAGGATGCCGTGCTCAACGGAGCGCTCCAACCCACCGCGCGGCTTGGGGCTGTTTGCCAGGGCTTCGCGTCCAACGCGGGCGTTTCGCTGGACGCTTCCGACCATCTTGGCAAGGGACTCGCGTTCGTCGGCCTTCATGCGTGCCTTGACATCGGCCCTGTACCGGTCGAGAGCGGAATTGGGCGCTGGTTGCGGCTTCTTGGCTGCGTTCTCCCTCGCCAAACGCGCCGCCTTCACACGGGCCGCGCTCTTCTCGAATTGTGCCTTCGACCGCGCGAGCAGGTTGTTGATTCGCTCGGAGCGCTCCGGCGGCAACCCGGCGCCTTTGCGGTCCGTTCCGCCGATCATGGTCGCGCGCATGGTACGCACGACGGCCGCCTTGGCTTCGAGGCTCTTCTCCTTGCGGAGTTGATCAGCCAGTTTCCCGGCCTCGGGATATTTCTGCGCGATCTTCTGCGCGCGGTCGTATGCCTTGTCGCCTCGGTCCGAACCCGCCCCGAGAGCATCCGCGCGAGACCGGAGCCGGTCTACCAGCACCGCAGCCCGGTTCTCCTTATCGGTCTGCTTTGCGCTCGTCTTCATGCGCTCGGCCGCCTTCGCTCGGAAGTCGCCCGCGGCGGCCTGTCCCTCTTTGGAAGAGGCCTGCCTCGCGTCGCGCTTGGCCATGTGCTCGACGGCTTTGCCCACGGGGAGCTTCCGCTCGTGCGCCATCCCGATCGCGCTCCGCAGCGACAACCGGCCGCCAGACTCCACGCGAAGCGTTTGGATCGTCGCCTTCGGGATGCCCGCTGCCTTCAGCGCGCGATTCGTTGCACCAGCCATGTGTGAACCTCAGATGAGCGTGAGCCCGACGACGCCTTGATTGACCACGAATTCAGATCCGACGCCACACGCGGCGACCATCCATGCGGGGATTGTGCTTTCAAGCGCCTGAGTCAGCGCCGCTCGCTTCGCCGCGAACTGCGCGCTGGTGAGCCCGGTTTGCGTCATCCGGACCCCCACGATGGCCCGCGACGAGTACCATTCCAGGCCGGGCGGACCAGGAACGCCCCCATCCCAATACGTCACATGGTTTGCCGGGTCCACGAGGACGACGGCCGCGAAGTTGACGCCGAGCACCTTCTTCGCCGTGGCCTCAATGTCCGGGAGCGCGTTGTTGATGAGCCCGCGGAGCTTCGCGGCAACCCGAGCCCGCCGTTCCTGGTCCGAGTCGTCCACGCTCGGAGCGAGCTTGAGGATCTGTTCCCAATCGGTGAGGGCTTCGAGCATCCTCTCCGGGATCGCCTGGTTCGCGAGCCGCTCGTTGGCATCCCAGACCATGGCCAGCGCCAAGGCTTCGGCGTAGGTCTCGATCTCGTGCGCGGTGTCCTCGGTCGGGTCCAAGGCCGGCGACATGGTTTCGAGAAGCGCCTTGTGCTCGGTCTCGAAAGCGTCGCCGGACGTGTCGCCGAACGTGAGGGGGAACGTGGCGTATCCGCCGAAGCCCATTCGGTTTTCTACCTAATTGTAACCGCAACGCTTGACGCGTGGCGAGGCCTGGTTAACCTGGTCTTGTTGCTGAGACGGAAAGCAGGATGCGGAGATGGCGCGCAGCAAGGAACCAGTCAGGTCGATGGATGAGGCGTTTACCGCCATTGACGGCGCGACGATGACGATCGATGGCGTCCAGGGGACGTTACATGTTTCAAGGCGAGGCGGTCTCACCCGCGTGGAGCATCGGGCGACGGCCAAAGGGCGCTCGTCCGATGCGTACAGCCAAGCTCGCAAGATGCTCGGCGACGACTACGTCAGCGACGTGACCGACACCGACGAGTTCATGGATTTCCTTAATCGCCGCGTTGAGTACGTGGGCCGGCGATTTGTGTCGGTGTCCTGATCCTGCAAACGCCAAGCCCGACCGTTTTCCCAACGGCGGGCTTTCCGGCGTTGTGGAAACCCTCGAAGCCCTTGCCGCCCTGCTGTCTTACTTCGGCCGCGCCGAGATCCGGTTCCGCACCCTGCGTTTCTGGCCGGGGCGCGCGGAAGAGGGGACCGACGTCGCTCAGTACAGGGCCGGCTGGGGAGCGGTGATCCTGCTGCCGATCTTTGACGGATCGGTGCTCCGCGAGCGGGCGCGGAACCTCCGAAAGGGCGAGGACGTGGCAAAGGTGGCCAGCGAGATCATCCATCGGACAATCGGGCTACCGATGGCTGCGTGAGGAATTTGCAGAAAAGTGACCGAACCGGTTGACGCTAGCTCGCCCCTGGTTATTCTGGTCCTTGTCAGAAGGAAGGCCCACCATGTCGATCTCCCCCGCGATGTCTGGCGTTCTGCACGAGAATCACAAGGCTCTCATCGCGCGCGGCCCTTGGCGCTTCGACGTGATGGAGCCGGCCCGCTACGTCGCGACCCCGGACGGCGGGGAACGCCCGGCGACGGCCGGATCGTGCGACATCTGCGGTCAGGCCATCTGCGACGTCGTCCGTTTCGTGTCGAAGTCTGGCGAGCGCCTCATGCTCGGCCTCGACTGTGCGAACACCTTCGAGTGCAATAACGCGAAGGCTTTCCGCGACGCGAAGACGGGCCTCATGCGGATCAAGCGGGAAGCCACCGCGCGCCGCAAGGGAGAGAAGTTGGCGGTGGTACTTGCCCCGCTCCGCGCCGAGATGGATGCGTGGGTTGCCGAGCGCGCAGGCACGTTCCACGCGGAAGTCGCCGCGAACGCGCTCCGGGTGCTCGACAAGGGCCGCCGCCTGTCCCCGGCGCACATGGCCCTCGTGGAGCGCCTTCGGACCGAGGAACCGCAAGAGACCCGTTCGGCCCGCTACCAGCGCGAGAAGGCCGAGCGTGAGGCGCGCCAGCCGGTCGAGACGCCGGTGGACGCCCCCGATGGGACGATGACGGTCCGCGGGACGGTGGTCTCGTACAAGGCCGAACAGAAGTCGTTCAATGGCTCGATGCCCCGGTGGTGCTACCGCATGACGGTCAAGGTCACCACCGAGGCCGGCACGTGGCTCGCGAACGGCACGATCCCGCAAGCCCTCTTCGACGCCGCGGAGAAGGCGCTGGACTACCCGGACGGGCTTTGCGAGGCGCTCAAGGGGTGCGGGGTCGAGTTCACCGCAACCATCGAGCGCTCCGCGGACCGCCCGCAGTTCGGCTTCTACTCGCGCCCCAGCAAGGCGCGCCTCGTGTCATGGCCGGCGGAGAAGACCGCCCCGGTTCGCGAGCACCGCGACGAAGAGGCGGCCTAGCGGTAGAGGAAATCGATCGAGCGGCGATACGCGGCCTCCGCCGCCGCTTGGTCGCGCTTGCGCCGATCGGCGGCCTTTTGCCGCTGCTCTCGAACGGCAACACTGGTGCGCGCCGCTGTCGCGTTCTTGAGGTACGGATTTGCCGTCGGCACGGATGCCGTGCTGACCCCGTTTTTCCTGGCGATCTCGATGAGTCTGTTGAGCCGATTGGCCTGCGTACTCACGCGCGCGTCGGACTCTTTCCCAGGGCGTAGCGCGCTCATCGCGATCGCGTGATTGGCGGCGGCGGCGGCCTTTTGGATGGACCGCACGTAGTCGGCCTCGCCGCGCTGACGAGGGTTCGCCTTCACAAAGGCACGGCGGGCGGCTCGCTCGGCATCGGCGGCTCGCTTCGCTGCGATCTGGTTCATGCTCGCGGCCGACTTGGCGCGGAAGTCGGCCGCGGCCTTCGCTTGGGCGGCCTTCTTCGCCTGAAGAGCCACCGCTTGACGCTGGGCCAGCATCGATCGCCCGACCGGGGCGATGGCGCGACCCACTTGCGCCGCGCGAGCATCCCGCAGGGCAATCCGCCGCTCGAAGGGTGACGGCTGCCGCGGGGCGGGGGCTCCGGAGAAGAGGTCCATCTGACCGCCAGACTCGGCGCCGCGTTGCTGCTTGCGAGCCTTCGCCGTGGTGTCCCGAGATGCCAGGGCGGACTGAAGCGCTGTTCGTGCCTGTGCCTGGACCATGGCCGCTCGCTTCACCGCCGGGTGAGCAGTGATGGCCTCGTCCACTGCCCTTTGGTGCGCAAGCGCGTTCTGTCGAGCCTTGGGCCCTTTCTTGGGCGCACCGAGCGACTTTCTCGCCGCTGACTCGGCCATGCTGCGAGCGCTTTTCAATTCCTGGTCTGCGCCACGCTTCTCGCGCACGAGCATCCGAATGTTGCTCCGCATCTCGGCCAGCTTGCCGCCGGACGCCGCGTTGCCCTTCTCGTAGACGGCGCGAGCCTCTTGCCGAGCCTTCGCGTTGGCCTCCAATGCCGCCGCAGACTGCGCGGGCTTCTCCCCACGGGCCGCTCGCTTCCAGCCTTCCGGGGCGCCTTCCGTCCCCGCGCGCTGGACCGCCTTTGCCGGCACCGCGAGCCCATGGCCTTGCGCCGACGAGATGGCGCTCCGCAGGGACAGGCCGCGTCCGCCCGTCGACCGGATGACCTTGATCGCGGCGGCCTTGAACCCGGCGGCCTTCAGTTGTCGGTTGTTCGCACCAGCCATCGGAATCACCTCAGAGAGAAGTCGACCGCGACGCCACCGGAGAGATCCGAGAGCGTGTCGGTGTTGTCGAACACATGCACCGTCACCACGTTGGACGCGATGGCCATGACCTTGGCATAGCCGTCCGCGCTGCGCACGTTGGGCGCCCCGAGGGGCATCGTGAAAACCACGTTTTCCGTCAGCGCGACGTCCTCCATGTTCTCGACGCCCACGAGGCCGTCATCCTGCGTCGCGGCCCATGTGAACGTGTAGACACCCGTGGACACCTTGGCCCCAGCGGGCTTCTGGCCGCTGCCTGAACCCCACACCGAGAAGTGAGTGATGGTGCCCGCGGAGAGAGCCCCCGCGCCGGACGCGGATGTCAGGAACGACACCTCAGCCCGGGGCGCGGTGCGGGTGCCCTGTGCGGTGTCCTCGGCCATGCGGTTGTACCGCGCGGCTGCGGCTTGCGTCGTCGGGTCGCGACGCGGGCGGACGTCTTGGTACGGGGCACCGTAGTCGGAGAGGATCGCAGGGAGCATTGTGCCTTGGGGCGAGGGTGGTTAAAGAGTGCCGAACCGGAAAACTTCCGGGAAAGGGAGCAGTGCGATGGACCCGAAGAGCGGTCACGTGGACTTGTCTGGGCTTTTTGCGGATGGCGTTTCGTTCGTCGTGGGCGCGCTTGACGGGCAACCCTTCGTTGCTGCACGTGGCGACATCATCGTTTCGCCCACAGGCGAACCACTGATCCCCGTCTCTCTCACTCCGGAGATCGCAGCAGAAACAGCGGCAAACCTGCTGGTCGTCGCGTTGGCGTGCTGCGAGGCCCGCGACGGCTCAATCGACGCGAAGCGACAAGAGGCGGTGCGTGCCATGTTCGAGGCGCGCGTGGCAGAACTCTCTGTTGCCGGCGGAGCCGAACGTGCCATCCGCGACTACGCCAAACGGCGGCCCTCTTAGTCCTGTTGGCCAGAACGTCGCTCACGCCTTCCGAAGAGCCCAATACTTGAGCGTCAGGATCTTCGGCGGGTCGGCCGTGGTCGCCGGGGTGCTCGGGCTCGTGCGCGTCGTCGTGGTCCCGGTATCGAGCCGAAGCCCGTAGTCGAGCACCAGTTCCGCGTGCGCCGCCTGAACGTTGCCGAGAAGCCGGTTGTCCACGTTCTGCGCGGCGCCCTGGTCCGGCGTAGGCTGCCGGCGGGCCCGCGGGAGCAGTTCAGAAAGCGTCGTCTTCTCGCCCGGCCCCAACTTCAGGAACTCCGCCGCGATCGTGGTCGCGTAGGCCTTCAGGTTGAAGGATCCGGCGCTCACATAGGCGTCGGTCGGGTCGACCTTGAAGCCCACTGCGCCCGCGGGGTCCTGAACGGTGACCTCCCACGCGCCGGCCGAACCCGCGACAGTGGCCAGCGTGTACTCGTAGAGCGTCTCTCCGTCCGGATCCCACACCGCGATCGACTGCCCCACGTTGGGCTCGGTCGTCTCGCGGATCGTGGCGACGCCTGTCGTGGAATCGTAGGCCGTCACCTTGCCGTCGCTGGTGCCCGCGGACGGGGTGCCGGAAGGCCACGGGGTGCCGTCGCGCCAGCCACCACCGGCGCCGCCTGCGGTGGTCGGAAGGGGCAGCGAGCCCTGGAAAACCACGTCGAGCGGTTGCGGCGAAGCGGTGGTAACGTTGATGTCTGCGTGTCCTGGCAGGTTCGCCCCGAGGTAGGCCGCGACGGTGTTGATGACACCGGTCGAGAGGGTGCGATCCCCGGTGTCCGAGACTACCGCGACATCGAGCGAGGCCGGGCCTCGGGCCGCTGCGTACACGTGGGCCGCGCCGACGGCCGCCGATGCGTCTTCCGCGAAGGCTTTCGTCTGGCTGACGTTGCCGCCCACGCCCGGGAACGCGAGCCGGTCGATGAGGCGCTGGCGGAGCTTCTCGTCGTCGTCCTCGGGGAACCCGCCCGTGATGCCCGAGGCGCCGACCGAGGCCACCTGGTTGAGCGGCCCGACGGCGTTGGAATCCCAGGTGATGCGGGTCGCGGCGGCCTGGTTCGTGGCGTCGCCGGTGTTGACCGCCTGGACCTCGATCTCGGCGCCCGTTGCGACGGTGTTGGCCGTCGTTGTCTGGTACTTCTCCCCGTTCGGGGCCGTGCATTGGTAGCCCGCGGGGATGGTGACAGTGCCGGTACAGGTGATCTTGACGTAGCCGCTCGCCTTGCTCGGGGCACGCTTCGTGACGCCGTAGACCTTCGCGACGGTGACGAGGTTGTCGCCCGTCGCGGTGAGCGGCGAGTAGTCCTGGAGAGCGAGCTTGTTGTTCGCGAACGCGAGGACGGCACGACGCGCGAAGGCGTCGGCTCGCACGTAGTTTTCGGAGCCCACGAGCACGTTGGCGGAGAGGCCGACGCGTTGGAACCCGAGTTTGATCGTGCGGAGGATCGAGTCGCGGATCTCGACGATCGTGGGGTAGGTGGCGGAGCCAACGGCGGGGAGGGTCAAGGTGTGTTACCTCGGAGAGACGGTGTGGACCTTGCCACTCGTGATGTCGCGGAAGACGACCCGTGTTTGCGTGAGGCTTTTGCCGTTGTCGATCACGCCGACGCTCAGAACCTCGATGACTTGCGCCTTGGGGTCGGTGAGTGGGTCGAGGGCGCGTAGAATGGCATTGCGCGTGGTCTGCATCCCTTCCTCGGTGATGTGCGGCGGCAGCGTGCGGGTTGCCTGGCACACGAGAAAATAGACACGTTGCTGCGTGTCACCCATGCCGGCGTAACCGCCGTTTGCTCCCTGGACGAAGCGGCCCGTTTTGCCGTCGATTTGGCGCGAGGATGAGAGCGACGCGGGGTCTTCTGCGGGGAGAGCCGCCGCGGGGATTCCGAGCGGCCCGAGGCCATAAGGGGCGAGGCCGAAGCCGGGCATTGCGTGAGCCTTTCAGGGGGAACGGCCCGCTAGGTTGCCGGGCGGCGCTTGCGAGGTCGCACCTTGACGTCAGCGGGCAAGGTCGGCTTGTTCGCGCGGAATGCGGCGTTGAGGTTGCTCACATCCGT
>WBZT01003309.1_pt1 | contig 10615 bp, 16 predicted proteins | sample 5204241 | NCBI WGS metagenome assembly WBZT01 (sample SAMN12344358, study PRJNA552823) | activated sludge metagenome | biome: Activated sludge suspended growth; feature: Nitrification reactor; material: Wastewater; isolation source: activated sludge from nitrification reactor of wastewater...
CGATGCCCTGGACGGCGGCCTCATGATCGAAGGCGACGAGCACCTGATCGAGGACAACCGGATCGACGACGTACTTTTCGGGATTTCCCTTCACAGCACCCGGGACAGTGTCGTGCGCCGCAACCGCATCCGCTCGCGCCCGGTCGATTCCGCCGACCGCGGCGATGGTCTGCGGCTGTGGAACAGCACGGGCAACCGTATCGAGGGCAACGACATCGCCCAGATCCGCGACCTCACGGTCAGCAATGCCCCCCGCAACCGCTTCGTCGGCAACACGGTGCGCGACAGCCGGCGCGCCCTCAACCTGCTTTTCTCGCACCGCACGCTCATCGAAGGCAACGTCTTCGAACACAACTCCACCGGCATCGTCGCGCTCAACTCCGACGGCCTGCTGATCCGCAAAAACCGCATCCTGCACGCCATGGACGCGGCCGGCGCCGGCGTCGCCCTCAAGGAAACCGCCGCCGCCCTGGTGCAGGGCAACGAGATCGTGCACTGCGCCCACGGCGTCATGGCCGACTCCCCCTCCAACCCCTTGAATCGCATCGTCCTCATCGACAACCTGATCGCCCACAACGTCACCGGCATCTACATCTACGGTATGAAGGGCGGCCACATTGCCATCGGCAACACCTTTCGCAGCAATCTCTGGCCAGTCACCGTCATCGGCGACGGCGACCCGATGAACGACGTCTGGTACGCCAACCACTGGGACGACTACCAGGGCTTCGACCGCGACGGCGACGGCTACGGCGACACCCCCCACGAACTCTACGCCTGGGCCGACCGCATCTGGCTGGAATTCCCCGCCGCCAAGTTCTTCCGCAACGCCCCGGTGCTGGAACTCATCGATTTCCTCGAACGCCTGGCGCCCTTCTCCTCCCCCAGCCTCATTCTTCAGGACAACCGGCCGCGCATGACACCGAAGCGGTGAGATCGAAACTCACCGACCCGCGGCCCGACCTCCCAACGCGGGGCGCCCCCGCCTCCCCGAATTGTTCCCCACGCGGTCCAGCCTCGCCGTGATTGCATACAAGTATCCTGTCGGATACACTAAGCTGCATAAACACCTTTCACCGCTCCGATGAATTTGACTCTTGGCTCGCGTACTTGAAAGACAAAGTTGGCCGGGGTCGCATAGCCCACCGCATCAGGTCCGCCGAGCATGGCAACTTTGGTGACTGTGGCCCCGTGGGCGATGGGGTTTCTGAAATGCGCATTCATTTCGGCCCCGGCTACCGCGTCTGTTTCACTCGTCGTGGCGAGGTGATCTATCTGCTTCTGTTGGGCGGCGACAAGTCCTCTCAGAAGCGCGATATCAAGCGCGCCATTGAGATGGCGCGGGCTCTGGACAAGGAGTGAACCATGGCCAAATTTGCCCCATTCGATGCTGCCGACTACCTCGATGATGAAGAAACCATCGCGGAATACATCACCGCTGCACTGGAAGATCCAGACCCCGATGTATTTCTGACTGCGGTACGTGACTTAGCTCGCGCCAGAGGCATGGCCCAACTCGCCAGAGACGCCGGCCTTGGGCGAGAAAGCCTCTACAAAGCACTTACGCCCGGAGCCAAGCCGCGCTATGACACGATACTCAAACTGCTCCATGCCCTTGGCGTAAAACTATCGGCATCTCCAGTTCATTCATGAGCAATTCACGGTTTCCCACCGTAAGGCCCAACGATGCGGCGGAGGTCGAGCCGGCGCGAGTGGGTGTGCAGCACGGCCACTGTCCCGGCTTCACCCTTCAATTGCCGGTCGTTCCGGCAGAAGGCCTGGACCGTCGCCAGAGCGGCGGTGAACAGCGCGGCGTAGACGGCTCGCGCCTGCCGGAAAGGCAAGGCACGCAGTTCGCCGGGCAGGGTGAAGGTCAGCAGGAAATACTCGGCCGGCACCTGGAGCCGCCGTTGGCGTTCCAGCCAGCGTTCGCTCTCGGCATACGAACACTGTTCGGAAATAAAAGCGCCAACTTGTACTCTTCCCGTGAAATGACCTCAGTACCGGAACCACCGTGGCGTCGTTGCGGTAGCGACCATCGAAGCCGGCAAGATCGTTCTCGTGGCCGATCAGGTAGTCCAGGGCGTGTTCGATGGTGCTGGGTACAAGCTGCCGTTGAAGACCAACGGCCATGAACCGCTGGCTGGTGTCGATGGGCTTGTAGCGTACCATGCAGGACTCCTCGATAACTCACCGTTGGCGCCTTGCCATGCCATTTGGTTCACCGCAGAATGCGGCCATGAAAAGACTTTTTCTACAGCGTCGCTGGGCCGCTGTTCGCCATGCTTGACGCACTCGCTGAGCTCATCGTTCAGTTCGTTGCGAAATTCCTCTTCACGGTTCTGTACGGCATCGGTTGGATCATGCTGAAAATCATCACACTCGGGCATTACCCACCGCGCCTACCTGAGAAGCACAACGAACAATTGGTGGCCTTGTTCCCGGTGGCGACGATCTTTGTGGCAATCACCGTCGCGCTTTCGTAACGCCATGCTCTCTTACTTCTTACCGTTGAGTCCGAACCGAAAGACAGTTTGTCGTTGTGCCGCGCCTGAGGGCGCGGGAAAACCATGGCGGGTCGCGCGCCGTGCTTCGAGCCGCGATAGTGGCCTTGGTAGCTTCGGCCAGTGGACCAAGCCTGCAGTCGAGCGGACCTCCGCGAAAAGCCGTGCCAGCCGGTCACTTCCACATTCGGCGTCATGACATGGGCTCCTCCCTGTCCTTGCTTGCTGTTCCAATCGCCCATGCGGACGAGGCACTCGAGCAGCTCGGCTACTTCCGCACGGGTCGATCCTGCGAATTCGCGCAGGAACCGCTTTGTGGCTGTCGGCTCCCTACAGACTGGTTTCTCGTCGTTGCCCTCGGGTGCGACGGCGAATTTCTTCAAGCGAAAATTCTGGCGCCACTATCAGCACACTTTCCCGTCGTTGCCTGCGCCATTGAGGAGCATGCGATGTTCAGCTCCGCCGAATATTGGGCGGCCGGCGAGCAGGTATGGCGCGCGGAGCATGTCGGCGAAAACAGCCCCGTTCACTTGAAGACTTCCGGCGCCCTGCCAACCGGATTCGAAGCCATGTCTGCCAAGTTCAAAGACGCCCAGGCGGCAGAGGGTGGCGACGAGGCTGGCGTCGACCATTACTTCGAAATTCCCCTCGTCGCGGCCAGGGAGATCATCGGCTTCAAACACGATGAGGAGATTCCTGGCTTCGAGGACGAAGCTTTCGAAATTCTCCGAAAAGGTCGGCCATCTGGCGATTCCAAGTCGTGGTGGCGCTTCTGGAAGTGACGCCAAAGCCCTTTTCGCCAACGCAATCGGACAATTCGCTATCCCTGAGAGGCGTCATCGATGGACAAAGCCTTTGCTGAACATTTTGCGGCGGAGTGGATCGCTTCCTGGAACGCTCACGACCTAGACCGAATTCTTGCTCACTACGCCGACGATTTCGAAATGTCGTCGCCGATGATTGTTCAAGTGGCGGGCGAGCCCTCGGGTACTCTGCGCGGAAAGGCCGCCGTTGGTACGTATTGGAAAAAGGCCCTGGGGCTCATCCCGGAGCTTCAATTCAAGTTGGTTTCAACGCTTGCCGGCGTCAATTCCCTCGCGCTTTACTACCAAGGTGCCCAGGGTCGGCTAGCTGCGGAGGTGTTTCACTTCGGCCCGGACGACCGGGTCGTCCGAGCTTTTGCGCACTACGCCGTCTAGCGGGTAGCCGGAGTCATGAGATTGCGCGGTCCATGCCTTCATGCGGCCTTTCCGGCAAGCCAGGCTGCGCCGGCAATTATTTCTGAGCCTTGCGCGGGGGCGGTTCCATGAAACACGTACTTTTCGTCTGCGGAAAAAACCGTCTGCGCAGCCCCACGGCGGAGCAGATATTTTCGAACCACCCCGGCGTCGTCTGCGCGTCCGCCGGCTTGAACAATGATGCAGAGAATCCGGTGACACCCGAACTCGTCGCGTGGGCCGAGTTGATCTTCGTTATGGAAAAAGCACATCGAACCAAGCTTTCATCGAAATTCAAGCGCTATCTGATCAATACGCGGGTAGTTTGCCTGGACATTCCCGATGAGTACCAATTCATGGATCCCGCGCTTGTCCGGCTCCTTCAGGCAAAAGTCTCCCGCTTCCTGCCGGCCTGACAGGCTCGCCCCCAGTCAAGGGTGATCGTTCGTTCCAACTCAAATGTCTATCGTCGCGACACTCGAATACACGGAATCTCTCGTCCGGGCGGCAGTATCCGCCTTCTGGCGTCGTACTGTCGGGACGGCCTTCCTCCTTGCCCTGGGCCTGCTGGCGAGTTCGTTCGCATTCCTGCTCTGGCAGGGTGATCGTTCCTGGTTGGTGGGCGCGCTCGGCGCGTTCCTTTTTTTCGGTGCGCTCTTCGCGCTGCTGATTTATGTCGTTCACCTACGCAACGCCCTGGCAAAACTCCGCGGCATGGGATCGCCAATTGCCACCCTTGAGCTTGCCGAGGCGTCGTTCTCCCTGTCTTCCGGGCTGGGCAGCAGTTCACTGCCATGGTCGTCGGTGCGCGAGGTTTGGCGCTTTCCGTCATTCTGGCTGCTGCTCTTCTCGAAGGCGCAGTTTGTGACGGTGCCGCTCGCCAGGGTGCCCGCGGAAGCGCAGGATTTCATCCTGGGTCGGGTACGGGCCGCGGGAGGCAAGATTGTCGGTTAGCGCAGCGTCGCGCCCGGCAGGCGCCAGTCCACTGCGCGGGTCGATCCCCCGCGCTACATTCATCAGGTAATGACTCATGGCTCAGACATTCCACCCCCTCTCCCAGAACGACTTGCTGGATCTTGAAGCGAAGCGAAAGTGGGTTCGCGAACACTACGCGCCCGATGCTCAGGACAAATACAGCACGCTCAAGGGCAAGCTGGCCCTGATCGATGCCATTCTTGCGAACAATTGGGTCGAGCCCACCGAAACGCTCAAACTCCAGTGCCTTGGCATTACGTTTGGCGACGCGCTTTCCCAGGAGCTGGGTCTCGAATGGCACATGGTCGAAGACGAGTACGGACGCGACCCGGCGCTGACCCTGCCCGGCACATCCATCGCCGTTTTTCCGCAAACAAGCATCTCAAAGCGCGTCGAAGCGGGCGAACGGGTGGATGTCTTCGCACTCTTCAAATCCGCCTGCGAATCGATCCGGGGCTTGCGCCGATCAGGGGCCTGACAACTCTCGCGCCGAGATGGGCCTTGGCTGTTGATGCGAGAACGGCATTGGGGACCACGGATTTCGCACAAACCGATCTTCGTCAGCAATATGGCGCCGGTCTACCTGCACGTTCGGCACCATCTGCCATGGCACGTTACATTTCCACCGTTCACTCTCGGAGACCAATCGTGAATTTCACCATCGAGTGCGAGGAAGAAGTTGATGGCCGCTGGCTGGCTGAGGTTCCGCAGCTCCCCGGCGTCCTGTGCTACGGCCAGTCGGCCGATGAAGCCATGGCAAAAGCCGAGGTGCTGGCCCTCCGCACCATGGCGGAACGCCTTGAGCAGCAAGAATCGCGTCCCATCGAGATCAATATTTCTTTCCTTCTCGCTGCATGAGCCAGTGGCCGCCCATCAAGGCCAAACGTTTACTTGCGGCATTATTTGGCATCGGGTGGCAACTCAAGCAGCAATCCGGCTCTCACCGTACCTTGTCCCGCGAAGGGTGGTCCGATGTGGTCTTCGCGTTTCACGATGGTGACGAAATCGGCCCCAGAATGCTCGCTCGTCTCGCAAAGCACAGGGGCATCACGCCCAATGACCTGTAGTCCTGCCGGCATGTCCGGCGACGCCACGATGCCGCGGCCAGGCCCCGTCGTCAGTCACGCAGATTCCGCTCTGTTCGGCACGCCCCGCATCACCGCGCGTTACAGCTGGTATTCCGCCCCCCCGCCCTGCATGGCCATCTCGACGACCTTCTTCGTCAAATGGGGCGCGAACAGGCCGATGAAGTCGTAGTCGTAGCCCCGCAGGTAGGTGCCGCGGCGCAGGGCCAGGCGGGTGGTGTTGGATTCGAAGAGGTGGCTGGCGTCCAGCGCCACCAGGCCCACATCCCGCTGGGGGTCGTAGGCCAGGGCGGAGACGATGCCCAGACCGAGGCCCAGGCTCACGTAGGTCTTGATCACGTCGGCGTCCAGGGCGGTAAGGGCGATGTTGGGGGTCAGCCCGACGCGCTCGAAGGCCCGGTTGATGCGCGAACGCCCGGTGAAGGCAGTGTCGTAGGTGATGAGGGGCCATCGCGCCAGGGCTTGCAGCGATAGCGGCTGGCTGGCCAGGGCGTGCCCCTCGGGAACGATGACGCAATGGCTCCACTGCCGCACTGGCAGGCTGACGAGTTGCTGGTACTGGTCCAGGGCTTCGGTGGCGATGCCGAGGTCAGCTTCGCCGGAGACGACCCATTCGGCGATCTGGGTGGGGCTGCCCTGGTGCATTTCCAGCTTCACGGCGGGGTGCTGTGCAACGAAGTCGCGCACCACCACGGGCAGGGCGTAGCGGGCCTGGGTGTGAGTGGCGGCGAGTACCAGTCGGCCGCTGCCGCCGCCGGCGAATTCCTCCCCTACGCGGCGAAGGTTTTCTGCCTCCTCGAGCATGCGCGAAGCGATGTCGAGGATAGTCCGTCCGGGCTCGGTGACACCGGTAAAACGCTTGCCGCTGCGCGCAAAAATGACCACGCCGAGTTCGTCTTCCAGCAAGCGCACCTGTTTTGAAATACCCGGCTGCGAGGTAAACAGCGCCTCGGCGGCTTCCGAGACGTTGAGGCCCCGGCGTTCGATTTCGACGATGTAGCGCAGTTGCTGGAGTTTCATGGCAGGAGAGGATCGAGGATCGAGGATCAAGGATTTAGGATTTAGGGAAGCCCGGGGCCATCGTGCGGCCCCCGATCACTCGATCCTAAATCCTGAATCCTAAATCCTAATAACTAATAGCTATTTCAATCTAACGCAATATTCTTTTTCTTTCAAACGACGCGCTGCTAGCATGCGGAACGTTTCGTATTGCGGCGCACCATGGATTTTCTCTACACCCTTTCTGGATTTGCGGTCGGCGTCATCGTCGGGCTCACCGGCGTGGGGGGCGGCTCGCTCATGACGCCGCTCCTGGTGCTGGTGTTCGGCGTCCATCCCGCCACCGCGGTGGGCACCGACCTGCTCTACGCGGCCATCACCAAGGCCGGCGGCACCGTGGCCCATGGGCGCAAGGGGCATGTGGAATGGAAGATCACCGGGCGCCTCGCCTTGGGCAGCATCCCGGCCGCCGCCCTCACCATTCTGGTGCTGTCCCAACTCCCCGATGGCAGCAAGACTATCGGCCACGTGGTCTCCAGCGGCCTGGGCTTCGCGCTGCTGCTCACCGCCTGCGCCATTCTTTTCGGCAAGCGCCTGCGGGAGTACGCCGCCAGCCACGAAGAATCCAGATTCCGCCAGTGCTGCCTGCCGGGAGTCACCGTCCTGGTGGGGGTCATCCTCGGCGTGCTGGTGACCATTTCGTCGGTCGGCGCCGGCGCCCTCGGGGTCGCCGCCTTGTTCTTCCTCTACCCCAGACTCTCGCCGGTGCGCATCGTCGGTTCGGACGTCGCCCATGCCGTGCCTCTCACCCTGGTGGCCGGTCTTGGCCACTGGATGCTGGGCGGCGTGGACTGGACCCTGCTGGGCAGCCTCCTGCTCGGCTCGTTGCCCGGCATCTGGGTCGGCACCCACGTTTCCGCCAAGGTGCCCGAGCATATTTTGCGTAAACTGCTGGCCTCGATGCTGATACTGATCGGCGGCAAGCTCGTCTTTGCCTGACGCGTATGAATAAATCTGCTGCGCGTTCCGATTGCTTCGTTGGGCGGTGCTCGCTCCTCGCCTATCCATTTGATATGTCTCGTCGCTGCGCTCCGTCCGCCTCGCACTCGGGCCGCTCGCGACGATTTCTTCACACGCTCTGACCGTTCCCCAACGGAGTTTCCATGTACCAATACGATGATATCGACCGCCGGTTCCTGCAGGAGCGCGTCGCCCAGTTCCGCGACCAGGTGCGCCGCTGGCAATCCGGCGAGCTGACCAACGACGAATTCCGTCCCCTGCGCCTGCAAAACGGCCTCTACGTGCAGCGCCATGCGCCCATGTTCCGCATCGCCGTGCCCTACGGCATGCTGTCCAGCGCTCAGTTGCGCAAGCTGGCCTTCATCGCCCGCACCTACGACAAGGGCTACGGCCACTTCACCACCCGTCACAACATGCAGTTCAACTGGCCGAAGATCGAGGATTGCCCGGATATCCTCGCCCACCTGGCCGACGTCGACATGCATGCCATCCAGACTTCCGGCAACGACATCCGAAACATCACGACGGATCAGTTCGCCGGGGTGGCCGCCGACGAGATCATCGATCCGCGCCCCTACGCCGAAATCATCCGCCAGTGGAGCACTTTCCACCCGGAATTCGCCTACCTGCCGCGCAAGTTCAAGATCGCCATTTCCGGCAGCCTGGAGGACCGCGCCGTCACCTGGTTCCATGACATCGGCCTGCACCTTCTGCAGCAGGATGGCGAAATCGGCTTCCGCGTTCTGGCCGGTGGCGGCCTGGGCCGCACCCCCATCCGCGGCGAGGTGGTGCGCGAATTTCTGCCCTGGCAGCACATCCTCAGCTATCTGGAGTGCATCCTGCGGGTCTATAACCGCTTCGGCCGGCGAGACAACCCCTTCAAGGCGCGCATCAAGATTCTGGTGCAGGCGCTGGGCATCGAGGAATTCCGCCGTCAGGTGGATGAGGAATGGTCGTTCAGGAAGGACGGACCGGACACCCTCACCCAGGCCGAATTCGATCGCATCGCCGCGCATTTCAGCGCGCCGCCCTACGAAGCCCTGCCGGACCACGACCTCGGCCTGGAGCAGCACCGGCACGACAACACGGCCTTCGCCCGCTGGCTGGAGCGCTGCGTCCATCCCCACAAGGTTTCCGGCTACGCCGCCGTCACCCTGTCCTTGAAGAAGCATGGTCAGAACCCCGGCGACATCACCGCCGAGCAGTTGGACGCCATCGCCGACCTCGCCGACCGCTACAGCTTCGGCGAAGCCCGCGTCTCCCACGAACAGAACGTGGTGCTGGGCGACGTGAGGAAGGCCGACCTCCACGCCGTCTGGCTGGCCGCCCGCGAGCAAGGTCTGGTGACGCCCAACATCGGGCTCCTCACCGACATCATCTGCTGCCCCGGCGGCGACCTCTGCGACCTGGCCAACGCCAAGTCCACCCCCATCGCCCGCGCCATCCAGGCCCGCTTCGATGACCTGGACTACGTCTTCGATCTGGGCGAAATCGCGCTCAACATCTCCGGCTGCATGAACGCCTGCGGCCACCACCACGTGGGCCACATCGGCATCCTCGGCGTGGACAAGAACGAGGCCGAGTTCTACCAGGTGACCCTGGGTGGCCGCCAGGGCAACGACGCCAAACTGGGCAAGGTCATCGGCCCCTCTTTCTCCGCGGAGGAGATGCCCGACGTGGTCTCGAAGATCATCCAGGTCTACGTGGAAAACCGCCACGCCGACGAGTGCTTCCTCGACACCTTCGACCGCATCGGCGTCGATCCCTTCAAGAACCGCGTCTATGAGGGCCGTGCCCACGGCAAGGCCAAGGCAAGCGAAAGGAAGGTGGCGTAAATGGCCCGCCTGATCAAGAACGGCACCGTCATCGACGACGGCTGGACCACCCTCGCCCTGGCCGAAGGCGAAAACGCCGAAGCTGTCGCCCTGCCCGCCGGCCCGGTGCTTTTTCCCCTGCCCGTGTGGCAAGCCAGGAAGGACGAGATCCTGGCCCGCGGCACCCCGGTCGGCCTCTTCCTGCAGGACGACGAGAAGGTGGAAGACGTTGCCGCCGACCTCGGCCATTTCGCCGTGATCGCCGTCAATTTCCCCAAGTTCGTCAATGGTCGCGGCTATTCCACCGCCGCCTTGCTCCGCCAGCGCTATGCCTACCCGGGCGAAGTGCGCGCCGTCGGCGAAGTGCTCCACGACCAGCTTTACTACATGGCCCGCGTCGGTTTCGACGCCTTCGCCCTGTGCGAGGAGAAGAGCTTCGACCACGCTCTGGCCGCCGGCTTCAACACCTTCAGCGAACGCTATCAGGGTTCAACCGACCAGCCGGTTCCGGCCTTCCGCCGCCGCACGGCCTGAACACCATGACCCCAAGTCTCCTCAACATCACTCCTGAACTGGACGCCAGCGTCGCGACCAAGACCGCCGCCGTCCAGGCCACCCTGGCCCGCATCGCCGCCGACTGGTCTCCCGCCGTCTTCGCCAACAGCCTGGGCGCCGAGGACATGGTGCTCACCGACCTCATCGTCAAATCCGGCCTGCCCATCGATATCTTCAGCCTCGATACCGGACGTCTGCCGCTGGAAACCTACGATCTCATGGCCGCCGTGCAGGCCCGCTACGGCCTGAAGCTCAAGGTGTATTTCCCGCAGAGCGAGGGCACCGAGCATTTCGTGCGCAGCCACGGCATCAACGCCTTCTATGACTCCGTCGACCTGCGCAAGGCCTGCTGTTTCGTGCGCAAGGTGGAACCCCTGCGCCGGGCGCTCGCCGGCAAGAAGGCCTGGATCACCGGCCTGCGCGCCCAGCAAGCCGCCACTCGCGTC
>WBZT01003311.1_pt1 | contig 10613 bp, 5 predicted proteins | sample 5204241 | NCBI WGS metagenome assembly WBZT01 (sample SAMN12344358, study PRJNA552823) | activated sludge metagenome | biome: Activated sludge suspended growth; feature: Nitrification reactor; material: Wastewater; isolation source: activated sludge from nitrification reactor of wastewater treatment...
CAGCTATTTTTTATAATTTTCGTTATGCCTGTTAATTAATTTTAAGTATTTTTACTAAATTAGTGTTAAGACTTTTTAACAAACCGACTTAAAATACACTAGTTGCTATTTACCTGTCTAAAGCTAATTCCTATAACACACTATGGCTATATGATTGCTATGGATAAGGATATAAGGTATGTCGCACAATATTTATATTTCTTCCGTTAAGAAATATTTATCTAAAATATAAACAACATAACTTTACCGTATACAATAATCCATCCATACAGCCCTCGGTAAATGTCTAACTAGCTTTCTTTTAAATTAATTTCTGTTTTGCGGCTAAAATTCAGCTTCTATAGTTTAGTGATCATAATATTGGGGTCCGGGTATATTATGGTTCTTGTCATAAGAGCCAGTAAAATAAAACAGCTACAAAAAAAGAACTTATCCCGCCAATGGCGGGGCTTAACAACTATTTGTTTAATGTTTGTTGTTTTCACGCTCCTCTACAAGAACCATAAGCTACTCCGGTGCTTTGATCAGCTTTAGAGTATAAAGTTGAAAATTGATATGTTGGTGTTGTAACAATTATATATATTTTAACCTGTTAATATATAGGATATGCTGAAAAATATTTAAATATATTCCAAATAAAAAACCTCCTATTCGGAGGTTCTTTATATAATTTGGCACCGTGAATCTTACCCCACAAAATATTAATTTTGCGGGGACCCCGACTATTTACATAATAATAGGGAAACTAGCACGGTCTTTTAAATAATAAAAAACCTCCTATTCGGAGGTTATTTATATAATTTGGCACCGTGCTATTTTCCCAGGCTTTGATTGGCCAAGTATTGTAACCGCTGCTAGGCTTAACTGCTGTGTTCGGCATGGTAACAGGTGTTTCCCTAGCGCCATGGGCACCAATATAACACTTTACTGCAAAGTGCAGAATATCGAATTTTGAATTTAGAATAAGTCACTTTTTTGCTTAGAAAACATTATTCGATCTTCATTATTCAATCTTCTACACCATTAAGGTGTATTATCGATGTCCAATTATGGTTAAGTACGGTGTTTTAAATAGTTTTTTTAGAATATTTTTGACAAACACTAATAGCTAGTTATTGGTTATCACTCTCGTACGAAGACAAACTATAAATAGTAGTTCTCGTACGAGAAGCATAAAAAGTCAATGAGACTATTAGTACGCTTCGGCTAAACACATTACTGTGCGTACACCTTGCGCCTATCAACCTGATCGTCTTTCAGGGTCTTCATAGGGAAATCTAATCTTGGAATCAGTTTCGCGCTTAATATGCTTTCAGCGCTTATCTGGTCCGCACATAGCTACTCAGCAATGCCTATAGGCTAGACAACTGATACACCAGCGGTGCGTCCACCCCGGTCCTCTCGTACTAGGGGCAGATTTCCTCAAATTTCCTTGCGTCCACATCGGATATAAACCGAACTGTCTCACGACGTTCTGAACCCAGCTCGCGTACCACTTTAATCGGCGAACAGCCGAACCCTTGGAAGATGCTCCACCTCCAGGATGTGATGAGCCGACATCGAGGTGCCAAACAGCGCCGTCTATGTGAACTATTGGGCGCTATAAGCCTGTTATCCCCGGGGTAACTTTTATCCGTTTGCGTTGCCGATCCCACACTCATATACAAAATGTATGGACAACGGGTCACTTACTCCCACTTTCGTGCCTGCTTGGGTTGTAACCCTCACAGTCAAGCTGGCATATGCGTATGCACTACCACTACGATTTCCATCCGTAGCTAGCCAACCTTTGAACGCCTCCGCTACTCTTTAGGAGGCAACCGCCCCAGTTAAACTACCCACCAGACACTGTCCTCATGCCGGATAACGGCACAAGTAAGCAACAAACGATAATAAGGGTGGTATTTCACCGGTGACTCCACCTAGACTAGCGTCTAAGCTTCAAAGTCTCCCACCTATGCTACACATATTATCGCCCGTTACAATGTCAAGCTGTAGTAAAGCTCCACGGGGTCTTCTCGTCCTGATGCGGACAGACGGCATCTTTACCGCCAATGCACTTTCGCCGAGTCCCTTCTTGAGACAGTACCCATATCATTACTCCATTCGTGCGGGTCAGAACTTACCTGACAAGGAATTTCGCTACCTTAGGACGGTTATAGTTACCGCCGCCGTTCACTGGGGCTTCAGTTCGCACCGTGAAGCGCTCCCCTTAACCTTCCAGCACCGGGCAGGAGTCAGCCCCTATACATCCACTTTCGTGTTAGCAGAGACCTGTGTTTTTGATAAACAGTTGCATGGGTTCTTTAGCTGCGGCCCCGTCACACTATTTACTACGCTCCGCTAATGAGACAAACCTTACGGTTTTTCTCAGCGCGCAGGACAACGAAATAAATTCGCCGTTCTGGCTTCTCTTTTCCCTTTAGGGCCATAGAAGCTTTGTAGTGAACATTGTACTAGTCGCTAGCTTTCTCTTAAATTTTTCGACTGCCATCAAAGAAGTTAAAAACTTTAATGGACTTTTTTAGATTCTTTAAATCTAATTTATTTCGATCTTATCGAAATGAGTTTTCAAAAGAAAACTAATGACAATACTACAGTCACAGTAATAAACACTGTGACGGGGCAGACCTTATCCCGAAGTTACGGTCGCTGTATTGCCGAGTTCCTTAAGAAGGGTTCTCTCGTACACCTTGGTCTACTCGACCTGAGCACCTGTGTTGGTTTGCGGTACGGACGGCTTAGATTATAAGCAAATAAGCTTTTCTGGTCAGCTTGGGTTATCGAAATTGCGAATCATGAAGACTCACTTTCATTCGCGCTTCATCCGAAGACTAGACGCTTAGACAGTCATACCATTAGACTGCTCCGACTACCATGCCGCGCACTTATTTACAACAAATAAACCGGTACGGGAATATTAACCCGTTGTCCATCGCCTACGCTACTCGCCTCGGCTTAGGACCGACTAACCCTGGGATGATTATCATGGCCCAGGAAACCTTGCTCTTTCGGTGGGCAGGATTCTCACCTGCCTTATGGCTACTCATTCCAGCATTCTCACTTGTTGCCGCTCCACCAAACCTCGCAGTTTGACTTCACTGCCGACAACAACGCTCCTCTACCACTGCCGCATAAGCGACAATTCACATCTTCGGTATTACACTTTAGCCCCGTTACATTTTCCGCGCAGGGTCTCTTGATGAGTGAGCTGTTACGCACTCTTTAAATGAATGGCTGCTTCTAAGCCAACATCCTCATTGTTTAAGAAACCCCACCTCGTTTCCCACTGAGTGTAAATTTAGGGACCTTAGATGGTGATCTGGGCTGTTTCCCTTTCGAGCGACGAGCTTAGCCCCGCCGTTCTAACTGCCATGATTACATATACGGTATTCGTAGTTTGTCAAGGGTGGGTAATCTTGCGACCCCCAGTCCGAAACAGAGCTCTACCCCCGTATACTACAACATGACGCTAGCCCTAAAGCTATTTCGAGGAGAACCAGCTATCTCCAAGTTCGATTGGCATTTCACCGCTAACCACAGGTCATCCGGGCACTTTGAAACGTGCTACGGTGCGGTCCTCCACGAAGTTTTACCTTCGCTTCAACCTGCCCATGGTTAGGTCACTTGGTTTCGGGTCTAATATACAGTACTTGTCGGCCTATTCAGCCTCGCTTTCACTACGCCTCCGGCAAAAACCTTAAGCTTGCACTGCACATTAACTCGCTGGATCGTTCTACAAAAAGCACGCCGTCACCCCGAAGGGCTCCGACTCCTTGTACGCACACAATTTCAGGCTCTATTTCACTCCCCTCCCGGGGTTCTTTTAACCTTTCCCTCGCGGTACTAGTACACTATCGATCGTAAGATATATTTAGCTTTGGAGGGTTGTCCCTCCGGTTTCAAACAGGGTTTCTCGTGTCCCGTCCTACTCGAGTAAAGTAATTCTTGATAAATCAATCCTTACTTGGCTTAAAAAGCCGTCAAATTATAAGGTCAGCGTGACTCCACATACCGGGCTCTCACCGTCTTTGGCGTATCGTTCCAAACACTTCTGCTTGTAACGCTGATTTCTTACCTTACGCTAGAATATGGCAGTTCTAGCCACAAACCAGACAGCTAAATAATTTTAGCGTTCTGGCTTGGTTATTTGACTCTCACAACCCCTTATAAATATTCGTCTGCCAACTTATTTGCTAGGTAAATTACCAAGCAAAAACTTATAAGGTTTGAGCTCTTCCGGATTCGCTCGCCACTACTACCGGAATCGTTGTTTACTTTCTTTTCCTCTGGGTACTAAGATGTTTCAGTTCCCCAGCTTACCGCTACTTATCCTATTTTATTCAGACAAGAGTGACTAAGTATGACCTTAGCCGGGTTTCCCCATTCGGACATCTACGGTTCAAAGCTTATTTGGCAGCTCCCCGCAGCTTATCGCAGCCTATCGCGTCCTTCATCGGTATCTTACGTCAAGGCATTCGTTGTGTGCGCTTGAGTAACTTTTTATGCATTGACTACAATAACTAGCTGTTAGCGTTTGCCAACAGCATAATTGCCGTTTGTCAATTCTCAAAAAAAACTATTTTGTTAAGTTGCTAAACTCGAGCCAGGTAAAAATTACCTCTGTTATTTTCAGCTCAAGTTTACACGATAATTTACAGTATTTTTGGCCACTTTAAACTATCGCGTAGACTTGACCAAGATATATAGTAACAACTTAAACTGTTAAAGTAAAGCAGTTTTTGTTGTAACCTTTTCTACGTTTTTATCTCTGTTATTTGTTGCTAAGTTTCACACATTTTGCAACGACTAACATTGTATCAAAAATAAGGGTAAATGTAAAGAGTAAGTCCCCTAAAGGCAGTTTCTTTTATATATTTAGCGCAACGGGGATAGCGTCGGGGCTATGCGCCGACTATATTCGTTTGCTTGTTCTCGAAGTAAACTTCTGCACTCAAGCTGCACTACACGAACCCCGCCCTGCAGGCTTTCGGGGTTCGAAGCTCGATTATTTCACCAAATAAAATGCCCACCTTTCGGTGGGCATTTTATTTGGTGGAGCAACGGGGATTCGAACCCCGGACCCCCTGCTTGCAAAGCAGGTGCTCTAGCCAACTGAGCTATTGCCCCATATTTAGATGTTAGATTTCAGAAGATAGATACTGGATTTACTATCTAGTTCTATTTTCTTATTACCATCTACTAAATTGGTGGAGTTCGAAAGCTTTAGGCTAACGAACCCCATGATCTTGGTGGGCGATGAGGGATTTGAACCTCCGACCTCGTCATTATCAGTGACGCGCTCTAACCAGCTGAGCTAATCGCCCTTATTTCATATTTTTTAAAGAACAGAATAAATTGTAAAGGAACTGTGGCAAATATCAAAGTCTTTATAAAAAAAGACGCCTCGTTTATAAAGAAGCGTCTTTTTAGACGTTAAATATTGAATAGTGCGCGCCAACAAGCATTCTTCATCCTAAAACCTAAAAAGGTTTTCGATTCTACAAGAGAAGAATAACAAGAATCTTGTAGAAAGGATCGACCATCCTTCCGTCTAAAGACGGAGGATTCAAACTCCCTAGAAAGGAGGTAATCCATCCGCACCTTCCGGTACGGATACCTTGTTACGACTTAACCCCAATCATGTCCCCCACCTTAGGCCGAGGCAAAGCTCAGACTTTGGGTGTTGGCCACTTTCATGGTTTGACGGGCGGTGTGTACAAGACCCGGGAACGTATTCACGGTAATGTGCTGACTTACCGTTACTAGCGATTCCAGCTTCATGCAGGCGAGTTTCAGCCTGCAATCCGAACTGAGACCGGCTTTGATGGGATTAGCTCCCCCTTGCGGGTTGGCTGCCCTTTGTACCGGCCATTGTAGCGTGTTTGTAGCCCCAGGTGTAAGGGCAATACTGACCTGACATCATCCCCTCCTTCCTCCCTGTTACCAGGGCAGTCTGTTTAGAAAAATCCAACTAAACATAAGGGTTGCGCTCGTTAATGGACTTAACCATACATCTCACGACACGAGCTGACGACGGCCATGCAGCACCTGTCACCGAGTTCAATAAAGCACAGTTTCCTTTCGGAAGCCTTCTCGGGATGTCAAACCTGGGTAAGGTTCTTCGCTTACCATCGAATTAAACAACACGCTCCACCGCTTGTGCGGGTCCCCGTCAATTCCTTTGAGTTTTAATCTTGCGACCGTACTCCCCAGGCGGGATGCTTAACGCGTTAACTTCGCTACGACACAGGTCGATATGTGTCACAGCTAGCATCCATAGTTTACGGCGTGGACTACCAGGGTATCTAATCCTGTTCGCTCCCCACGCTTTCGTGCCTTAGTGTCAGTAATAAGCCAGTAGACTGCCTACGCCATCGGTGTTCCTTCTAATATCTACGGATTTCACTCCTACACTAGAAATTCCATCTACCTCTCTTATACTCAAGCTTAATAGTTTGAAACGCGGATATGCGGTTGAGCCGCACGCTTTCACGCTTCACTTATTATGCCACCTACGCAACTCTTTACGCCCAGTAATTCCGGATAACGCTTGGGTCCTACGTATGACCGCGGCTGCTGGCACGTAGTTAGCCGACCCTTATTCCTGTGTTACCGTCATATTCTTCACACAGAAAAGCAGTTTACAACCCGAAGGCATTCATCCTGCACGCGGCGTTGCTCCATCAGGCTTTCGCCCATTGTGGAAAATTCCCTACTGCTGCCTCCCGTAGGAGTCTGGACCGTTCTCAGTTCCAGTCAGGCTGATCATCCTCTCAGACCAGCTACCGATCGTCGCCTTGGTGAGCAATTACCTCACCAACTAGCTAATCGGACGCAGGCCACTCCCAAACCGCCGAAGCTTTAATCCGAAGACCATATGCGGTATTAGCTACTCTTTCGAGCAGTTATCCCTCAGTTTGGGGTATGTTCCTACGCGTTACTCTGCCGTCCGCCGCTCGTCAGCAGAGAGCAAGCTCTCTCTGTTACCGCACAACTTGCATGTATTAGGCACGCCGCCAGCGTTCATCCTGAGCCAGGATCAAACTCTCCATTAAAGATTGAAGATGATCGGCCAAAATAAACCTATTACCCTTGGCGGCGTTACCGCCGTCAAAAATATATGTCTTGCAAGCAAGACAGGGTTCATCCTGAGCCAGGATCAAACTCTCCAATAAAGTAGATATTGATCTAACAAAATCTAAAAACGCTGACATTTCCAAATTACTTTTTTCAAAGAAATTCACATTATCAACTAAGTTGAAAACTCAACTTGACGTTGACGCTGCACTATTCAATTTTTAACGAGCATTTTTTGGTCACAAAAAAACAACCTCAAAAATTACCAGAATTTATAATAACCTATTATCGTCACTTGAGTCAAGTATATAATTGATAATTATGTTGTAACTTTATTAACATTATAACTCACCCTTTACTACTAAACTATTTCCCTGTTTTATCTTAAAAAAATATATATGTTAAACATCCGACAACAACTCCTAGTATTGCTCCGGCTATTACTTCAATTATTCTGTGGCCTTTAGCATTAGTGATATGTACTTTTATTTTTTCCTTATTTGCAAGCTTTTTAAGAACTTCTGTCTGCTGACCAGTTGCCAACCGTACTCCTCTGGCATCGTACATTATTATTGCACTTAAAGCTAAACTTAGCCCAAATATTGCTGAATTAAAGCCTTCACTTAAGCCAATAACAGTAGTAAGCGCAAGCATAAAAGCAGAGTGCGAGCTTGGCATGCCACCAGACTGAAAAGCGTCAGTAACCGTCACTCCATCTTTTCTAAGACTGAAGATAAATTTTATACCCTGAGCACTAAACCACCCTAGTAGTGGTGCGGCTATGAATATAAGATTTTCCATTAATCCTCTTTTTCTTCTGGCTCTTCTTCTTTGGATGAATCACTGACAAGAGTTAAAGAAACTACTTTGTCGTTATTGTTCAAGCGCATAATTCGCACACCCTGAGTGGCACGACCTAGCTCTGATATATCTTTAAGTCCAAGTCTAATTGTTTGACCCTGAGAGGAAATGATAATTACCTCATTGCACTCAGCTGTTAATGAAGCAACTCCAATTAGATTACCAGTTTTCGAGTTTACAACAGCAGATCTAATACCTACTCCGCCTCTTGTGTGAGCAGTAAACTGTGATACTTTCGTTCTTTTACCGTAGCCTAGTTCGCTAATAACAAAGATGCTTGAATCGTCCTGAACAATATCCATACCTATAACGTAGTCTTTAGGTCGTAGCCTGATACCTCGAACACCTCTAGAAACTCTACCCATTGCCCTGACACCCTTTTCGTGGAAGCGAATAGCCTGACCCTGCGAAGTAGAAATAATAATTTCATTATCTCCGCTGCTTGGCTTGATCCATCTTAGTTCGTCACCGTCATCTAGATTTATGGCAATTAGTCCTGAATTTCTGACATTTTTATACTGTTCAAAAGCAGTTTTCTTAACTACACCCCTTACGGTACACATAAACAAGAACCCATCTTGATGGTCTTTGGATACTTTAATGACAGAACTTACTTTTTCTTCTGGTTGAAGCTGAAGTAAGTTAACAATAGCAACACCCTTGGCGTTTAGGCCACTCGCAGGCACTTCGTAGGCTTTTAGTCTGAATACCCTACCTTTATTTGTGAAGAATAATAGGAAATCGTGTGTTGAAGTTACTACAACATGTTCAATGATGTCCTCTTCACGAGTAGACATTCCTCTCCTACCCTTACCCCCTCTGCCTTGCTTTTTGTACTCTGCTTCTGGGCTTCTTTTGATATAATTTGCAGATGTTAATGTTACAACAACTTGTTCATCAGGTATGAGTTCTTCGTCACTAAACTTGCCTAACTCCTGAGGAATTACCTTCGTTCTTCTTTCGTCGCCAAACTTTTCTTTTAGTTCTTTAAACTCGTCTTTTATTATTGCTAAAATCTTAGTCTCGTCACCAAGAATATCTTTTAATTTGGCAATTAATAATTTTAGTTCCGCAAGCTCGTCTTCAATTTTCTTACGCTCTAAGCCAGCCAAAGTTCTAAGTTGCATAGCTAGAATTGCTTTTGCCTGAATTTCCGATAGCTTGAATTTCTTTATTAAGTTTGCCTGAGCCTCTTCTGTTGTTTGTGACGCCCGAATTGTTGCGATAACCTCATCTATATGATCCAACGCAATAGACAAGCCTTCTAGTATATGAGCCCTAGCCTCTGCTTTGCTAAGCTCATACTCTGTGCGCCTTCTAACTACAACCTGTCGGTGTTTAATGTGTTCACTTAATATGTCAGACAGACCAAGCACTCTAGGCTGGATTCCGTCTACCAAAGCCAGCATATTAAAGTGGAACGAAGACTGAAGTGGAGTAAGTTTGTATAGCTGGTTTAAGATTTTCTTTGGATAAGCATCTTTCTTTAGGTCAATAACTACTCTGACGGTGCCTCTAGCGCTTTCGTCACGTATATCTGATATTCCTGTAATTTTTTTATCTTTTACTAAGTCTGCAATTTTTTCAAGCAAACTAGCCTTATTAAGCGCATAAGGAATTTCGCTTATTACAATAGAATGTAGTCCTTTTTTATTTCTTTCAACGATATCTGCAACGCCTCTGACGACAATTCCACCCCTACCGGTTGCGTAGGCTGTTCTTAGACTATCTTTACCAAAGATAATACCGCCAGTTGGAAAATCTGGACCTTTAACATACTCAAGCAAATCATCAAGAGTAGCCTCTGGGTTATCGATTAGATGAATTGTTGCATCGATTATTTCCGTTAAGTTATGAGGAGGTATGGATGTTGCCATACCCACGGCAATACCAACCTGACCATTAAGAAGTAGGTTTGGTAATTTTGCTGGTAAAACTTCTGGTTCTCTCTCAGAGCCATCATAGTTTTCTCTGAAAGGAACTGTTTCCTTGTCTATATCTTCCAGTAATGCTAAGCCAGCTTTGGCCATTCTTGCTTCTGTATATCTTTCTGCGGCTGGTGGGTCTCCATCCATAGAGCCAAAATTACCCTGACCATCTACAAGCAGGTATCTTGTAGACCAGTCCTGGGCCAATCGAACCATTGCATCATAAATTGCCACATTGCCATGGGGGTGGTATTTACCCATAACATCACCGGTTATCCTAGCACTCTTAATAAATTTAGACCCTGGTTTCCAGTTATTTTTCTCCATTGAGAATAAAATTCTACGGTGAACAGGCTTCAGTCCATCGCGAACATCAGGAAGAGCCCTCGAAACAATAACGCTCATAGAATAACGGAGATAACTATCTTCCATTACGTCTTCAACAGTCTTAAGTTCTAGCTCCCTTGAGTGGGTTTGAGGAGGAATAATCTCAATATCTGGTGTTTTGTCTTCGTTTTCCATCTTAAATATCCAAATCCTTTACAAACTTAGCCCTCGACTGAATAAAGTTCTTTCTTAACTCAACTTCTTCGCCCATTAGCTTATTAAATATAGCATCTGCCTTTTCAGCGTCTTCTACATTGACTTGAATTAGCACCCTGTTCTCAGGATTCATAGTAGTTTCCCATAGCTGAGTTGCGTCCATTTCACCAAGACCTTTGTATCTTTGTATATCTGTCAGTC
>WBZT01003313.1_pt1 | contig 10608 bp, 9 predicted proteins | sample 5204241 | NCBI WGS metagenome assembly WBZT01 (sample SAMN12344358, study PRJNA552823) | activated sludge metagenome | biome: Activated sludge suspended growth; feature: Nitrification reactor; material: Wastewater; isolation source: activated sludge from nitrification reactor of wastewater treatment...
ATGAGTAATGTGTCGTCGCGCGTGGCCTGCAAATCAAGCCGCGCCGGCAGCCTGATGCACTGCCAGGTCTCCGCCGCCTGCACCGGCTCACTGACCCGCGGGCGCAGTTTCGGCGAGCGAAACTCCAGTTGCCACCACTGCCGCGCCACGCCGGGCATGAACCGCAGCAGGTCCGCGAACCGCCGCAGCGAACCACCCGCGCGTCGCTCGAACTCGCCGACCGCCAGGTCCGCCGCCGGGACGACGCCGGTCATCACCGGCACGCCCAATGATGCGCTGTGTTTGTGGATCCATTCATCCGCGGCGGGCGATCCCCCGGCCACGAGCAGAATGTCTGGAGTAACCGCCTGAACGCGCGCCGCGATTTCCGCCGGCACTTCATCCGCCATCCCGAGCGAGATGGCGGAAAGCTGCAATCGTGGGTGAGTGGACTTGAACTGGGTGATCGCGCGTTCGGCGGCCTCCTGGTCGTTGGCGGCGAGACACACCTTCCATTGCTTCTCCGCGGCCGCCCGCAACAGCAGCGGGAGCAACTCCGCGCCGGCGACGCAATCCGCCTGCGGCTGGCCGAGCCAGCGGGCGGCGCGTAACAGGGGCGCGCCTTCGCACAACACCAGATTCGCCTCGAATAACACGCGCCGCAGTTCCGCGTCCGCTTGCGCGCGCACGAGGAAGCCGACGTCCGCCGTGACGAGGTGGTGCGGGCGACGCGACAAGATCATGCGTTCGAGCAGATCGGTGAGTTCGGCCGCGGAAAGCTGATCGAAGGGGACGCCGAGGATCGCAATGGGCGGCTGCCCGGCGTGGGTGCGAAGCTGCATTGACGTGCTCAAGCGTGCGAGTGTTTAGGCGAGCCAAAATGGCTTTTCAACTTCAAACTCGCTCATTCAAAACTCCAGTCGCCAGCAGCACGCGCGCATCCGCGGCTGCGGCACGGCCAGCGCGCCCACGTAACCCGCCGCCGGCGACAGGCCGCATAAAGTCCACGCCGCGCCCGCAACGGGATCGCCGTCAACCGCCACCACGCGCGGCGGTTCCTCGGAGCGAAACGTAACCTCGAACTTCGACAGCGACGCGGTGATGCCCGCGCCGGAGACTTTCACGAAAGCTTCCTTGCGCGTCCACAGTTGGAAGAAGGTGGCGTCGAGTTCGGCGGCGGGAATCTGTTTCAGCGCGGCGGATTCACGCGACGAGAAAAAGCGCTCGGCCAATTGGGCGGCATCGCGCATGGGGCGGACGCGCTCGACGTCCACGCCCAGCGGCACGGCGCGCGTCACCGCGAGCAACGCCAGGCCGCCTGAATGCGCGAGATTGAAATGCAACGCGCCCGCCTCTGCGCCGGCGAGCGCGGGTTTGCCGTGCCGTCCGTAAGTGAACTGCAATCGCTCCGGCGCCAGCCGCAGATAACGTCCGACCAGGACGCGCAAGCCGCCCCGCCCCGCGATGTAATGATCGCGAACCGGGCCCGCCCGGCGCTCGGCGGCCCGCGCCCGTTCATCTTCCGAAAGCAGTTCCGCCAGCGGCGCGAGTTTTTCCGGCGGCTGATGCAGCACGAACGCCCAGACATGAACCTCGGCGGCGTCGAGCAGCAGTTCGCTGGGTGGCAAGGGCCAGGCGATTTCCGGTATTGAGGTTGACGCGCGCACAGCCAGTTCACGCTTGCGCGAGCAACTCGCGCAACGTCGCCATGAGTTGCGTGGGGCTGAAGGGTTTCGTGAGGAACAGCGCAGCGCCGGAGGTTTCCGCCTCCTGCCGCGTCACATTGAGCGCATTGGCCGTGATCATGATGACCGGAATGGCGCGCGTCGCCTCGGCCTGCTTGAGTTCCTTGAGCGTCGCCAGTCCGTCCAGGTCCGCCATCATCACGTCCATGATGACGAGCGCCGGTTGCTCCCGCCGCGCCACTTCCAGGGCCTCGCGACCGCTGCGCGCATTCAGCATCTGATAGCCGTCGCGCAATAGGTGATGCCGCAGCAGGAGGTGCATGTAGGGTTCGTCATCCACGACGAGGATTTTGGGCGGCGTGCTCATGCCTGCTTGTGATGAAGAATTAGAAAGGTCTGGTCATCCGGCAAGGGCCGGCCCGCCTCGACGTGCTCCAACTTGCCAATCAAATGTTGCTTCAACTCCGCCGCCGAACCGGCGGTCTGGCCCGACAGCCAGCGCACGAATTGATCATAACCGAGGCTGTCTTCCGCGGAGTTGGCCATTGCGAGCAAGCCATCGGTGTACAACAACGCCGCCGCGCCCGGCGGCAGCGGTACCCGCTGCTCGGTGAAGCCGCCGTCAGCTTGCACGCCCAGCGGTAGCCCCTCGGGCGCGATGGCCCGCACCCCGCCGACGCTGACGATTTGCAGCGGGCAATGGCCGGCACTGGCCACGGCGAGTTCCGCTGTCGCGCCGTGGCAGCACACGAGTTGCACGGTGATGAACATGTCCACGCCGGACAGTTCCGCCAACAGCAGCCGGTTTAACCGCGCCAGCAGCGCCGCCGGCTGGCGCGCGAGTTCGGGCGCGGCGCGTACGAGGCTGCGCAAAATGGCGGCGAACATCGCGGCAGGAATGCCCTTGCCCATCACGTCGGCGATGACCAGCAGCAACTCCCGATCGCTCAACCGCACGACGTCATAAAAATCGCCGCCCACCTGCCGGGCGCTGCGGCAATCAGCGGCAAGTTCAAAACCGGCCAGCGCGGGCAGTTCGCGCGGCAGCAGCGCCTGCTGGATGTTGGCGGCGATTTCGAGTTCGCGCGCAAGCAGCCGCCCGGCGAGTTGCTCGTCCTGAAGCCGCGCGTTGGCCACTTGAATGGCCAGGAATTCGGCGAACGTGCCAACGACATTCGTCTGGCCGGCCGTGAACGGGGGCCGGCCCGCGCCGAGATTGGGCGCTGAACCGCGCCGGCCCAGGCTCAACGTGCCGACCAAGTTCTCGCCCGAAAAAATGGGATGCACAAGTCCGCTCGATTCCGCCGCCACCGCCGCCAAAGGTTCACCCGGCAGCAAAGGCTGGCCCGCGTGGAACCAGACATTGCGCCGCGCGGAAATCGCTTCCTGCTCCAGTGAGCGGGCGTCGCCCTTTGGCTCGGCGAGTGGCAGCGCCGGCGGAGTGGTTTCCGTTCCGGAGTTGGCGAAGAGTTCAAGCTGCGAACCGCTTCGGGCCGCCAGCCGCAAGACGAACCAGTCAGCACCGGTGATTTGCAGCAAATCTCCGAGCAGGCGCTGGGCAAACTCGCGCAAGTCCGCGCCGCTGACCTTCGCGGCGCTGTAGCGAAAGATGGCGGACAGGCTTTCGTAGCAGGAACTGAGTTCCTCGACCAGTTCCGCAACAGCCTGCTCCGATTCGCGAATGGGCGCGGCGGGTGGGCTGGCTAGCGCGCCCTGTTTACGCAAAACGAGGAGGTTGCCCTGCGCGCCGCGAAAATACGCAGCCTCGTCCATCAGTGTGCGCATGAGATACACGCCGCGTCCGCCCTCGCTCTCCGATGGCGGCAGGACCGGTTGCGTGGGCCAGTCGAAGCCCGGGGTGTGATCGTGAATCCGCAACTCCACCGCGCCGCCGTCGCACAGGCATTCAACGATTATGGGCAAATCGCGCGCGGAAGGCGCGGCGTATTTCACGGCGTTGTTGCAGCCTTCGACCAGCGCGAGTTCGAGCTCATTGAGCGCCGCGGCCCCGCAGCCTTGTTCCCGAAGGAAACCGCACACGGCATCCGCGGTGGCGTTCACCTCGCCGAAATCGCAACGCAACCGCAGCCGCAGCGCCGCCGGCCGGGAGAGGACAGAAGACCCAGGCATGAGGTTACGGGCTGGTCACGGAGAAAATCTGATGCAGCCGCGTGAGTTCGAGAACTTGCCGGACGGCGTGGCTGGGATTGCGCAGGCGCAACTCGCCGCGGCGGCTGCACGCGGTCTTGTGCAGGGCGATCAACGCGCCCAGGCCGCAACTGTCGAGGAAGGACGTTTCCGAGAGATCAATCTCAATGTATTTCTGGGCCGCGCCCAACGCTGCGCGCGCTTCGTCGCGCAAGGCGTTGCAATTCGACGCGCCGAGTTCCAGCACTTCGCTGATGTGGAGGGTGTCGCCGGTTACGTTGAGCTTCATACAGCGTTTAGTTATTCCGCGAGCCCGCCGGGAGCTCGATTGGTGTTGGGTCGTTTGCCGTGCTAGAAGCTTAGTTGGGCAACGCGTGATGAAAAGCACAAAGCCAGCATGGGGCGATCAGATCGCGCTCGCCCGGCTCTCACACGTTCGCCAGGGCCTCCAACGCCCGCAGCGTGGCAGCGCTGCGGGTTTCCACACCGAGCACGGCGAAGATTTCGAGCAGATGCTTTTTTACGGTGGATTCGCTGATGCCGAGAATCGTGGCGATGTCCGCGTTCGTCTTGCCCTGCGCAACCCAGAGGAGCACCTCGGCCACGCGCGGCGTCAAGCCCAGCCGGCACAGCGGCTCGGGCGAAGTGAAGTCCGGTTTGAATTCCCGCGTGCCCTGCTGTTCGGCCCGGCGCAGCCGCGCCCGGATGGCGCCGAGCAGGTCCGCCTTGCTCACCGGCTTGGTGAGATAATCGTCCGCGCCGAGTTCCATGCCGGAGCGCAGGTCGGATTTCTCGCCCTTGGCGGTGAGGAAGATGAAGGGGATGGACGCCAGCGCGGGTTCGTGGCGCAACGCCTGCACGACTTCGTGACCGTCCAGTTCCGGCATCATGATATCGCACAGGATGAGGTCCGGCTTTTCCTTGCGCGCGAGGTCGAGCCCCACACGGCCGTTTTCAGCAGCCAGCGCGGTGAATTTTTCAAGTTTCAGAATCGTGGCGAGGTTGCGCCGCATCTCGGGCTCATCTTCGATGACGAGGATTTTTTTGGAGGGTGTTGAGAGCATATTTGGGTTGAGAGTTGAGAGTCATCGGTTCGTGCGCAACGACCATTCTCGCAGGCCGCCCAACATGCGGCTCTGTTCTTCGGCGGCATTGTAGATTAGCTGAAAATCCGCGTCTGCCAAAAAGCCCTGGTTCCGGCCAATGAATGACTGCGACACAACCTCGAACAGCGAGCCAGTCGCGATCTCGACGAGCCTCGCGTAGTCGTCATGGGAATGGCGCGAAGAACCTTCCGCGACGTTGGATGAAATCGAAACGGCGGCGCGACGCATCTGGCTGGTCAGCCCGAAGCGTTCTTCGTCCGGGAAGCCTTTGGTCAGGCGATAAACCAGATCGGCGAATTGAATCGCCTTCTGCCACGTCTCCAGTTTTTCAAAGTTGAACATGCAGTGACTCCATTTCTATTTGCGTTCGTTTCACCGGTATTGTGCCAACTGTGTTTCTCTCAAATCTCAACTCAAATATTCTCTCAACCCTCCATCGCCAGCGGCAGCATGACAGTCGCAGTTGTTCCGCGTCCCAGTGTGCTTTGGATGTTGATTTCTCCGCCGTGAAGCTCCGCGCAACGTTTGACGACAATCAACCCCAAGCCTGTGCCGGGAATATGCGCGACGTTGCGCCCGCGCTGGAAGGCGTTGAACAGGCGCGGCAGGTCGGCCTCGGGAATGCCCAGGCCGCGGTCGCGCACGGCGAAAACCACCGCGCCGGTTTCCGCCGTCACAGTGAACTTCACCGCCGCGCCGGTTTCGGAATACTTCACCGCGTTGGACAGCAGGTTGGTAAAAATGTGGCGGAGCAGCCGGTCGTCGCCCCGGAATTCTTCCGGCGCGCCGGCACAATCGAGTTCGATGGGACAACGATTCTCCGTGGCGGCCATGACCTCGTCCACCGTGCGCTCGCAAAACGCCGGCAGGTCCAGCGGCGCGGGCTGGAAATCCATCCGGCCCGCATCGAGGCGCCCCAGCACCAGCACCTCCTCCATCAGGTCCGCCATGCGCCGCGTGTTCTTCACGATGGAGCGTAATTGCTCGCGCCGGTCGTCCGGATCAAGTTTGTCGAGGTAATCCGCCAGAATTTCGGTGGACGACTGGATGATGCCGAGCGGCGTGCGGAACTCGTGCGACACCATCGAGACGAAGTTGCTCTTCATCTGGCCGAGTTCCTTTTCGCGCGCGAGCGAGCGCAACAATTCCTCCTCCGCCCGCTTGCGCTCGGAAATATCATCAATCACCGCCTGGATGATCGCGCGCCCGCGCCATTCCACGCGCGTCAAGATGACGTCGAGCAGGACGTTGCTGCCGTCCGCCCGCGTGGCGATCCAATCGAACCGGGCGTGCCCGCGGGCGAGACACTCCTGAATGTAGCGTTGGGACAAGTCGGCCGTCGGCTCGCCGTTCAACTGCGTCGGCGGCGACGTGTCCCGCGGGTGGCGCCCGAGCAGTTGCTTTTCCGAATCGTAGCCGAGAATGCGCACGGCGGCGGGATTGACCGCGAGGTATTCCTGCTCATCGTGCAGCATCACCCCCTGGCTCGAAGTCTCGAAGAGCGCGCGGAATTTTTCCTCGGACTCGCGCAACGCCGATTCCGCCCGCTTGCGTTCGATGGCGAGCGCGATCTGGCCCGCGACGAACATGAGCAGGCGTTTCTCCGCCTCGCCGTACGCGGCGGGATTTTCGTAATCCTGCAACGCCACGACGCCGAAGGTGAGCCCACGGATGGCCAGCGGCACGCCCAGCCACACCGTCGCGGCGCGCGGCCCGAAGAAGATCGCCTCCACCCGCTCGCCGTCTTCCTCGACCAGGCCCAGCCGCCCGCCCGGGCTGAGGCAATTGTGCGGGCCCGCCAGCAGCGGCCGTCCCCGGCGCAGCACGTAACCGGTGAGTCCCTGATCCAGCCGTAGCGGCACGGTGCTCCGGTCGTATTGATCCACCAGGTACGGGAAACCGAACGTGACACCGTCGGGGTTGCGCTGCGCGATGTAGAAATTATCCGCGGGCATGAGGGTTTTGATGATCGCATGAATCCGCGCGTAGAGCGCCGGCAGATCGTCAGAGGTGTGGACCGCCTCGGAAATCGCGAACGTGGCCTGCTGGATTTTTTCCCGGCGCAGCCGCTCGGTGTCGTCAATGATGCTGGCCCGCAACAACCGCTGGCCTTCCGCCGGCAAGCGGACGAGCCGCACCTCCGTCTGGATCAGCCGCCCGCTGCGGTGCCGGTGCAGCCACGCAAACACCGGCGTGCCGCCAGCCAGCGCCTCGTCCATTTTCTCTCGCGCCATTTCCGCGGAACGACGGCCACAGGGTTGAAACTCGGGGCTGACTTCGGCCGGCGTGAGTTGCGTGAGGGACGCGGCATCGAATCCATAAATCTGCTGCGCGTGCGCGTTGGAACTTAGAAAGCGCCCCGAGTCACCGTCGAACACCACGATCGCCTCCGGCGCGTGCTCGACCAGCGTGCGCAGGCGGGCTTCGCTGGCGGACAACTCGGCCGTGCGTTCGGCGATGCGCCGTTCCAGGCTGGCGTTGAGCCGCTGGACTTCATCCGCGCTGCGCCGGCGCTCCGTCACGTCCGCCACCGAGCCGACGTGGTACAGGACTGAGCCGGATTGAGAATCCCGAATCGCCCGGCTGTTGGTCAAACCCCACCAGCGCCGGCCATCGCGGCAGACGTATTCAATCTCCTCGTTGCGGAAGCCGCCGTCGCGTTGGAGCAATTCGAGCAGCCGCAACCGGTCCGCTGGATGGGCGTAAAGTTGTTCGCGCGGCACACGGCGCATTTCCTCCAACGAATCGTAGCCCGAGAGCCGGAGGTAGGCGCGGTTGGCGAAGATCAATTCATGATTCGGCCCCGTGCGATACAGCGCCTCGGAGACGTTGTCGGCGATGGAGGCCAGCAGTTGCTCGCTGTGCCGCACGGCCGCCTCCGCCAGCAACCGCCGCGAAATGTCCCGCGAAACGATGACGTGCAACGGGCGGCCGTCGCACTCGATCGGCGTGATGTGAACCTGCATCGGAACGTCCGCGCCGTCGAAACGCCGCACCGTCCATTCAAATTGCGCGCCGCCCTCCGCGATCACCCGCTGGGCCACGGCGAGTTCCCGCTCGGTGGAGTTAGCGCCGTCCGGCTGGAGCGCGGGCGACAGTTCGGCGGGACGTTTGTGCAACAACGCCGCCTTGCTTGGGGCCCGCATGAGCGCCACCGCCGCGCCGTTGCAATCCACAAAGACGCCCGCCCGGGGATCAAAAATCCAGATGGCTTCCGCCGTGCGCTCAAAGTAGCGCTCGAACATGGAGTCATCGTGCCCCGGCGCCGGGGTTAATGCACTGGGCCGTTCGTCCCATTTACCCGGCTCGCGCGCTGGCTTATTCATCACGGCATGAAAGCAAAACTGGATTCTTTGTCGGTGACGTACGCCCCGGGAGGGCGGGAAAAATCATCAGCCGCCCGGAGTCACAATTTCAATGTCATGAGTTCACCGCGCGCGTCAAGCGCCGAACCGGCGCGGCCACGCTCCGGGCGGCCGGATTTCCGCAAGCCGGGCCTGATGCATCCCGGCCACCTGGCGGGCTTACCCGCATCGCCCGTGACTTTCTCCGCGCGGCTGCGGCAGCCCGCCACCCGGCCACACGCGCGCCCGGCGGCGGCGGAACGGGCGTACCGCCGCGCCACGCACGCGGCGGAACAGGCGGTGTGGGACGCCTTCGCGCCGACGTCGAACGCCCAGTTACGCGCGGCGGCAAAAGCGGCGGTGCAGACGACGCCCGGCGAGCAACGCGCGTTCACGGTGATCCTCATCCTCGCGCTGCTGGGCATCGCGTGCGGGTTGAACGAGTCGTTTCACTTCGTCAAGAGCTGGGATCCGTTTCTCACCGCCATCGGCACGTTACTGAAGTGAGTTTTACCGCCACGCCGCGCGCGGTTCGGCGCGCGGCGTGAGGTTTCAATCCCTGGTGTTGGGGAGAAAGAAGCAGATCAGCGCCGCCGGCAGGAACAGGAAACCGGCGTAAAACAGCGCCAATCTGGAATCACCCACCTTCGAGAACAGGCCGAAGAACACCGTGCCGAACGCCGCGACGATTCGGCCAATGTTGTAGCAAAAGCCCGCGCCGGTGGTGCGAAGCAGCGTGGGAAACAGCGGCGGCAGATACATGGTGAACAGCCCGAACACGCCCTGGCAGAAGCCGATAAACGGAAACCACCAGAGCAGTTGCTGATGATTGAGCGGGGTGACGTACGTGGCGAATACCATCAGAAAATAGAGGAGGAAAAAGATCCCGATGGTCAGCCGATAACCGAGCCATCGGGCCACGGCGCCGGAGAAAAAATTCCCGGCGATGGACGCGCCGATCACGAGATACATGGCTTTGCCGGCCAGCCGGTTTCTTTCCTCCGCCGTCAGCGCCAGCACTTCCGGGAGATTCCGCAGGTGTTGTTGATGCCAGAACATGAACGCCCAGTGCGCCGTCAGGGAAACCGCGCAGACGCACATCACCCAGATCGTGACGCGACGGATGTCGCCGCGGAACAGTTCGCGCACGCCTGGGTCGTGTTGCCGCGCCGAGACTTTCGCCGCGTGCCACTCCTCCGGTTCGGGTACGGCGCGGCGAATCCAAAACACCAGCAGCGCCGGCAGCACGCCGACGAGGAAAATGTTGCGCGGCGGCGCGCCCGCCAGGAGGTAACTCGCCAGCACGGCGGCCAGCACGCCGACGTTGACGCCCGATTGCAACACGGCGGCGATCCACGGCCGCCACGCGCGCGGCCAGGTTTCCGACAGCAAGGACGCGCCGACCGCCCACTCGCCACCGATACCCAGCGCCGCCAGAAAACGAAAGATCATCAACTGCCACCAGGTCTGCGCGAAGAAACCCAGCCCGGTGAACAGCGCGTAAGTCAGCACCGTAAGGCTCAGGGCGTGCGCGCGGCCAATGCGGTCGCCGATGCGCCCGAAGAAGCCGCCGCCCAGCGCCCAGCCGAGCAGGAACGCCGCCTGGATGATCGAACTGTAACGGCCCACCGCCGGGTCGGTGGTCGCCAGCCCCCCCAGCAACTGCGCCACGAACGGCGCGGCCACCAGCGTGTAGAGGTGCATGTCCAGCCCGTCGAACATCCAGCCCAGCCAGGCGGCGATGCCGGATTTCCATTGCTGCGGCGAGATCGAGCGCAGTGTGGGTACGGGTTCGGCGGAATTCATCTGAGTCGCGCGCATGGTGGCGAATCGGCCCCGGGGTGCGAGCGAAAAGTTGGTAACAATCCCCGGCTTCCACCCGTCTTGGCTTTTGATGAAGCAAATCGGTTTGGGCCTGCTGCTCGGGCTGATGATGAGCACCACGCACACGAGGTCGGCAACCGCAGCCGCCACAAACGCCGTGGAAATCCAGCGGTTCACCTGGCATGACGCCAAACGAAATCGCGACGTGCCGGCGAAAATTTATTTCCCCGCAGCCACCAACGGTCCGTTTCCCATCATCCTTTTCTCGCATGGCCTCGGCGGCTCGCGCGAAGGCTACGAGTACTTGGGCCGGCACTGGGCGGCCCACGATTACGTGAGCGTGCATCTGCAACATGCCGGGAGCGACGAGACGGTCTGGAGCGACCTGGCGGCCAGTGACCGAATGGCGGCCATGCGCAAAGCCGCCGCCAACCCGCGCAACGCGATCAATCGTCCACTCGACGTGCGCTTGGCGTTGGATGAACTCGAACGATTGAAGCAGGAGAATGCGGCCTGGCAGCG
>WBZT01003314.1_pt1 | contig 10601 bp, 5 predicted proteins | sample 5204241 | NCBI WGS metagenome assembly WBZT01 (sample SAMN12344358, study PRJNA552823) | activated sludge metagenome | biome: Activated sludge suspended growth; feature: Nitrification reactor; material: Wastewater; isolation source: activated sludge from nitrification reactor of wastewater treatment...
GGCGTCGTGCGCAGCGATGCCGAACACAGCTTCGTCATCGCCGACATCCCGGGGCTGATCGACGGCGCTGCCGAAGGCGCCGGACTCGGCATCCGCTTCCTCAAACATCTGGCACGCACCCGCCTGCTGCTGCACATCGTCGATCTGGCGCCGCTCGATCCGGACGCCGATCCGCGGCGCGATGCGGCGAGTGTCGTCGCCGAACTGGAAAAATACGATTCCCGACTGGCGCAGAAACCGCGCTGGCTGGTGCTCAACAAGGTCGACCTGATTCCGGACGCCGAGCGCGAGACGCGCATCGCCGCGTTCATCGGCGCCGGCGGCGTCTATCGCGAAGGAGAAAACTGTTTCCGCATCAGCGCGATCAACGGGCAGGGCTGCCGGCAATTGACCGACCGACTGCAGGCGGCGCTGAACGAAATGCCGGCCAGCCCGCCCGAAGAACCACAATCGATGCCGCCAGCAGACGATCATTTTGCCGAGCCGCCAGGAGAATGAACATGCTTTCCACCCGTATCGCCGAAGCCCGCCGACTGGTGATCAAGGTCGGCTCGGCGCTGGTGACCAACAACGGTGCCGGACTCGATCTGGCGGCGATCGGCGAATGGGCGCGGCAGATCACCGAACTGCACCGGCGCGAGCGGCAGGTGATCCTCGTCTCGTCGGGCGCCATCGCCTGCGGCATGCAGCGGCTCGGCTGGCAGAAGCGACCGCAGGCGGTGCACGAACTGCAGGCCGCCGCCGCCGTCGGCCAGATGGGTCTGGCGCAGGTCTATGAAAGCGCCTTTGCCCGCTACCAGCTGCACAGCGCGCAAATCCTGCTCACGCACGACGATCTCGCCGACCGCAAGCGTTATCTGAACGCGCGTTCGACGTTGACCACGCTGTTGCAATACGGCGTCGTGCCGATCATCAACGAAAACGACACCGTCGTCACCGACGAAATCAAGTTCGGCGACAACGATACGCTCGGCGCGCTGGTCGCCAATCTCGTCGAAGCCGACGCGCTGATCATCCTCACCGATCAGCCGGGTCTCTACACCGCAGACCCGCGCCGCGACGCGTCGGCGACGCTGATCCGCGAAGCGCGCGCCGGGGCGCCCGAACTCGAAGCGATGGCCGGCGGCGCGGCCTCAGCACTGAGCAAAGGCGGCATGATCACCAAGGTCGTCGCCGCCAAACGCGCCGCACGCAGCGGCGCGCACACGATCATCGCCAGCGGGCGGGAAAAAGACGTCATCCTCCGTCTCGCCGACGGCGAAGCGCTCGGCACCCTGCTGGTTTCCGAAACGCCGCCGCTCACCGCGCGCAAACAATGGCTGGCCGACCATCTGCAACTCGGCGGCCGTCTGCTGCTCGACGCCGGCGCGGTCGAAGCGCTGCACGCCGGCCGCAGCCTGCTGCCGATCGGCGTGCAGGCGGTGCAGGGTGATTTCGAACGCGGCGCGGTCGTCGCCTGCGTCGGCAGCAACGGCCGGGAAATCGCCCGCGGACTGGCCAACTACAGCAGCGGCGACGCCCGGCGCATTGCCCGCAAGGCCAGCCAGGAAATCGAAGCCATCCTCGGCTACATCGATGAACCGGAACTGATCCATCGCGACAACCTGATTCTCAGTTGAGCGCGTCGATACGCCGGCGGCCTGACGCTCGGCCGCCGCCCCGGCCAGTCGGCTGACGGTAGCCGTTTCCGGGCCGAAGCGCCCGACGAGACCGGCAGGCCGCGCGCGGCGCGCGTCGTTTCTCAAATTTCCGGCGAGGCATCCGCCGATACGGCGGACTGAGCGTCCCACAGCGCGAATACCGCCCGCGCGTCATCCCAGACCTGGTCCTGCCAGCGCGACAACTCATCGCAGGCGACGACCGTCTGCAACCAGCCGTCTTCCGCCGCGCTCGCCGCGTTGGCGGCGCGACCGGCGCGGCGGGCGATTTCGGCGTCGGCGTCTGTCATCGTTTCGATACCCTGCACGAAATAGGCGCGATAAAAACGGAACCAGTCCGCGGCGGCGGCGTCGCTGTCTTGCGGAGCGAACTGCCAGTCGGCCGAGTGCGCCTGAAAGCCGGCGAAGGTCGGCCAGGTCGATTGCGCCGCTTGCGTCAGCGCCTCGCGCAAGGCGGGAGAAGCCACACCGGCGGCGGCGCGGAAAATAGCCGGATCGAACAAATCCGGCAGCGCCGATTCGTCCCACTGGCCCTGCGCCAATCGCCAGGCGTCGAACAGCATCCGGTTGCGCTGCCGGCATTCCTTCGCCTGCGCGGCGAGCGCGATCAGTTCATCGACCGCCATAGCGACATAATCGCCACCGATCGCCGCCACACTCGACAAAGCGTCGAGGTAATCCTTGCCAGGACGATCACACAGCCGCCCGGCATCGACTGCGCGGCTCAACTCCCCGCAAGCCGCCAGCCGCGGCGGCCAGGGAATCGCCGCGAACAGCGCGTCGGCCTGCGGCCCGAGCACGTGGCGACTGAGCACGTGGCGACTGATCTGCTGCCAGCGGCGCTGTGTTTTTTCGGTCAGACCGGCGAACCCCTGCACGCGGGTGAGCAGCCCGGCGGCGAACGCTGTCTCGCTCACTCGCAACCAATGCCGCCCGCAGTCGGCCGACGGCCGATACTCGAATTCGAACAGCGACTCCAGCAGACGGTAGAGCAGCTTCGGCGGCACGGGGTCGAACGCCGGTGGCAAACTTTCCGGCAAGCGCCAGCCGAGCACCACCGCCACCGCCAGCGCCATCATCTGCAGCGGCGGCGACAAAGCGTCGCGCGGCCATTGCAACCTTCCTGCCGAGTGCACCGCCTGCAGCGCGAGCGGCAGGCAGGCGCCGGACAAGGGCAGACGGGCCTGGGCGGCAGGCGGTCGCAGCCAGCCTTCGAGCGCCGGCAACGACCAGCGCGCCGGATCGTCGCGCTCGGCCACCTGCTTCAGCAAGCGCAAACACTCGGCCAGCGACAGGCGATCGGCAAAGCCGCACTGCCAGAGGACGAGATAGGTCTCCGGCAGGTGCAGATCGCCACTCAAGGTCGGTCCGTGCCGGGCAACGACCGACAATTCGGTGAACAGATCGTCGCCGTCGTCGCTCAGGGCGGGCGGCGGGCAGATGCGGCGCCAGGTTTCCGGGCCGGGACGTGGCGAGGCCGGCCGGGAAGGTTCGCCCGTCGGCTGAATGGCGGCGTCGAACAGTTGGCCGCCCGGCAGGCCGGCCAGCCAGTGCGCCACCTTGCGCGCGTCGAAAGCCCTCGACTCGGCCAGGGCCGGCAGGACAGCGGCCGCGTCATCGGGCAGCAATTCGATCAGCATCAACAGCGCCAGGGGGTTTTCGCCCCGCCCGCAAGCGGCCATCGTCCGGCGGCGCGCGTCCAGCGGCGTCAGCTGCCAGACTTCCGCGTCGGCCAGATGTTCGCGCTGATACAAGGTCTCGAGCCATTGGATGACGCCAAGCCGTTCTTCCTGCGCCGGGTGCGGCAGCGCCTGCGCACGCTCCTGCTGCCCGCGAAGCCAGGCCGCCGCGGCGCGGTAAAGGCGCGCGCGTTGCCGCGCATCGGCCGGCGTCAGCGCGGCGATCAGCAGCGGCCAGAAAAACGACAGCGGCTGGCAAAAAAACTCGCCCAACTCTTCCGGGCTGAATTTCTCGTCACTGCCGCCGGGCACCGGAAATTTCCAGATGGCTTGCGCCTGCGCTTCGCCGGTAGCGGGCGAAGCCGGCAGCGCCGCGCTCCCGCCGGCCGCAAATTCGGCATCCGCCTGCAACTCCAGCGTCGCCGCGTAGCCTTGCGCCAGGTACGTCAGGTTGCCCAGATAGAGGCGCAGCAACTCGTGTCCGCGGGCACCGAAAGCGCTGCCAGGCAGGCGGACGTCCTCAGGCACTGCCGCTGTTTCATCGCCAGCGGGCGCCGGCAGAGCGCCGAGCAAACGGAACCAGCCATCCCTGACCGCCGGCTGCATCATGCGCGTGCGTGCGAAAAAGCGGCCGAGCGCTTCCTGTTGCGCAGCGGCGATACCGGCGTCGCGCAGGACGCAGGCGAAGTCGCTGCGCCGGTTGCTCTCCAGCGCCGGCAGCAAACGGTCGCCCTGCCGGCGCAGTTCGGGCGACAGCCGGTACAGGCATTCGAGACGCAGCAGCGCGCAACAATCGTCGGCCGTGCGCAATTGCAATTGCTCGGCGCGCAGCAGCAGGTCGTTGAGCAGCCGCTTCACCTGCCGCGGGCTGCAATCGGCCGGCGGCCCGAGCAGCAGCAGGCAGCGCAGCAGATTGGCCAGCCAGCGCGGGTCGTTAAGCAGCCGCGGCCAGTGGCCGTCGTTCTGCCCGGCCAGTTGCCGGCAACAGGACCGGGCCAGCCAGAGCACGTCTTCCGCGCCGCGTTCCGGCAGGCGCAGTTCGAACTGGATCACCTTGCGCAGCAGTTCTTCCGGCGATTCGGGGACGGCGGGCGCAGCGAGCAGTTCGCGCTCGTCCATGCAGACCAGCAGGGCAAAACCCATTTGCCGTGCATAACGCAGCAGGGCGCGCAGAAAGGCGCGCTGCTGCTCGACGCGCGCCCGGTCGAGGTCGTCGATGACGACGATGCGCGGCAGCGTGCCGGTCCATCTGGCCAAAAGATGAATCAGACGATCACGTGCGGCCAGGTAAAGCCCTTTGCCGGGATCGAATTCGTGGAGTGTCTTGCCGGCTTGGATCAGATGGAGCAAGCCGGCAATAATTTTCAGCAGCAACGGTGTGGCCAAGACCAGGAAAGCGCCATAGATCCAATGGCTACAAATAAACCTAGAAACGGCAGTTGGCGCCGTCAAAGTTCGCCAAGTTGCTGCTGCGCCGGAGGATTCCGGAGGAGGGTCTGTCACCCATTTGGAACTGCTCCGCAGTTCCAGAAATCGCCCTGAAAGCCGCGCCAATGCTCGCATTCCGCCGCTCAGCACTCCCTGCAACTGCGGTTTGTAGGATAAACCATCCGGATTGGACGCAGCCCCTCAGTTCCCACCATGCGCTGATGACCGTCAGTTGGGAAATCAAAAATATCAACAGGGCAAAAAGCGGTAGCACCCATGCCAGCGTGCCAAGTATCCTGTGCCACAACACAGTGGTGAAAAACCGCCACTCCAGGTCGTCAGCTTTGAAATCGCTGACGTTGAAACGCGCCACGCGCGGCCCGGAGCAGAAATCGCGCCAGAACAATCCTTTTCTGCCGCGCAGCAGGAATCCCCGATAGAGATACGCCCGATCGGCTTTTTCCAGGTCGGCGAGACACAGGTCGACCAGCGAGGTCTTGCCCTGCCCCAGGCCGCCGAAAAGACCGATACGCGGCGCGGTGCCGTCGGTCGCCGGTTTTCGCTCATAACTCGGCCGCAGCAGGCGCAGCAACTGTTCGCGCAGCGGCTGCAGCCGGTAATCGGCTTCACACGCGCGGGCGCTGCCTTCGTCGAGCGGCCGGTCGTCGAGCGGCCGGAAAGGTGACGCCGTCACCGGCTTCAGACCCGTCAAGAGCCCGGAAACGGGCCGCTGTCGCCGCTATCGAGATCGATGGCCAGCGCACGCCCTGTCGGGCTGCGCCAGGCTTTCAGCCACAGCGCGCCTTCCCGCCGGCTGTCGCCGGCCAGCCAGTCGTCCCAGCACACCGCCTCGGTATGCCAGCCGGCCGGCGTGTCGTCGCGGCGAATCGCCGTCTGCCAGAAACCGCGCACCGCCTCGCCCCGAAAATCGCGCCCCGGCAGGTTCTCCAGGCGGCGCGGCGAGGCCGTGCCGGCCAGCAGTTCGCCGCGCCAGCCGTCCACCCCGTAGCGCAGGTCGGTGCATAGCGGGTGTTTGGTCCAATACGTCGCCATGCCCATCACCTGCCGCAGCCAGGGCAGCAGCGCCTGCCACTCGCCGCTCGTCTGGTTGCCGCGCAAGCTATGCCGCGCCGTGTTGCGCAACCGGCGCGCCTCGTCGAAGGCATCGAGCGCCGCGTCGTCGAGATACGTGCGCCAGCTGCAGGCGGCGAGCGCAGGATCGTTGATCAGCGTGCGCAGGCACTGGATGGCGGCATCCTGTGTCGTCTCCGCCGGCAGTTGCCTGTCGCGGAGCAGAACGGCGGTCTGCGCCACCGCCAGGCGCAAGGCCGACTCGATGAACTTCAGCGCCGCGTCCACCGCCCGCGCGTCGACCTTGCACCCAGGCTCGGGCCAATGGTTCTGCAACGCCTGCGCGTGACGCGCCAGCAAGGGCGGCAGCGAGCGCACGGCACCGCTCAGCCAGGCGCCGAGAGCCGTTTCCAGTTTTCGCTTGCCGTCAGCCGACGGCAAATACAGGCCATCGTAATAGAGATAATCGAGCACCCGCTCGGCCCACTGGCGTTGACTGAGCGTTTCGAAGCGCGCCATCGATACGGGCGGCGCGCCGGATGATTTGGCGTATTTATCGATTTGCGGTACTTCATGAAGCACTTCCGCGCCCTCCGCCGAGATGCTGGCTGGGTTTTCCTGTAACAGGGTCGCGGTATAGATCAAGGTCTTGACCGGCGAAATCAACGGCTTGAACAGTTCCTGCGCCAGTTTGATTCCCTCTTGAACAGCGATCGCACTGCCTTCTTTCTCGGGCAAACGCATGTCCAGGGAAAGCAGATCGAAGTGCTCGAGCGCCAGCAGCCGGCGCGCAGTGGCCGCGTCAGGGGCCGACTTAGACTCCGGTCGGGCCAACTGGCACTCCGGTCGGGCCAACCGGCGGTCGTCGGCGGCATAGTTCAGGGCCATCTGCATGTTCGACACCCAGCCGTGCTCATCCTCGACGATCAAGACGCGAAAGGGTTTCTTCGCTACGGCGTGCGGTGTCATTAGCGCTCTCCTGCGGTGGCGGCGGCCGTCTGCGCCGCCTGGAAAGCCGTTTCACTGCACGGCAGCGACAATTCAAATGCTGCGCCGGCCGCCGGCTGCGAGTCGGCGTAGCGTAAATCGCCGCCGAGCAGCCGCGCGCGCAGTCTGGCGAAAGCCAGCGCCGAACCCAGACCCTCACTTTTGGTGGTGAAGCCGAACTGAAAAAGCTGGGCTGCGTTTTCCGCCGCCACGCCGCGTCCGTTGTCCTCGATACGCAGCCGCACGGTCTGATCGTCGTGCGCCGCGGCGGAGAAGATGATTCGTGGTTCGGCACGGCCCTTGAGCGCGTCGGCGGCATTTTCGAGCAGCGAATAGACGATCAGTTGGGCGATGGCCGGGTCGGTCCAGGCGCTCAGCGCGGGCGGCAACGCCCGCTCGACGGTGATGCCCTGCAAACGTGCCGACAAATCCGTGCACGCGCCGTCGATCAGTTCGTCGATCGCACAGGCTACGGCGTCGACCTTCTTGACATAGCCTTGCGCCTTGCTGAACGAGGTGGCCAGCTTTTGCGTCGCCTGTTGCAAATGCGTGACCAGTTGCTGAGCGCTTACAGTATCTCCACGTGCCAAGGCCGCCTGCAGATTGTCGACAGTGCCGTTGATGTCGCCGGTCTGATTGGTCAGCCGGTGACGGAAATGCTGCATCACGTGGCCAATCGCCCCCGCCTGTTCGCCGATGAGGTTTTTTTCGACCAGGCTGCGGATACGGTCCTCACGCTCTTCGAGCGCCGAGAACAGGCGGGCGAAGTGTTCCAGCGCCTGAAGGCCCTGCGTGCCCAGACAGGGCGGCAAGCCCCAGAGCAAGAGCAAGGCGCGGTGCGGCTGTTTATCCCCGCGCTTGATCCACAACACGGCATCGGCTTGTTGCTGGAATTGTGGATGAATGTTTATCGCGCGGAAGTCGTTCGTGTCATCGGTAAAATTGGCGCTGTTATTTTGCCAATCCTGTTCGACAACCAGTTTGCCCAGCCAGGTGTTTTTCCATTGCGCCGGGTCAGCCGCCGAAGCGGCGATCTCGCTTTCGATCGCCGTTTGGTCGCCATCCCGCAGGCGCAGATCGAGTGCGCCCTCTTGCTGCCACGGTTGTGTCGGATCGTCCGGCTGAGTCGGTCTCATGGTGATCAGCACGCTGTAGCCGCAGAACTGATGCAATCGGTCACGCAAGGTTTCTTCCGCTTTAGCGGCGGGCATTTGGGCGTATTGCTCGACGTAGGCGAGCAGCGCTTCGGTGAATTCGCCGTTCTTGAAATTGGCCAGCGCTTGGGCGGCCAGCGCTGCCGCCGACTCGACGAAAGGCCGATCGTGCTCCTTGTACTTGCCGGGCCGGCTGTGTTCGAGATTGACCGCACCGATGGCGTGCTTGCCGATCGCCAGCGGTACGCACAGTTCGGTTTTCATCGCTAAATGAGTGCATAGAAATTCTTTACATTGAGTAATGTCATCGAGCAGACGGCTTTGGTTGTGGCGCACGGTCCAGGCGTAGATGGATTGCTCAGAAAAAATAGAAATTTCTGCGTCTTCACTACAAAGGCCGACACACACCTGGCGTTTCAACAGACCGCTACCAAAATCGATCAGGCGTACGGTCACCTTGGATTTGTCGTTATCCGCGCCATGGACGTCGTTGTGCAAAAATTCAGCCAGTTGCTGACAAATCTCCTGCTGATTTTTGGCTTTTGCCACCTGATGCGCAAAGTCGAGCAATTCTTTCTGACGGTCACGCAAACGGTCGATCGCGCCAACGCGGCCGAGCGCCGCCGCCAGCAACCGGGCGAGGATGGCGAGCGGTTTGCCATCGACCTCCTGATCGAATACCGGCCGCTCCGCTCGGCGGAACAGCGTGATGAAGCCGACCATCCGCTCTTCCAGTTTGGCGCCGACGCCGAGGCAATGATGTCCGGCTCTTGCCTCGTAACGGGGGCCGAGTAATTGTTTGTCTACCTTCTCTGCCGGCAGCACGACCGGTTGCCGATCGAGCAGCATTTCGAGCAACGGCACGTCGGCGACGCGCACCTTGTCGTCTGACGAAATTTGTCCCGGCGGTGCGCAGGCGATCGGTTCGAAATATTGGTTGCTGGTCCGCCAGCGGACGAAGGCGTAGTCGATGGCCAGTTCGTTGCGCGCATAATCGACGATCGTCTGGCCGACGGTTTTCGAATCGGGTTGGCCGTCGAGTTGTTCGGCGATGCGGTCGAGGAGGCCATGCCAGGCGCGCCGGCGCGCCATCTGCCGCCAAGTCGACGCCGACTCGCCGACCCGGACCAGAAAATCGATGCTGCCGGCCTTGCCGTAAAGGATGGCCTCGGGTTCGTAGGGTTTGACCTTTTCCAGCCAGTCGCGCGGGTTCACCCGAGTGACATTCTTTTTCCCACCGGTCAGCCGGCCGGCGTCGAGGTCGGCTTTGCTCTGCGCGGTGGCCAGCACCACCGCCAGCGCCGCCAGCCCCGGCGTTTGCCGCAGCGCTCCGAGATAGTCGATGCTGCTCGTGCCGCCGTGCGCGAGGTTGATGTCGAGCACCAGCACGTCGGGTTGCCAGCCATCCCCGATCTGCCGCTGTAGATAAACAATCAGCGTGTCATCCTTATCACCCTCACCCGCCTGCCAGAAGCGGATGTCGAGTGCCGACGCATAAGCCTGCGCGCTGTTCTGCAACGCCTGGACGACCACTGTATCGTCGTCGGCGATGACGATGCGCGGTCGCGCCCGCGGGTCGTCAGGAACGGTCAATTCCGGTGGCGTTGTCGGCTGAGCCGTGGACAGTGCCTGCAGATAGGCGTCGTCACCGGACGGCCGCTGGCCGCTCCGGCTTGTGGCGGGCGGTTTAGTCGTTGGCACGGTGTAATCCTTCACGGGCAGAAAAATCGTCGTTCACGCGCAAGCGGAAACCGGCGTGGAAGCCGGCAGGCAGCGCCTGCGTTTCGATCAGATGCAGTTCGCCGCCGAGGTAATGGGCGACCAGCCGCGCCAGATACAATCCCTGGCCGTGACCGTGTTCGCGCGTGGTGAAGCCGCGCCGGAAAATATCCTTGTCCAGGTGAGCGGGGATCGGCGGGCCGTTGTTGACCAGCGCCAGCGTCAGTTGGCCGGCGTCGCTTTTTTCGAGGTAGGCGCGGATGCGCCGCGGCGGCGGCGTGCCGCTCTCGTCGAGCGCGTTGAGCGCGTTGTTGAGCAGGTTGAGCAGCGCCTGTTCGAAGAGCACCACGTCGGTACGCAGGCGGGTGGCGGCAAAGACGGCGTCGTCGACCGCCAGATCGACGCCGACGGCGCCGAGACGGTGGGTGAGCAGCAGGCGAAGTTCGGCAAAAATGCGCCCGAGATCGGTGCTTTCGATTTGTCCGCGCTTGTCGAGGTGGTTGAAGGCGTCGGTGATGGCGTGCAGGCGGGCGGCGAGGCCGGTAATCGTGTGCGCGTAGTCGCCGGCGAGTTGCAGGGCGCTGCCCGGCGGCGCCTGCACGCGCGCCACGAGATCGGCGAGCAGCCGGGCCTGCTCGCTGCTCTGCGCGTCGAGCGTTTTCATCAGCGCGCCGATTTCGTGGTGCAGCAGTCCGGGGGCGATCAACTGGATCAGATCACGGCGATTGGCTTCGCTGATGCGCGCCAGCGATTTGAGCTGGTGTTCGAGCGCGCGCCAAGCGATGAGCAGCACCAGCAGCAGACGCTGGTCCTGGCGCATGCTCGGCGGCGGCTCCGGGTGCATGAGGTCGCCGGCGTTGGCGTGCAGCAGAAAGACGGCCAGCGTTTCGTCGCGGCCGTCGCCG
>WBZT01003317.1_pt1 | contig 10598 bp, 9 predicted proteins | sample 5204241 | NCBI WGS metagenome assembly WBZT01 (sample SAMN12344358, study PRJNA552823) | activated sludge metagenome | biome: Activated sludge suspended growth; feature: Nitrification reactor; material: Wastewater; isolation source: activated sludge from nitrification reactor of wastewater treatment...
CCTACACGATCGGCTCCCTGTTCAGTCAGGCGCGGTCGCAACGAGTCATTTACCTGGGCACCTTCAGCAAGACCATGTTTCCCGGCTTGCGCCTGGCCTACCTGGTCGTCCCGGAAGATCTGGCCGACGCATTCGCCATCGGCAATGCCGAACTCTACCGGGAGGGGCGACTCATCGAACAGGCAGCGCTCGCCGAATTCATCGAGGACGGACATCTGAGCGCCCATCTGCGACGGATGCGCAACGTCTATCAGGAGCGCCGCAACGTGCTGCGCCGGGCCATCGAGTCCCGCCTCGGGGATCTGGTAAGCACCACCGGGGGCCTGGCCGGCCTGCATCTTCCGTACTTTTTCAACCGGCCTCTCGACGATCTGGCTCTTTCCCGAGAAATGCTCGAAGCCGGCATCGTCCTGCGTCCCCTCTCGATGTACTACGCCGATTCCCGTCGTCGTCGATCGGGGATGGTTCTCGGCTTCGCTGCGGTTGATGCCAGGACCATCGAGTCCGCTGCGGAGCAACTGTGCGTCGCCATCGAACGGCGGCGCGACTGACCGCTTGCTCCGGGAGCAGCCAGTCCACCCCCTCCTGCCAATTGCCGACACCCACTTTCCCCTTGCCTGCAGGCTCGCGCGCCCCCTGGCGCCTCCCTGCGGGCAAGTGGCAAGTGGAGGCCGCCATACCCGTGCGAACGTGGCCCGACCCATGAAAATTGGCGTTTCATGTCGTTTTATGTCGTATTGCATATGACACCAATTGGTGGTAGCTTGAATCGGCGGGCTTGGCACGACGCGGATATCGGCAGGCAACAGAATTGCCGAGCTCCGCATGCCGTAGGAACCTCGGTCGGGGGCTGCGGCGCCAAATCTCGCCGAGCAAGCCTGGGGCAGCGTACGGAGGGGCGATGATGCAGAAGAACGACGGTGAAGTACTGGTCAGTTTCCGCAACGTCCAGAAGACCTACGATGGCGAGACATTGATCGTCAAGGATCTGAACCTGGATGTGCGGCGCGGCGAATTCCTCACGTTGCTCGGCCCGTCCGGATCTGGCAAGACCACCTGCCTGATGTTGCTCGCCGGCTTCGAAACGCCCACCTCCGGACAAATCCTGATGGACGGGCAGCTGCTCAACACCATCCCGCCACACCGGCGCAACATCGGGATGGTTTTCCAGAACTACGCGCTTTTCCCGCACCTCACTGTACGCGAGAACCTGAAGTTTCCGTTGGCCGTACGGAAAATGCCGGCTGACGAAATCGACCGTCGCGTGGCAAGGGTGCTGGCAATGGTACAGCTCGAACAACTGGGGGGGCGCTACCCGCAGCAGCTCTCCGGCGGTCAGCAGCAGCGCATCGCATTGGCACGTGCGCTCGTCTTCGATCCCAAACTCGTACTGATGGACGAGCCGCTCGGCGCGCTCGACAAGCAGTTGCGCGAACACATGCAGATCGAGATCAAACACATCCACGAGTCACTCGGCATCACCGTCGTTTTTGTCACCCACGACCAGAGCGAAGCGCTGACCATGTCCGATCGCGTTGCAGTCTTCAACCACGGGATCATTCAGCAGATCGACCCGGCAATCACGCTCTACGAGGAACCGGCGAACGCATTTGTTGCGAGTTTCATCGGCGAAAGCAACAGTCTTTCCGGAACCGTCGAACAGTTGAACGGCGAGCATTGTGTGGTACGGCTCGATTCGGACGCAAGGGTGACCGCGCGTGCTGCCAACCTTGGCGGTACCGGCACAAGGACCGTGCTGTCGATTCGCCCGGAACGAGTGCTGCTGGGAGCCGACGCCAGCACCTGTGAAAACCGCTTCAGTGCGACGCTGAAGGAGATGATCTATCTCGGCGACCAGATTCGCGCCCGCCTCGACGTGGCGGGCACAGCCGACGTGATGGCCAAGACCTCCGTGGCCCACTGGGACAGTCGGCTTCAGGTCGGAGACCGGATCGACGTCGGCTTTCCCGTCGCCAACCTGCGCGCACTCGAACCGATGTGACGCGCCCTTCCGACCCGGCAGTCTGCACGTTTCCATCGCCAACCGGGCACCCATCCGGCCTGACAGCCGACCCCGCTGCAACCATTCACAAAGGAGATCGCAATGACAATGAAATCGAGATTCTCTTGCCTCGTCGGCGCCCTTGGCGCGGGCATGGTGGTGGCCGCCACCGCGCATGCGGACATCACGGTCATCTCGTTCGGTGGCACCGTGCAGAAGGCGCAAGTCAAGGCCTACTACGAGCCATTCACCAAGGCGACCGGAATCAAGCTGATTCCCGGCGAATACAACGGGGAACAGGCTAAGATCAAGGCAATGGTCGACACCAAGAACGTCACCTGGGACGTGGTCGAGGTCGAGTCCGCCGAACTGGTGCGTGGCTGCGAGGAAGGGCTGTACGAGAAACTCGATTTCGCGAAAATCGGCGACAAGAAGGACTTCATCCCGTCCGCGGTCACGGAGTGCGGCATCGGAACCTTCATCTGGTCAACGGTGATCGCCTACAACGCGGACAAGATCAAGACACCGCCCGCTTCCTGGGCCGAATTCTGGGACGTCAAAAAGTTCCCGGGCAAACGCGGCATGCGCAAGGGTGCCAAGTTCACCATGGAAATTGCGCTGCTCGCTGATGGCGTCAAGCCGGACGACGTGTACAAGGTGCTGGCGACCAAGGAAGGCGTCGAGCGTGCCTTCAAGAAGCTCGACCAGTTGAAACCCAACATCCAGTGGTGGGAAGCCGGCGCGCAGCCGCCGCAACTGCTCGCGGCCGGGGACCTCGTCATGTCTTCCGCCTACAACGGCCGCATCGAAACCGCGCAAAAGGAGGGAAAGAACCTCAAGATCGTCTGGAATGGAGGCATCTATGACGCGGACAACTGGGCGATCCCGAAGGGGACACCCAAGCGTGAGGATGCTTACAAGTTCATCAAGTTCGCCAGCGAAGCGGCAAATCAGAAGGTCTACTCGAGTGAAATTGCCTACGGTCCGACGAACCTCAAAGCGATTCCGCTGCTCGACCCCAAGATCCTGCCCGAGCTGCCGACCTCACCTGCGAACCTGAAGAACGCCCTGGCCTGCAACACCAAGTTCTGGGTCGAGCGCGGCGAGGATCTGGAACAACGCTTCAACGCTTGGGCAGCCAAGTGACGAGCAGGGCCGGGCGGGCACATCGCCGTCCGGCCCGTCGCCCTGACCTGGACGACGCGCCGCCGGACCGGCCATTCCCGTTCCAGAGGCGCGCGGGGAGCCGAAGATGAACACGGTCGAAGACGCGATGAAGCCGCCCGCCGGCGGAAGAGAAGTTCCGCTGAAGGTCAGGCTGCGTCGCGCCGAGCGCGCACGCACGCTCGGTTACCTTGCGCTGATCGCGCCGCTCGCCATATTCGTGCTGCTGATCTTTGTCTGGCCGCTGATTTCGCTGCTGCAGCGCAGCGTGGACAACCCGGAAGTGAGCGCCGCTCTGCCCAGGACCGTCGCCGCTCTGCACGGATGGAGCGGCCACGAGCTTCCGGGTGAACCCGCCTTCGCCGCACTCGCGGCCGACCTCGAAGCACTCAAGGGCACCAGTGAACTCGCGTCAGCCGCCAAGCGGGTCAACATGGAACTGATCGGCTTCCGTTCGCTGCTGCTGGGCGCCGCTCGCGAGATGCCGCTGGCAGCCGGCAAGCCGGCCAAGGACGCGATGATCGAGCTCGACGAGCGCTGGGGAGAGCTCGCGACCTGGCAGGTGCTGGCACGTAACCGCGCGTCGGTAACCCCGTATTACCTTCTCACTGCGCTGGATTTCGCAATCGACGACACTGGCGCGGTCATCAACGCACCGGCCGAGCGTACCATCTATCGTGCGATTCTAGTGCGCACGCTGTGGATGAGCGTGATCGTGACCTTCTGGTGCCTGCTCCTCGGCTTTCCGGTCGCCTACCTGCTGGCAACGCAGCCGCCGAAAGTTGCCAATCTGCTGATGATCCTCGTCCTGCTCCCGTTCTGGACCTCGGTACTGGTGCGCGTTGCCGCGTGGATCGTGCTGCTGCAAAACGAGGGCCCGCTCAACACCGCGATGGTCAGGCTGGGACTCATCGACGCGCCGGTACAACTCGTCTTCAACTGGATCGGCGTATACATCGCAATGGTGCATATCCTTCTTCCGTTCACGGTACTGCCGCTTTACAGCGTGATGAAGGGAATTTCGCCGACCTTGATGCGCGCTGCGCTCTCGCTCGGTTGCCCGCCGTTCGCGAGTTTCTGGAAAGTCTACTTCCCGCAGACGCTGCCGGGAATCGGCGCCGGCGGCTTGCTGGTCTTCATCCTGAGCATGGGCTACTACATTACGCCGGCGCTGCTCGGCAGCCCGAAAGAGCAGATGGCAAGCTATTTCGTTGCCTTTTATACCAACGAGACGATCAACTGGGGAATGGCGGCAGCACTTTCGACGATCCTGCTGGTCGCCACGCTCGCGCTGTACGTCATCTACGCCCGTTATTTCGGCCCGGCGAAAGTCCGCTAGAACCAGTCGCGCTGCTCATCGGGAGGCCACAACATGCTGCAATCCTACGCATCCCCGCTCGAACGAATCTGGTACTACGTTTTTCGGATACTCTGCGGCCTGATCCTGCTGTTTCTGATCGTTCCGATTCTCGTCATCATGCCCTTGTCCTTCAATTCCGACTCCTTCCTGATGTATCCGATGTCGGGTTTTTCCATGCGCTGGTACGAGGAGTTCTTCGGCTCCGGAGTCTGGCGCACGGCACTGAAGAACAGCATGATCATCTCGCCGCTGGCCACGCTGCTTGCCGTGGCGCTGGGGACGCTTGCGTCGGTCGGCCTCGTGCGCGCCAACTTCCGTGGCAAGGCACTGCTCACCAGCATCCTGATCTCGCCGATGATCGTCCCCGTGGTGATTGTCGGCGTCGCCGTCTACCTGGTGTTTTCGCCGCTTGGCCTGAGCGGCAGCTACACCGGACTGATTCTCGCGCACGCGGTGCTCGGCGTGCCATTCGTCGTCATCACGGTGACCGCGACGCTGCAGGGGTTCGACTACAACCTGATTCGCGCGGCTGCCAGCCTCGGTGCCGATCCGGTCACCGCATTCTTCAAGGTAACCTTGCCGCTGGTCGCACCGGGAGTCATTTCGGGTGCATTGTTTGCCTTCGCGACGTCGTTCGACGAAGTCGTGGTCACCCTTTTTCTCGCGAGCCCGGAACAATCGACCCTTCCCCGTCAGATGTTCAGCGGCATTCGTGACAACATCAGCCCGACGATTGCCGCCGTGGCCACCGTGCTCATCGCAACGGCGACCTTGATGTTGCTCCTCCTCGAATGGATGCGTCGCCGCAACGAACGCTTGCGCACGGCGCGGCCCTGAACTTCGCCAAGCTCCAGGGGCATCGGGTCCGCTCGCACCCGGCAATGCGCACGGGCAGCGCCGATGACCACCGCGGCCGATCGGCGAACTTCCGGGCAATCGGCTGAAATCCGCAAGGCTCCCGTTTATACTGTGCACCATGCGATTGCGCCTGTTCATCGTCTGCAGCACTGCCCTCCTGCTGGCCGCCTGCGCCAGCAAGCCGCCAGCGCCCGAATCGACGACGGAGCGGCGTCCCGATCGGCCAACGAGCAGTTCGAAAGGCCACGATGTGGTCATTTTTGCGCTCGGTCTGATCGACACCGGATACCGCTTCGGCGGCAAGAACCCCGAGGCCGGCCTCGACTGCAGCGGCATGGTGTCGTACATCTATGGACGTGCCGCAGGGCTCAAGATGACCGGCAGTGCCGCCGACATTGCGCGCCGTGGCCGCCCGGTGGATCGATCCGGACTGCGCCCCGGCGACCTCGTCTTCTTCAACACCCGCAACGCCTCTTTCTCGCACGTCGGCGTGTATATCGGCGACGATCGCTTCGTTCACGCTCCTTCGAGCAGCGGCCGCGTGCGCATCGACCAACTCGACGCGCGCTATTACGCGCAACATTTTGAGACCGGGCGCAACTACTTCGACTAGGCGCCGAAATTAGTCGTTGCGCAGTTCAACCCGGTCGGCAACGACGCGCACGCGGTCACCCTTGCGCACCACCGGCTCGTCGTCCTGATCGATGAAGGCAAAGGTCCCGTCGTCGTAGCGAACGGTGATGACGTAGCTGATGACCGGCGCGCCCGCCTGGCGCGCGTCCTGGACGGTGCTGCCGGTGCCGAAAATTGGAGTCGTCGTCAGATTGCCGCCGAGACCGCCTGTGTCACGCCGCGTCGGTCCCGGATTGCGCGGTGCCTGACCCTCCCGGCTTTGCGTGCGAATCGCGGTCACCACCCCACATTGCCCGCATGGCCCACTGCGCTGATCGTCGAGCAATTCTCGAAAGTCGTCCGGAGCACTGGGCAACTGCAGTGGAGACTGCGCCAGAAGCGGCTGCGACAGCATCGTCAGCCACAGGACGGCCAAGATTCTTGTGCTTCGCATGACGAACACCCCCTTCGTTCGATGGTTGCGACTGCCGCCAGCCCCGCGCCCTGCGGCCCTGCGATCTTAGCACTGCTCGCAGGACGTTTGCTCCGAGCAGAGGCACGAGAGCGAAAGCACGTTATGATTCCTTCTGTCGGCCACCAAATGAACGAGGATTTGCCATGGATCCCAAGTCTTTCGTCGACTCCGCCGTACTGCTGCTTGTGGTTGCGTCGATCGCTGTCGCCGTCTTCCAGCACTTCGGCCTCGGATCGATCCTCGGATTGCTGGTCACCGGCGTCATCGTCGGGCCATACACGCCAGGACCTCTGGTCACCACCGAAGTGGAAGGCGTCCGCCACTTCACCGAAATCGGCGTCGTGCTGCTGATGTTCGTGATTGGCCTGGAGATGAAGCCGCGCCGCTTGTGGGAGCTGCGGCGCACGCTGTTCGGACTGGGTTCGCTGCAGATCATCCTGTCCGCGTTGGCGATCGCCAGCTATTTCAAACTGTTCCAGCCGAACTGGGCGGCCGCGCTGCTGATCGGCTGCGGCTTCGCACTTTCGTCTACCGCCTTCGTCGTGCAGATGCTCCAGGATCAGGGCGAACTTGCCAGCCGCCACGGCCAGACCGCATTCTCGGTCCTGCTGATGCAGGATCTCGCGGTGGTGCCGCTGCTGGCGATGGTCCCGATCCTCGCCGACGTCGGGCCTCTGCCCAAGGAAATTCCTCTCTGGGAGCAGATCGGAATGGCGCTGGCCCTGGTCGCACTGGTGATCGGCGGCGGTCACTACCTGGTGCCGCGAGTGCTCGATTATCTGGCGCGAACGCACAACCGCGAAGCTTTCCTGCTCGCTGCCATGGCCGCGGTGTTCGTCGCCGCCATGGCCATGGAGCACGCCGGCATGTCCATGGCACTGGGCGCTTTCCTGATGGGGATGATGCTGTCGACCTCGCGCTACAGCATCCAGCTCGAAGCCAGCATGGAGCCCCACAAGGGCCTGCTGATGAGCCTTTTCTTTGTCGCTGTGGGTATGTCGGTCGATATTGGCGCGCTCGCGCAGCACCCGTTCGAGTTCGCGCTGCACGTGCTGGCGATCATCCTCATCAAGGTGCTGCTGCTGTTCGTGCTCTGCCTGAGTTTCGGCACTGGTCGCGCCACCGCGTTGCGCGTCGCCTTCCTGCTTTCGCAGGGAGGGGAATTCGGCTTCGTGCTCTTCGGTGCCGCCAAGGCATTGGCGGTGATCGACGATCTGACCTTCGTGATGGCGGTGGCAGTGATCTCGGTGAGCATGTTGCTCACGCCGCTGCTGGTGAGGATCGGGAACCGACTGGCGCTGCGCGCCGAAAACCGCTCGGCAGGCATCGATGAGCGCTCCCGCCTGGAATCGCCCGACGCCGAAGCCGGCGCGCGCGTGATGGTCGCCGGCTACGGCCGCGTCGGCCATACGGTAGGCACCATCCTGGCGAGCAGGGGAATTTCCTTCATCGCCTTCGACACCGATGCGCTCCTGGTCGCCAAGTGGCAAGGCGAGGGGCATCCGGTGTATTACGGCGACGTCGGCAACCCCGAACTGCTCGCCACCTCGCCACTGCAGGCGGTAGACCTGGTGATCCTGACGATCGATGACCCGCACGCGGCGCTGCGCGCGGCGACGCTGGTGCGCGCGCACGCACCGCACGTGACGATCATTTCGCGCGCTCGCGATCTCGCCAGTTGCGACATCCTGTTGCAGGCCGGAGTCGACAAGGCCTTTCCGGAAACGCTCGAGGCCAGCCTGCGCCTGGCCGGCGAAGCGCTCGAGACTCTCGGAACCTCAACCCACGACGCCGACCTGCTCCTGCGCGGCGTACGCGCTACCGATTACGCGCTGGTACGGGACAGTGAAGAGGGAACGATCGAAGAGACCCGTTCGCCCTCCTGATCGACCAGGCCGCAGACTCCTTGTGGCTGATTTGCCCGTCACTCGAAGCGGGCAAGCAGGCGCAAGTCGGCACCCAGCGAACGGACATCGTGGATCACCAGCCGGCGCCGATCGGCCAGCGATGCGAGCGCCGGCATGGCGAACATGCCGCGCGCCGTATCGCCGAGCAGGCAGGGCGCCAGGTAGAGCAGCAATTCGTCCACCAGGCCGGCGCGCAGCAGCGAGCCACTGAGTCCGCAGCCGGCTTCGCCATGCACTTCGTTGATGCCGCGCCGCGCAAGCTCGGCGAACAGCGCCGGCAGATCGACCTGGCCATCCGCGGCGGGCAGCAGCACGACCTCCGCACCCCGCCGGCGCAGGGCGTCGATCCTGGCCTCATCCGCCTGCGCGGCAGCAACCAGGACTCTGCCAGCACGCAGAACCGTGGCGTCGGGGGACAGATCGAGGTGGCTATCCACCACCACCTTCAGCGGCTGACGCAAGTCCCTTTCGGGTGCCTCGACGCCCCGTACAGTGAGCTGTGGATCATCGCCGCGCACGGTGCCGATGCCGGTCAGGATCGCGCAAGCGCGAGCGCGCCAGCGATGACCGTCCTGGCGCGCCGCCGGACCGGTCAGCCACTGGCTGGCGCCATTGCTCAGCGCCGTCTTGCCGTCGAGACTGGCGGCCAGCTTGAGCCGCAACCACGGCCGGGAACGCGTCATGCGGGAAACGAAGCCGATGTTCAGTTCCCGCGCTTCGGCAGCCAGCAAACCGCATTCGGCAAGCACCCCGGCAGCGCGCAGCCTGGCCAGTCCCTGTCCGGCCACCAGCGGGTTCGGATCCTGCAGCGCGGCGACCACCCGGATCACCCCGGCAGCCAGCAGCGCCTCGGCGCACGGCGGCGTACGACCGTGGTGACTACATGGCTCGAGCGTGACGTAGGCGCAAGCGCCGGGCGCATGCTCACCGGCGGATTGCAAGGCGTGGACTTCGGCATGTTGGCCGCCGGCACGCACGTGCCAACCTTCACCGACGACCCGTCCGTTCTTGACGATGACGCAGCCGACGCGAGGATTCGGAGTGGTGGAGTAGAGGCCGCGCTCGGCAAGCCGCAGAGCACGCGCCATGAATTCGTGATCGGCCGCGGAAAACGCGGGCACCGTCAACTGCCGAGAGAATGCGGCGAGCGACCTGCCTCGCGCGAAACCTCGCGGATGACCTTGGAGAATTCGTCCACGTCCTCGAAATTCCGATAAACCGAGGCAAAGCGGACGTAAGCCACCTTGTCGAGTTTGCGCAACTCGCGCATCACCATTTCGCCGACTTTCTCCGAAGCCACTTCGCGCTCGCCCAGCGCGAGCAACTTGTCCTCGATGCGGACGATCGCTGCCTCGACTGCCTCGACGCTCACCGGTCGCTTGCGCAGCGCCAGCCAGAAGCTGGCTGCCAGCTTCTCACGATCGAAGTCGACGCGCGAGCCGTTTTTCTTGATCACCTGCGGCAGACGAAGTTCCGCCCGCTCGTACGTCGTGAACCGCTTGTCGCACTTGAGACAGCGCCGCCGACGGCGGACGATGTCGCCGTCGTCGTTGATGCGGGTGTCAGCGACGGACGTTTCGTCGGCGCCGCAGAACGGGCATTTCATCTCGTCCGCGAACCGTACACCGGAAACTTGTGGCACAGCGCCGCGACGTCGGCGCGCACCCGCTTGAGCACCGCCGCATCGCCCGGAGCGTCGAGCACATCGGCAATCAGATGCGCCACCTCCTCGCTCTCGAGTTCGGCGAAGCCGCGCGTGGTCATTGCCGGCGACCCGATGCGGATGCCGGAAGTCACGAAAGGCTTCTGCGGATCGTTCGGGATCGCGTTCTTGTTGACCGTGATGTGCGCCGCACCGAGCGCGGCCTCGGCATCCTTGCCGGTAATGTTCTTGGTGCGAAGATCGACCAGAAAGACGTGCGATTCGGTGCGTCCGGAAACGATGCGCAATCCGCGCTCGGCGGACAGGACGCGCGACAGGACGCGCGCGTTGGCAACCACCTGCTCCTGGTAATCGCGGAAAGCCGGCGTCAATGCCTCCTTGAAAGCCACCGCCTTGGCGGCGATCACGTGCATCAGCGGCCCGCCCTGCAGGCCGGGGAAGATCGCCGAGTTGATCGCCTTTTCGTGCTCGGCCTTCATCAGGATGATGCCGCCGCGCGGCCCGCGCAGCGTCTTGTGCGTCGTCGAGGTCACGACATCGGCGTACGGCACCGGACT
>WBZT01003318.1_pt1 | contig 10597 bp, 7 predicted proteins | sample 5204241 | NCBI WGS metagenome assembly WBZT01 (sample SAMN12344358, study PRJNA552823) | activated sludge metagenome | biome: Activated sludge suspended growth; feature: Nitrification reactor; material: Wastewater; isolation source: activated sludge from nitrification reactor of wastewater treatment...
TGGCGCAGCGCCAGTGTAGAAGACGTTCCGCTCGAGTTCCTCGCCTTCGTACTGCACCGGGTAGAACAGCAGCCCGTTGAGTTCCTTGTAGACTGGCAGGACCGACTTGCGCGACACCGAGGTCCAGCAGCCGAAAGTGACCGCCACCTTGTCCTTGCTCAGCAACTGGCGCGCCTTCTCGGCGAACAGCGGCCAGTTCGAGGCCGGGTCGACAACCACCGGTTCGAGTTTCTTGCCCAGCACGCCGCCCTTGCTGTTGATCTCGTCAATGGCCATCAGGACGGTCTCCTTGAGCGCCGTCTCGGAAATGGCCATGGTCCCGGACAGGGAATGCAGAACACCGACCTTGATCGTCTCCGCGGCCAGTGCGCTGACCGAGGTGAACCCGAAAGCGGTGGTGATGGCAGCGGCTGAAAGCGTCTTCATGAAATTGCGACGTAGCATCTGTTTTGGCTCCTCGAAGGTTGAGAACTGGGAAGAAAGGAAGAAATCTTCCTGCCCGGACCACAAAGCAACCACCGTGCCAGACACTGACGGAAACGGATTGAGGTCATCAGAGGCATGGCTGGGCATCCTTGCCCGGTCTGGCGGCCGAATCACGCACCATGATGGTGCGCAAACCCAAAACCGGCACCAGGATGAGACAATGGGACGCCGGAGAGAAAAGTGACAAGGCCAGGATCGGGATGGGCGGCCGCAAACTCTCGGTGCTCGTCGCTGCTGCCCTTGGGCAATTCCCTTCAGCAGGGCGATCATCCTCTTCAATCGTTGCTGGAGAAGCCGACATGTTGCGTATCGTGGTGGCACCGGATTCGTACAAGGGCAGCGTGTCGGCGGTGGCGGTCGCCGAGGCCATGGCACGGGGAGTCCTGCAGGTTTTCCCGATGGCCGAAGTGCGCCAGATCCCGATCGCCGACGGCGGAGAGGGAACCGTGCAGGCGCTGGTCAGCGCAACCGCTGGCCAACTGCGCATGTGCGAGGTCAGCGACCCCCTCGGCGAGAAAATAACCGCCGTGTGGGGGGTTCTCGGCGACGGCCAGACTGCGGTGATCGAAATGGCGGCCGCTTCGGGCCTGACACTGCTGCCCGCCAACCGGCGCGACCCGCGCATCACCAGCACCTACGGTACCGGCGAACTGATCCGCGCGGCGCTCGATGCCGGATTGCGCAAGATCATCATCGGTATCGGCGGCAGTGCCACCAACGACGGTGGCACCGGCATGGCGCGTGCGCTCGGCGTTCGTTTCACTAACGCCCAAGGTGTTGAACTGCCGGCAGGCGGTGCCGCGCTGGCGCAACTCCGGCATATCGATCTGACGGGCCTCGACGCACGCCTGCTGGAAACCGAAATCACCGTCGCCTGCGATGTGGACAACCCGCTCTGCGGTGCGCGCGGTGCTTCGGCCGTTTTTGGCCCACAGAAAGGCGCGACCCCGGCAGTCGTCGCCGAACTCGATGCTGCGCTCGCACATTTTGCTGCCCATGCACAGGCGGCGACCGGCCGCCAGGTGGCTGAACTCGCGGGCGCAGGAGCCGCTGGCGGCCTTGGCGCCGGGCTGATGTTCTTCACCCCGGCGAAACTCAGCCCCGGCATCGACATCGTCCTCGCCGCGGTCAATTTTGCCGAGGTCGTCAGCGACGCTGCTTTCGTGCTGACCGGCGAGGGCCACACCGATTTTCAGACCGCTTTTGGCAAGGCCCCGGTCGGTGTCGCGCGAATCGCCAAACAGTTCCAGGTGCCGGTATTCTGCCTGTCGGGCGGTCTGGGTCAGGACGCCGACGCGGTCCTGGCCCAGGGAATCGATGCCGTTCTCAGCATCTGCGACCGACCGATGCGGCTCGAAGAATGCATGCACAACGGTAGCGCGCTGATCGAAGCCGCATCAGGCCGTTTGTGCCGGATCATCCGGGCGGTTAATGTGAAAGTCGCGTCAGCGACTCACGAACCTCCTCTCCCCCTCTCGGGGGCGAAGGCGGGGTTTCGCGGAGCACTGCTCCGCGCCGCCGTAGCCGGCCCGCGATGCAGCGCGGGCCGTGGGATGGGTCGGGGGAGAGGGAAACGGTCATGACTTTCATGATCGGGGGGCATGGAAAAGTCATGACCGGTTAGCAAGAAACTGGGAGGCAAGCCGCTCAAAGCCCCCGAGCCCGGAGCACGGGACAATGATCAGATCAATCTGACCGATGAAGAATCGCGCCTCATGCCGGTAGCCGGTGGCGGTTTTGAACCAGCGTACAACGCCCAGGTCGGGGTGGATACGGCGACGATGCGGGTGGTTGCGGTCGGCGTGACGCAATCCCCCAACGACAAAGCGCAGGTTGAGCTGATGCTGGCGACGCTTCAGGCGCAGGCCGAGGTAGTACTGGGTCACGTGGAAAGTCTGATCGCCAACGGCGGTTTCTGCGGCGAGAAGAACCTCCCGCTGTGTGAGAACGCCGGCATTGAGCCCCTGATCGCTGTGACACGCGGATTCGGTTGATCGTCTGACCCACACCCCCATTGCGGCATGATCAATGATGAGCATGGGCGCGTGTGAATGGCGTATGCTGTGTGTACGAACGTCCCCGGCGCAAGCCTGTATCGATTACAGTCGCTTCGAGTTGCGTGCGTATTCCGGGCGGTGACCAAGGGCAGGGTGAGTTGCTCGATCGTACTCCCCTGTCGGCATGGCGCCCAGGTATCACACCGTTCCTGCCGGAGCGCGTTCAGGGTGGTAGTATTATCAATTCGTAGTTGTTTTCAAGGAGTTTTCAGATGAAATACGTGAGAATGATGGGATTGCTATGGTGCACGCTGGTTCCGACGGTATCGCTCGCACAGGCTGAGAAGGTGCTCAGGGCTGAGGAGATTAACGAACGCGCGCTGGTCGATCTGCTTGCCCCGGCCCCGGCCCGGACGAAATCGCGCTCGATCAATGTCACTCGCGATGAAAGTTCGTTGGCGCCTGCGAAACCGGCGGCAGCGTCCTTGCTGATTACCTTTGAAACGAACTCGGCGGGCCTGACAGCGAACGGCAAGCAGTCGCTGGATGTGGTAGGAAGAGCCTTGAATTCGGAGAAACTCGTTCCTTTCCGCTTTGCTATCGAGGGCCATACCGATCCGCGTGGTGGCGAGGAATACAACCGACAGTTGTCACAATCACGTGCCGAAAGCGTCGTTGGCTATCTGTCACAGAACCACCAGATCGATCGTAGTCGCCTCAAGCCCGTCGGCAAGGGCCCGTCACAACTGCTCAACCCGGTTCGGCCCGAAGCCCCCGAAAATCGTCGGGTGACCATCAGACGGCTCGACGAGTAGACGAGTAGGAGTATTCTGGTTCTCTACGTCTATTGACGGTTACGGTCAGCTAATCTCGTCGATGACAAACAGGGCTGCACCGTAGCTGGACGAGCAGGCGCGACTGGCTGGGCAGATGACCTTGCCGGCAAAAGGATTGGTGGTCGCAAAGTTCGCCTCATGTGCAATGCGGTCGGCAATATCGAGCGGGAACTCGGCAAATGGATTGACCTTGCGCAGGCCGGTTGCAGAGAAATCCCGTCGATTGTCGGAAACGATCACCAAGAAGCGATTGCTTCCTGGCGGCCCTTCAGGCGTCATTGCCCAGCCGGGGCGAGGCAGGCTTAGATCACCCTCTCCGGCAATCCCGTTATCGGCATCGATGGCATTCGGGAAAAGCAGGTTGAAGCGGCCATTGGTGCCCAGCATCAGAATGTACACATAGCCCGGCTTGTGCGAACTGACGCGGAAACGTAGCTTGTCCTGACCGATTTTGACCCTGGCCTTCTCCGGAACCACCGCCACCACGTGCTCGGGGTCGCGGTGTCGATAAATCTCCTGCAAGATGTCAGCCGGGTCAAACGGCTTGACGGCCTTTGTTGACGAGTTGGTCGCGCCATTTTTGCCGAGCAGGAGGTCGACCAGCTGCTGCTCGTTGAGTGACTTCCGGTCTGCCGTCTGAATCTCTGCTGCCGGTGGCGAAGCGGTCGCCCCAGCAGCCGGTGTGGCTGCCGGTGGTGTGGCTGCCGGAGATGGCGCTACCGTGACTGGTGGCGATACGGGAGTGGGTGGCGACCGGAGTGCGTAATACGCCCCACCGGCGGCAACCGCCGCGAGAGTGCCGCCAACACCAACTAACAGCATCGCCTTGCTCCGTTTCTTTTCCACCGGTGCCTGGCTGACCGTGGCCGCTGCAGCCTGCTGCGCGGTCACCTGCGGCACGGTTACCTGTAGCGTATCCGGCACGTCCGACCCGGCCAGCAGGGCACGAAACTCAGCGACGCTCTGCGGACGATCTTCAGGCCTGACCGCCAGCGCCCGATCCATGGCCTGCAGGAAGGTCTTGCTGTAGCGTCCAGCTGCAGCCTGCGTTAGCGGGACCATGGTGTCGTTGATTGAGCGGGCTACCGATGCCATGGGTGGTCTGCGGGTGATTGCGTTATAGACCACGGCGGCCAGTGCATAGAGGTCGGTCCATGCGCCTTGTTTGACATGCGGGTCTTCCGCATACTGCTCCAGAGGCGCATAACCCGGTTTGAGAATAACCGTCAGTGCCTGCGTCCTGTCGCCGATGACCCGCCGAGCCGCCCCGAAATCGAGCAATAGGGGTCGTCCGTCGGCGAGCAACAGAATGTTGTCTGGAGCAATGTCGCGGTGAAAGCAGTTTTCCTGGTGAATGACCTCCAGCGCATCGAGCAGAGGGTCGATCAAGCCTCTCAGCCATTGCTCTGAGGGCGGCTCAGGCATTTTTTGCAAGGCCTGCCTGAGGGTAATCCCCTCGTAGAACGGCATCACCATGTAGGCCGTACCGTTCGCCTCCCAGAAGCGATACACTTTCACCAGCGAGCGATGATCGAACTGGGCGAGCATCCGTGCTTCATTGACGAAACTGCGCAGACCAATGGCAAAAGTTTCGGCCAGGCGCGCCGATTTGACGGCGACGGTCAAACCCTCGACTCTCTCTGCCAGCGAGGATGGCATGTACTCCTTCAGCGCGACATAGCGCCCGAGCGAGAGATCGTGGGCAAGGTATACGATTCCGAAACCGCCAATGCCGACCAGGTTGATGAGTTCGAATTCCCCAATGTGCGTGCCCAGCGGTAACGCATTGCTGCCGACACTAGCTTCGGCTGCAGCCGAAGCTGCAGCCGCCGGGGGTGAGGATGCTGCGGGTTGGCGTACAACCCAAGTCCGTTCGTACTCTTCTGGTTCCGACATCGAGTTCCCTGTAGTCAATACGGCGAAGGCAATCCTCGCATTCTGCCGCAGTTTGCCTTTCCGGCAAAGCCGAAGTGATCAGGCATGTGCCGAGAACGCCTTGTTTACCGGCGGATTCCATAAGATGAACAGGCCTTGCCATGGGGTGCCCTGCCAAGGGAGACGAGAGCCTGCAGTCTAAGCTTCACCTCCACGAGTGGGGATGGGAGGTTCGTGAGCCGCTGACGCGACTCTCACATTAACGCTGGCCGAGAACGAGAGGAAAGTCGGGGACGCCGCTGGGGACGATGGTTACCGGCGATTGCGCGCCTTCAGTCAGAGACTTGACACGTTCCGAGACATAGAGGTCGAGCATCTTGTGCGTGATACGACCGGACTTGTTGTAATCGGCCTTCCCGCGCAAACCCTCGAGGATGGCCTTGGTGAAAGCACCGTTGCCCCAGTCGGGCGATTCCTGGGCATATTGGCGTCCGGTTGCCGCAGCAAATACGATGACTCCGTTATCGGCACTCGACAACTCATTGATGACGGCGGTGGTATCGAGGCGAAGCGAGCGCGCGCCAGTGCCGAGAACATTGCCCGCATGGCAGGTGTCGATGAAGAACATCGCCTTGCCGGGCAAGGAAACGAGCGTGTTACGAATCTCGCTGAAGATCACGCCGGTGCGCTTCAGGGCCTTGACGTTGACATCCTGTGGCAGGAAGTAATACGTGCCGTCGGCATCATTCACCCCATGCCCGGCAATGAAAACCATTCCTACATCCCGCGAAGTCAGTTCCCGGCGAATCCACTCCAGTCCGTCGAGGACGTCGTCTCGTTTGGCGGAATGGTCGGTGAGCAGACGAACCGAAACCTTGCGGTACAGACCGCCTTCCTGGGTCCTGAAGAAATTCGATAGATCGGTCGAGTCCTTGGCAGCGAACTCCAGCTGAATCGAAGGATCCTGGTATTTGCTGATGCCGATCGCAAGAACGTACAGCGCTGGTCGCAGGTCCACTCCACCGGTGGCCGGCGCTGACGCAGCAGCGGACAGACTATTGGCCGCGGCGGCTTCCTTGGCAGTCACTGGGGGTTTCTTGAGCGTCAAGGTCGCTTCAGGCGAGACGCCATGCTTGTTCTCAGCAAACAGCAGGATCTGGGCTTCGAGTCCCGTCAGGGAAAGCGGCACCTCATAGAGGCTCTCGTTGGCATCGGAGCGCGAACTGCGCAGGGCAGACAACGCCGGCAGGACAACAGGTTGGCCGTTGATTCGCGCGCGGAGTTTGGTTGGCGGGGCATCGGCGGGTGCGCGAACGGCCACCTGGAGCTTGATGTTGTCGCCAGCGGTCCAGTTGCTTGTGTCAGGTGGAACGATGCGCACGGTCGGCGGCAGCCGTTCACGGATGGCCTGGCCACCGGGCGGAGCCGCCGCGCCGGCCGGGAGCGCAGCCAGTGCGGCGTCCGTACTGCCCTTGCCGATGACTTCGCTGATCAGTTCGGGCCGATAATACTCGGTACGGAAGCGCGATACCGGATAGAAATCCGCGGCCTGTGCCGAACCGCGGTCAACCTGCCAGCCGACCAGATTCTCTCCGCCCGGGCTGGCAGCGAAATAGCCCCCGGGCGTCCACATGACCCAACGGCGGCCGTCCGCTTGTGGGAAGAACACGAGTTGCTCACTGCCGTCGTGTTGCCGGTACCAGCGTAACGTGCCATCGCTGAACGCGGCGACTACCCAGCGGCCGTCGTCGCTGGTGTTCACCTGCCACGGCGTCGCGGGGGCTGCAGTCTTCCACAAAGCCCGGCCGTTGCGGTCGTAGAGGCGGATTTGGAAGTTGGTGGCGATGGCAATGCGGTTGCCGTCACGAGAGACGCTCGCCGCCAGCGACCACTCGTTGGCATCCAGGCCGATGGCTTTGCCATTGATGGACGGTTGTTGCCGCTCAAACCAGTTGTCGACCATGGTTTTGCCGGCGGATGTCCGCGGTGCCTGCCAATCCTTGGCGGCTTTTGCCCAGGCTAGTTGACGGGTGTCGAAGGCATCGCCGGTGTCACCGGGCCGTGCGTCCTGAAAGGCGAGCGCACTGCCATCCGCAGCCAGACGAAAGCGGCTGCGCTGGTTGCGAAAATCCAGCAAGCTGCTGCTGACGATGAACTGCGCCTGTCCGTTGGCGGCAAGCATTCCCCACGCGGGATCGGCAGTCGCATATAGCAGATTGCCATCACGTGTAGCGTGCAGCGCAGTGATCGTGTTGCGCGCTACCGGGATGACAGAGGGCTCACTCTGCCCAGCATCAGGCCAGACCAGAATCGCAAACTGTCCTTTGTCGTTGGCCCAACTGCCAGCCGCGTAGACGCGTTTGCCATCCATTGACCAGGCGACGACGCTGAGGCTGCGCGCGATACTGCCCTTGGCCGGAGGCGACAACACCTTTCGTGTTTTCAGTGTCTTGGCGTCGAGCAGGGCGACGCTTCCCTGGTCCGAAGCGCCAACGGCCACGGTCTGCCCATCGGGTGAAAAAGCCAGGCCGAAAGGCACGCCCGTTCCGGCCGGTGTGCTGCGCGAAAGTAGCTTGAGGCCTTTCGGTGTCGCTTCGTAAGCACGGACGAAGCCTTCGGCACTACTGACCACGATGGTCTTGTCGTCAGGCGACCAGACACTTGCATTCACCTCATCCGAGAAGTCCGAGTCACCCTGCAGTTCGCGTGCGCTGGTCCAGGATTCGCTGCCCTGGAAGACGCGTACCCCCTGTCTGCCCCACAGGCCGGCGACGAGCATCCGGCCATCGCGAGAGAAAGACAGATGCGTGACGACATCGGGCAGGCCGGTGATGCGGTGGATGATCTGGCCGTCGCTGCGGCGGACCAGGTAAACATCATTGCTTGCGGACCAGCCTGCCGCGGCAAAAACTGCACCGTCCGGAGCCATCGCCACTGCATACAGCTTGCCATCGTTGCCAGGTCCGGACGGTGGTCGGAAAACCGACAGCAGTGAACCACTGACTGCGTCCCAAACGCGCGCGGTCTTGTCCTCGGATGCCGTGACGGCATAGCGGCCGTCACGATCCATGCTGGCCGCGCGAATCGGGGCGACGTGGGTACCGGTTTCAATGCGCAGGCTGGGTGTCGTTCCGGTTGCTTGCGCAGTCGCTCCTGCGGTCGACGGAAAGCCGCCCAGCAATGAGCAGAAGAGTGCCCAGATGAATTGTCGAAGAGCTACCCTGATGCCGAGCACGGTGCTTGGAATGGGTGGTCGGAATGGGTGATCGGTCAGCAGGACACTTTCTTGAATTCGATGCGCTGATCGAGAGCGTCCGACTCATTACCCTTGCCGGTACCGATGATTGCGCGCTGCGAACCATACCCCTTGGCCATCGACCGTTTCGCCAGGGCCGGGTTGGCTGCCACCAGCTTCTGCCGGACGAACTCGGCGCGCTGCAGGGAAAGGCGTTCGTCCATCTGCTCCGAGGTGCCCCGCCGGGTGTGTCCGGCGACCTCGATGCAGGACGACTGTCGCAGGGACTGTTTGGCGATCTCCGACAACCACAGCGAATAAGGTTGCTGTTCCTGGCTGAAGGCGGTTGCCCCAGGCTTGAAATCGAAGCGCACGGCGAGTCGGTCGCTTGCCAGGCCCATTTGAACCAACTGCCCGAAGGCCTGCATGGCAGGCTTCGTGCGCCCCAGTTTCTGATTGTCGAGGTAAATCCCGGCATAAACGCGCGCCTGGTTACCGGCCGGATTGGTCAGGACCGACTGGTAGAGGGCCAGCGAATCCTTGTATTTCTTCGCCTGATAGGCCTTGGTTGCTTCGCTGATCGTCGATGCGGCCAGCACGGCGTCGATGTAGGCGGGATTGATCGGGTCGCCGGCTTTCGTTCCCTGACAGGTCTTCACGTATCCGTCGACAGCCGTATCCTTGGCCCACACCGGCATCTCGCGGAAGAAAGGCAGAGGTGTCGGATCGAATCCTTCGGGCAGCGCACGTGCCAGTCCCTTGCTGATGATCTTGCCGGTCTTCAGATCGGCAAGTGCGAAGCAGATGCGATAGGCATCGCGCTCGCCGTCAGCCTTGCCCTGCAGGTTGATCGGCGTGAAGGTGCCGACCATCAGCAAGGGAAGCGTAGCGACGGTTTCGTTGTTGAAGGGTTTGACGTCGACCTGCTGATAGTTTTCCTTCACCAGTTGAACGACCGATTGTTCCATCGCCACCGTCGCTTCGGTCTGCATGCCGCTGTTACCGTCCACCAGTGGATCAACCACCATGCTGTATTTCTGATCCTTGGCCAGATTGGCGTTGGTCAGCAGGTCCTGCGCAGCCTTGCGCACCGCCTGTTCATAGGGAAGGGCAACCACCTGTGGTGCGGGCGGGGGCGCTGCCACGGTTGGCTTTTCTTCCGTGCTGCTGCAACCGGCGGCAAGTACGCCGACAGCAAGACAAGCGCTAACGAGAAAGCGGGATGGAAATGGCATGAGTATTCTCCCTGTTATTGGTCAAGACAAGCCAATAATAAGACAAACGATGGCCAAAGCGAGTTCATTGCAAAGTAAACTCATGCTTGATTCCCGCAAACCCTTGCAACGAGGGAGGTCTCGTCATGTCGTCCGCCGCGCCTACTACGATGACGTCACCCATGACCACGCTAATCCAAGGGGATTATGCACCATTGCTACATCGCCCTTCCGCGGCACCGCCGTCCACTTTGCCACAACGCCGCAACCCCTTGTTTCTTCGGCGAGATTTACGGCAGCGGGCCGATGACTTCGCTAACCCGCTGCTCCTGTGCAGATATTCAATCGCCCAACGAGATTTGGCATGAACACCCTATTCATCCGCAACGCTCGCCTGGTTAATGAAGGCCAGATCGTCGATACCGACCTGCTCGTCCACCACGGCCGCATCGACAAGATCGCGCCGTGCATCGCCGCCAGAGCCGATGCAGAAATCGATGCCGCCGGACAATGGCTGTTGACGGCTGTGTGCCGTCGACTGCTGCGATTGCTCCTGCGGCGCGGCCTGCTGTCGGCCGACGATGCGCAGGTGATGGCCGAGTGGGAACACGGCGGCGGCTTCTCGGTCGATGCCCAGGGGCGCATCGAGGCGCACGAGCGCGACGGTCTGGAACGTCTGCTGCGCGACTGTGCCCGTCCGGCCCTTGCGCTGGAGCGGCAGCGTGAAATCGATCCCGAGCACCTGGTCTATGAGAGCGTGAAACCCGGCCCAGGCAGCAGCGTCAGCTGATGCTAATGGTCATCACTTTTCCGGGCACCCCCGATCATGAAAGTCATGACCGTTTCCTTCTCCCCCGGCCCCTTCCACGGCCCGCGCTGCAGCGCGGGCCGGTTACGGCGGCGCGGAGCAGTGCTCCGCGAAACCCCGCCTTCACCCCCGCGAGGTGGAGGGGA
>WBZT01001406.1_pt3 | contig 10593 bp, 8 predicted proteins | sample 5204241 | NCBI WGS metagenome assembly WBZT01 (sample SAMN12344358, study PRJNA552823) | activated sludge metagenome | biome: Activated sludge suspended growth; feature: Nitrification reactor; material: Wastewater; isolation source: activated sludge from nitrification reactor of wastewater treatment...
CCGCCAAGGCCATCCTCTACGAAGTGACTGCCGACTGGCTCCGCCAACCCCTGTCGGCACAACTCGCCGATATCGACCGGCGCCTGAGCGGCGAACTCGCTGTCGGTCGGCATTGCGACGCACGCGCCTTGCAGCCGCTACCGTTGCTGGGCCTGCCGGGCGTCACTGCAGACAGCGAAGACCCCGCCTACTACGATGACCAATGGCAATTTCGCCCGGGCCGTGGCAGCCGACGGGTATAATCCAGACGGGAAGTCGGTCAGGCAGCCGCCGGGCATCGGGTGCAAACCCGATGCCGGGAGGAAAGTCCGGGCTCCACAGAGCAGGATGCCGGTTAACGACCGGGCGCCGCGAGGCGACGGAAAGTGCCACAGAAATCAAACCGCCGACGTGGCCGCTTCGGCGGCGGCAGGCAAGGGTGAAACGGCGAGGTAAGAGCTCACCGCGGGCGTGGCAACACGGCCGGCACGGCAAACCCCATCCGGAGCAAGGCCAAATAGGGAAGCATGGGCGTGGCTCGCGCTGCTTCCGGGTAGGCTGCTTGAGCGTGCTGGTAACAGCACGCCTAGAGGAATGGCTGCCCACGACAGAACCCGGCTTATCGATCGACTTCCCCCTGCCAAGTCTCGCCCGCCGTGGGTTCCGCCCACATTGCCGCAGTGGCGGCGCCTCCCTTTCGCTCCTACGACTGCCACCGCACCGGAACTGTGTCCACCCATTGCACGCAGATACTTGGCGATGAATTTTGACAAATTACTTTAAATAAACTGATCTTTTTGTTGTTTTATCAAGCGGAATGGTCGCTGCAGAGACATCGGAAGTTGCTCATAAGTCATTGTCGCCATTGAGAAAAGCCGCACATCACCCCTTGCCTTAGAGAAATATTTGCCGTAAAGTGGGAACAAGTGGTGAAAAGTGGGAAGATTTGCGGTTCCGACAGGTGGGAAGCAGGTTGGGTTCGATGTTCCAGGGTGCGGCTGCGTTGAGTCTCGATGCCAAAGGCAGGTTCGCCATTCCGGCGCGCCATCGGGACGCGCTCGCCTCGGCGGCAGAGGGCAGGCTGGTGCTCACTGCGCATCCGCATCGCTGTCTGCTGCTTTATCCCGAACCGGCCTGGGAACCGATCCGTGACAAGGTTCTGGCAGCTTCCAGCCTCAATCCGCAGGCGGCGGCAATCAAGCGGCTGCTGGTCGGTAACGCCCGAGAAGAGGAGATGGATGCTGCCGGCCGCCTGCTGATAGCACCCGAACTGCGCCAGTTTGCCCAGCTCGAAAAGCAGGTATGGCTGGTTGGTCAGGGAAGTCATTTCGAGATCTGGTCGGATGCCGGCTGGCAGAAGCAACTGGACGCGGTGTTCGCTCTCGGCGATCAGTTTCTGCCCCCCGGTCTTGAAGACCTGGCGCTGTGACGGCGGCACTGCTGCACCAGACGGTCCTTTTGCGGGAAGCGGTTGATGCACTGGCGATCAAGCCCGCGGGAACCTACGTCGACGGCACCTTCGGCCGCGGCGGACATACCCGCGCCATTCTTGAACGACTCGGTCCCGATGGACGCTTGCTGGCAATCGACCGCGACCCGCAGGCAGTCGTCCTCGGCCGCGAGATTCTTGATCGGCGCTTGCTGGTGATGCACCACCGTTTCGGTGATCTGGTCGACGCGCTGCGACGCACAGGTTGGGATACGGAAGAAGGCGTGGACGGGATCCTTCTCGATATCGGGGTTTCGTCGCCACAACTGGATGCGGGCGAGCGGGGCTTCAGCTTCCGCCACGACGCACCTCTCGACATGCGCATGGACACGACGCAGGGGGAAACAGCGGCGCAGTGGCTAATGCGGGCCAGCGTGCAGGAGATCGCGGAGGTCATTGGGAATTATGGTGAAGAACGGTTTGCTTTCCAGATTGCAAAGAAGATTGTGGCTGCTCGGGGAAACCGGCCGCTTGCAACCACGGGGGAACTTGCCGCGCTCGTACGCGCGAGCGTGTGGTCCCGCGAGCCCGGCCAGGATGCGGCGACGCGTACCTTTCAAGCTGTACGGATTCATATCAATCAAGAGCTCGAACAGCTCGCGCTAGTCTTGCCACAGGCAATGACAGTCTTGAGACAGGGAGGGCGCCTGGTCGTGATCAGTTTCCACTCGCTCGAAGACCGGATCGTCAAACACTTCCTGCGCGATCAGGCGGTTCCCGATCGCCTGCCGAAGAAACTGCCCTTGCGTGCCGCCGATCTGCCGCCGCCGACGCTCCGGCTGGTTGGCGCGGCATGCCGGGCGAGCGCCGACGAGATCGCCGCGAATCCGCGCGCGCGCAGCGCGATCATGCGCGTAGCAGAAAAGCTCGTCAGAAAGGTTGCCTGAGATGGTCCGTCTCAACGTGTTTCTCTTGCTGGCAGTGGTGCTCTGCAGTCTCGGCGTGGTGACCTCGCAACACAAGGCGCGCAAGGTCTTTCAGGCGCTTGAATCGGAGCAGGAACGGGCGCGGCAACTGGAAGTGGAGTTCGGGCAATTGCAGCTCGAGCTCTCGACCTGGGGAGCGGCACCGAGAATCGAGAAGATTGCGCGCGAGAAACTGCGCATGCGTACGCCGGAAGCCGACCGTGTGATCACCGCGACAGCAGGCGGAGGGTCTTCGCAATGATGCGTTTCAAGGCAAAAGTGGCACACAAGTTTGCGGAAAGCCCGCTGCTGCAAATGCGTCTGCCACCGTGGCGCTCGCGTCTGATGGCCTTGCTCATCCTCGGCTCGTTCGGCGTATTGATCGGCCGCGCTTTCTATCTGCAGACTCTGCACACCGACTTCCTGCAGGAAAAAGGGGAATCGCGTTACCGCAGGGACATCGAAATCTCCGCTTCGCGCGGGCGAATTGCCGATCGTCACGGTGACGTTCTCGCCATTTCAACACCGATGAAGTCGATCTGGGCAATCCCCCCGGCGGCCACGCTGACGCCGGTACAGACCCGGCAGCTTGCTGCGCTGCTGGAGACCGACGTCAAACAGTTGAACCACAAGCTCGACACCGACAAGACCTTTGTCTTTCTTCGCCGCCAGATTCCCCCGGCGGTGGCCGATCAGGTGGCAGCGCTCAAACTGCCAGGCATCGGCCAGGACAAGGAGTACCGCCGTTTTTATCCGACCGGCGAAATGACCGCCCACATGGTGGGTTTCACCGGCGTCGACGACAAGGGGCTCGAAGGCGTCGAACTTGCCTATCATTCCCAGTTGCTTGGCCAGCCGGGCAGTCGCAGCGTGATCAAGGACCGTCGTGGTCAGATCGTCGAGGATGTCGGTTCGACCAAGCCACCACAGGATGGCAAGGACATTCGTCTGGCGCTCGATTCGAAGATCCAGTACCTGGCGTACAGTCACCTGAAACAGGCGATCGCCGACAACAACGCGAAGGCGGGTGGCGTCGTCGTGCTCGACGTCAAGACCGGCGAGATCGTCGCGCTGGCCAACTGGCCGACGTACAACCCGAACAATCGCGAGGGTTTGTCCGGCAGCCAGTTGCGCAATCGCGCGGTGACCGACACCTTTGAACCGGGTTCGACGCTCAAACCATTCACGATCGGACTGGCGCTGGACAATGGCAAGGTTCGCTCGGACACGATCATCAACTGCGCGCCCGGACGCCTGACGATCGGCAGCGCGACGATTGCCGACGCTCATCCGCATGGCGCCCTCACTGTCGCCGAGGTCATTCAGAAATCGTCGAACGTCGGCGCCGCCAAGATCGCCGCCATGCTGCCGGCACAGAAGATGTGGCAGATGTTCGACGACGTCGGCTTCGGGCAGGTGCCACACCTGGGCTTCCCGGGCGAAGTGAGCGGCCGTGTGCGCCCGTGGAAGAACTGGCGGCCGATCGAGCAGGCGACGATGTCCTATGGCCACGGCATTTCCGTGTCGCTGATCCAGTTGGCGCGCGCCTATTCGGTTTTTGCGCGCGACGGCGATCTCATCCCGCTTTCGCTGACCCGGCTCGATTCGTCCGCCCCCGGCGGGGTGCCGGTGTTCAGCGCGAAAACGGCTCGGGAGGTGCGCTCGATGCTCGAAATGGCGGTCCAGCCCGGCGGAACGGCTCCCAAGGCTCAGATTCCCGGCTATCGCGTGGCCGGCAAGACGGGCACGGCGTACAAACTCGTGGGTGGCCACTACGCGAACAAGTACGTTGCGTCTTTCGTCGGCTTTGCGCCTGCCTCCGATCCCCGCCTGATCGTCGCCGTCATGATCGACGAACCCAGCGCCGGACAGCACTATGGGGGCGACGTCGCGGCCCCGGTCTTTGCCGCCGTGATGGCCAGTTCGCTGCGCACGCTCGGCATCGCGCCCGACGTTCCACTGGTCGTCGCGCAGACGCCAAAGACCCCGGTAGCCAAGGCCAAACTGTGACCGAGCAGGCAATCGTCGCCCAAAACGACGTCGCGAGCAGGACGCTGGCGCGGCTGGCATCGCTCGGCGTTGTCCCGAGCGGGGTGAGCGACGACAGTCGTCAGTTGCAGCCGGGCGATCTGTTCCTCGCTTATCCGGGCGATCTCAGCGACGGCCGTCGCCATATTCCTGAAGCGATCGCCAAAGGTGCGGTTGCCGTGGTCTGGGAGCAGAACAGCTCGCGAGAAACCGATTTCACCTGGAACCGCGACTGGCCACTGGTCAACCTCGCGCTGCCCCGCGTGCGCGAGCTCAGCGGCCCGCTGGCGCATGCCGTATACGGGCATCCCAGCGAGCGCCTGTCGCTGATTGCAGTCACCGGCACCAACGGCAAGACCAGCGTCACCCAGTGGATCGGCAGCGCCCATCCACGCCGTTGCGCGATTATCGGCACGCTCGGCGCCGGGCTGCCCGGAGAACTCGTCGAAACCGGTTTTACGACACCGGCCGCGACGACCCTGATGCGCTGCCTGGCCGGCTTTGCCGACGACCAAGTACAGGCTTGCGCGCTCGAAGCGAGTTCGATCGGTATTGCCGAAGGGCGTCTCGACGGTGCCCGCGTCGATGTCGCGATCTTCACCAATCTTAGTCGCGACCACCTCGATTACCATGGCACGATGGCGGATTACGCCCGCGCCAAGGCAAGGCTGTTCACCTGGCCGCGCCTGCGTCTCGCCGTCTGCAATCTCGACGACCCCTATGGGCGTGAGCTGGCAGCGCTGAGCACGGCCACCAAGGTGGTCGGGTATACGCAAGCGGCGCAGGCCGACGATCGGCAGGGCACGGTTCGCGCCGAGGAAGTCGAAGAAACCATCGATGGCATCCGTTTCCGGCTGTGTACTCCGAACGGCCGCTCGCTGGTCGAAACCGGCCTGTTCGGTCGTTACAACGTTTCCAATCTGCTGGCCGTGGCCGCTGTTCTGCTCGACGCCGGCCTGGGGCCGACGGCCATCGCCGAGCGGCTAGCGCTTCTGACTCCGCCGGCGGGTCGCCTGGAAAGGATTGGTGGGCACAACGAGCCGCTGGTCGTGGTCGATTACGCGCACACTCCAGATGCCCTGGCCAGCGCGCTGCACGCACTGCGTCCGATAGCCAGTGCGCGCGGTGCCGCTCTCGCCGTGGTCTTCGGTTGCGGTGGCGATCGTGATCGCGGCAAACGGCCGTTGATGGGGGAAGTCGCCACCCGTTACGCCGACCGCGTCGTGCTGACCAGCGACAATCCACGCAGCGAGGATCCGGAAGCCATTCTTGCCGACATTTGCGCCGCCGCCCCCGGCGCGGAAGTCATCACCGACCGTGCCGAGGCCATCCGTCGGACAATCGCTTCGGCGCATCCCGCCGAGGTGGTGTTGATCGCCGGCAAAGGACACGAGTCGTATCAGGAGACGGCCGGCGTGCGTCGTCCGTTTTCCGACGTCGCGCAGGCGAGCACCGCACTGGCAGCACGTCGGGAGGCGGCCCGATGAGCGTGCAAATGGATGTGCTCGCGGCCACGCGCGCCACTGCCGGCAAGCTGGTCGGCGACAATGCGATGTTTTGCGGGGTTTCGACCGACAGCCGCACGATCGCTCCTGGCGAGCTGTTCATCGCCCTGCGCGGCGAGCATTTCGACGGCCACGCCTACCTCGCGGCAGCCAAGGCACGTGGCGCGGTGGCGGCGATCGTTGCCGCAGACGCAGGCGAGTGCGTCTCCGTCGGCGATTTTCCGCTCGTCCAGGTAGCCGACACGCGCCTGTCGCTGGGAGCTCTGGCGGCCGACTGGCGCAGCCGCTTCACACTGTCGCTGATTGCCGTGACCGGCAGCAATGGCAAGACGACGACCAAGGAGATGATCGCCAGCATCCTGCGTGCAGCCTTCGGCGAAGCCGTGCTGGCCACACGAGGCAACTACAACAACGACATCGGTCTGCCGCTCACCCTGCTCCGTCTGAACGCGACGCATCGAGCAGCAATCGTCGAAATGGGGATGAATCATCCCGGGGAGATTGCGTATCTGGCGGGAATCGCCCGTCCGACGGTGGCCGTGATCACCAATGCGCAGCGCGCCCATCTGGCGGGCATGGGGTCGCTCGAAGCGATCGCCCGCGAGAAAGGTAGCATTTTCACCGGCCTCGACGAGCAGGGCATCGCAGTGATCAATGCCGACGACTCTTGGGCTGGCCTGTGGCAAACCCAGAGTCGTGGCCTCGAAGTCATGACCTTCGGCTGTGAGCAGCGGGCCGACGTAACCGGAAAGGTACACCGGCACGGCCTGGAGAGCCGTCTTGGCGTCAGCGCGCCGGGCGGTGAGTTCGAGGTCGTTCTCGCCCTGCCGGGTGAGCACAACGCGCGCAACGCCCTCGCCGCTGCCACCGCCTGCCTGGCGGCAGGCGTTCCGATCGCCGCTGTGCAGGCCGGGCTGACCCGCTTCCGCGGTCTCAAAGGACGCCTGCAGCAGCGCGCCGCGGTGCACGGCGCGGTGCTGCTCGACGACACGTACAACGCCAACCCGGACTCGGTGCGCGCCGGTATCGACGTTCTCGCGGCGACGATCGGCAAGAAGATCATCGTGCTCGGCGACATGGGTGAAATCGGCGACATGACCGCCCAGTTCCACGATGAAATCGGGGGTTACGCGAAGAGCCAGGGGATCGACCGCCTGTTCGCGCTCGGCGAAGCCAGCGCGCTGGCGGCTCGCAACTTCGGTGCCGGCGGCGAACACTATGCGCAGGTCGAGCGCTTGATCGACGCGCTCTGCGCCGAGTTGACCCCGGGAACAACCGTCCTGGTGAAGGGTTCGCGTTTCATGCGCATGGAGCGCGTGGCCGACGCCATCTGCGCTCCTGTTCCCGCGGAGGGCGACTGATGCTGCTGCTGCTCACGCAATGGCTCGCGCAGGACGTGCGCGCGTTCAACGTCTTCGGCTACATCACCCTGCGCACGGTGCTCGCAGCGATGACTGCGCTAATCATTTCGTTCCTCGCCGGACCGCATCTGATCCGCTGGCTCGCAGCGAAGAAGATCGGCCAGGCGGTGCGGCACGATGGCCCGGAATCGCACATGGTGAAGTCCGGAACACCGACCATGGGTGGCGCGCTGATCCTGATCGCCATCGTGGTCACCACGGTGCTCTGGGGCGACCTCGGCAATCGCTACGTCTGGGTCGTCCTGGTGGTCACGGTGGGCTTCGGCGGCATTGGCTGGTACGACGACTGGCAGAAGGTCGTGCATCGCAATCCGCGCGGTCTGTCCGCACGCTGGAAGTATTTCTGGCAATCGGCAATTGGTATCGCGGTGGCGCTCTACCTCGGTCTGACCGCCAGCGGTCCGGCGCAGCTGGAGTTGATCGTTCCCTTTTTCAAGACCGTTTCCTATCCCCTGGGGATTTTCGGTTTCATGGTGCTGAGCTATCTGGTCGTCGTCGGCACCAGCAACGCCGTCAACCTGACCGATGGGCTCGATGGCCTGGCAATCATGCCGACCGTAATGATCGCCAATGCGCTCGCCGTTTTCGCCTACGTCGCCGGTAATTCGGTCTATGCCAAGTATCTGTTCCTGCCGTACATTCCGGGCGCCGGCGAACTCGCGATCTTCCTCGGTGCGATGGCCGGCGCCGGGCTCGGCTTTCTCTGGTTCAACGCCTACCCCGCCGAGGTGTTCATGGGCGACGTCGGCGCCCTGGCACTGGGCGCAGCGCTCGGTACCGTGGCGATCATCGTTCGCCAGGAAATCGTACTGGCGATCATGGGCGGCATCTTCGTCGCCGAAACGCTCTCGGTCGCCGCGCAGGTCCTCTACTACAAATGGAGCGGTGGGCGCAGGATTTTCCGCATGGCACCGTTGCACCACCATTTCGAACTGGGCGGCTGGAAGGAGACGCAGGTTGTCGTCCGCTTCTGGATCATCACCATCATGCTGGTGCTGATCGGTCTCTCCACCCTCAAGTTGCGGTGACATGGATCTCCGGGGAAAGCTGACATTGGTGCTCGGGCTCGGCCAGAGTGGCCTGGCAATGGCAAGGTGGCTGGCACGGCAAGGAGCCCGCGTGCGGGTCGTCGACAGCCGCAGCGCTCCTCCGCAGGCCGCCGCGTTGCACACCGCAGTCCCCGCGGCAACGCTGTTTGCCGGACCATTTGCTGCCGAGGCCTTCGCTGAAGTGGACCTGATGGCCATCTCGCCCGGCGTGCCGCGGCAGGAAGCGTTGGTGCAGTCGACTTTGGCACGGGGCGTTCCGCTCGTCTCGGAAATCGAACTCTTCGTTTGGGCGATTCGCGAGCTGACCCCGCGGGCTCGCCTGATCGCGATAACGGGCAGCAACGGCAAGACCACCACCACCGCCCTGACGGGTGCGCTGTGTCTCGCCGCCGGCCGCAGCGCTGCCGTTGCCGGCAATATAGGCCCGGCCGCGCTCGACGCCTTGATGGATGCCCTCGCCGACGACTCGCTACCGGAGATCTGGGTGCTCGAACTGTCGAGTTTCCAGCTCGAAACGACGCACACCCTGGCCGCCGACGCCGCGGCGCTGCTCAACGTCTGCGCGGATCATCTCGACCGCTACGACAGCCTGGAGGATTACGCGGCCAGCAAGCTGCGCGTGTTCCAGGGCGACGGCGCCATGGTCGTCAATCGTGACGACGCGCGCAGCCTGGCTGCAGCGCGCGAAGATCGCCGTGTGATCACCTTTGGCTTGAATCCACCGCAGCGTGCCGACGATTACGGGATCGAGCATGGTTACCTGGTGCGTGGCCGCGACAAGCTGATCAGGCTCACCGATCTGAAGCTCGTCGGACGGCACAATGCGGCAAATGCGATGGCGGCGCTCGCCCTGTGCGAAGCGATCGGCATCACGCCGGCGTCGCTCCTGCCTGCGCTGGCGGCATTCCGCGGTCTCGCACACCGCGTCGAATGGGTCGCCGAAATCGAGGGGGTCAGTTATTTCGACGACTCGAAGGGAACCAATGTCGGCGCCACGCTGGCGGCGATCGAGGGCCTCGGACGACGCCTGGCGATCATCCTGGGCGGCGACGGCAAAGGCCAGGATTTCTCTCCCCTGCGCGCCGCCGTCGAGCGACATGCGCGCGCCGTCGCACTGATCGGGCGCGACGCGTCGGCGATCGCCGCGACACTGGAGGGTTGCTGCGTAGCGCAACGCCACTGCGCCGACATGTCGGAAGCGGTCCGCTGGTGCGCCAAGCAGACGCAAGCAGGAGATGCCGTGCTGCTCTCGCCGGCCTGCGCCAGCATGGACATGTACCGAGACTACGCGCAGCGGGCAGAAGCTTTCATCGCTGCCGTACGAACCATCGAAAGGGAAGCCGCCTGATGCTGGGAACATTGAACGCACCGCGCCGCCTGCCTTCGGAAATCGATCTGGCGCTGCTGTGGAGCACCTTGATGCTGCTGGTGATCGGCATGGTCATGGTCTATTCGGCGTCGATGGCGACCGCCGAGGCCGGACGCCTGACCGGCAATCAGCCGACCTATTTCCTGACCCGACATGCGGTTTTCCTGGCGATTGCGCTGGTCGCCAGCGGCGTCGCGTTCCAGATACCGCTGGCCACCTGGCAACGCTGGTCGCCGTGGCTTTTCGTCGCCGGCACGGTTCTGCTGGCGCTCGTCCTGATCCCCGGTATCGGGCGCGACGTCAACGGAGCGCGCCGTTGGCTTCCACTCGGCATCGCCAATCTGCAGCCGTCCGAGTTGATGAAGCTGTTCGCCGTGCTCTACGCCGCCGACTACACGGCGCGCAAGATGCCCTACATGGACGACCTCAAGAAGGCCTTCCTGCCGCTGGCCAGCGCCATGGTGGCAGTGGGAATCCTGTTGCTCAAGGAACCGGACTTTGGCGCTTTCGTGGTGATCATCTCGATCGCCATGGGAATCCTCTTTCTCGGAGGCATGCGCGCGCGCCTGTTCGTCGTCCTGATTCTTCTGCTGGCGGCGGCCTTCGCTGCCCTGATCATCTTTTCGCCATACCGACGCGATCGTATCTTTGGCTTCATGGACCCCTGGGCGGACGCCTTTGGTCGCGGCTACCAGCTTTCACACGCGCTGATCGCCATCGGCCGCGGCGAGCTGTTCGGCGTCGGCCTCGGTGCAAGTGTCGAGAAGCTGTTCTACCTGCCCGAGGCGCACACCGATTTCCTGCTCGCGGTGATCGCCGAGGAGCTCGGTTTTGTCGGCGTACTGGTA
>WBZT01003319.1_pt1 | contig 10592 bp, 11 predicted proteins | sample 5204241 | NCBI WGS metagenome assembly WBZT01 (sample SAMN12344358, study PRJNA552823) | activated sludge metagenome | biome: Activated sludge suspended growth; feature: Nitrification reactor; material: Wastewater; isolation source: activated sludge from nitrification reactor of wastewater...
TGGTGGGCGTGCTGATCGAAGTGCCGGTGATGCTGACCGTGGTAAAAATCGTCAACAGCAGCAAGGGCTGGTACGAAAAAGGTTAAGGAAGCTCCGATTAAGTCTGCACACCCTCTCCCCAGCCCTCCCCCATCAAGGGGGAGGGAGTATCAGCGCTGCCCTAAATCTTGAATTCAGTCACAGAGGTGTGCGGGGCAAGGGTTGGGTTGTGTATTTCTCTGTGAACTCTGTGCTCTCTGTGGCTAAAATGCCTTCATGAACATTCCCGATTTTTCGATTTCCATCCTCCTGCGCATCGAGTTTGGTGACGGGGCGGTTAATAAACTGCCCAAACTGGCGGCGGGTTACGGCCAGCGTGTGCTGCTGGTGACCGGGGCGGCATCTTTCCCGGCATCTCCATACTGGCAACCATTGCTGGATGGCTTTACACAGCATGGCTTGGACATGCGCCATTTCACGGTGAGCGGCGAGCCCTCGCCGCAACTGGCGGATGCCGCTACCGCGCAGTTCCGCGATGCCGAAATTGACGTGGTGGTGGGCATAGGCGGTGGCAGCGTATTGGATGCGGCCAAAGCCATTGCTGGTCTGCTGCGTATTCCCAATTCCGTGATGGATTTCCTCGAAGGGGTGGGGCCGGAGTTGCTCTATCCCGGCCCGGCTGTGCCGTTTATCGCCGTGCCAACCACCGCGGGCACCGGCTCGGAAGCCACCAAGAATGCGGTACTGTCGGTGCAAGGCGAAAATGGCTTCAAGAAGTCGTTCCGCCACGAAACGCTGGTGCCGCAAGTCGCAGTGATTGATCCGCAACTGATGGCGAGTTGCCCCAAGCCGCAGGTGGCGGCCAATGGCATGGATGCGCTGACGCAACTCCTGGAATCCTATGTCTCGCTCAAGGCCAATCCATTCACCGATGCCCTGGCGCTTTCCGGTATGGAGGCGGTGCGTGATGGCCTGTTTGCCTGGTATGACGAACAGCCGAATGCCGCCGAAGGACGTGCGCAGATGGCTTATGCCGCGCTGCTGTCCGGCATCACGCTGGCGCAGGTGGGGCTGGGTTCGGTGCATGGGCTGGCCGCCCCATTGGGGGCATTTTTCCCGATGCCGCACGGCGTGGTGTGCGGCACGCTGGTGGCGGCCTGTACTGCCAAAAATATCGAAGTATTGCAAAATCGCCTGCCGGAAAGTCCCGCTTTGGCGCGTTATGCCCAAGCGGGGCGATTACTGAGCCGTCAGCCGACACTCAATGATGCTCAAGCCAGAGCTGCGCTGATTGAATTGCTGCAAAGCTGGACAGAGCGCCTGGCCTTGCCGCGCCTGTCGCACTTTGGCATGCGGGCAAATGACATTCCCAAAGTGGTCGCCAACTGCCGTGGCAGCAGCATGAAAACCAATCCTGTCGTGCTTAACGATGCCGAAGTCACCGTTATTCTTGAGGAGAGGCTGTAATGACGGACAAGACTTTCCTGCGGGGATTGTTATTACTGTTGCTTGCCGGGTTTGCCTGGTCGGCCTGGCAGCCGCATGACCGTTTTACCTGGTGGTTGGAAGTTGCGCCGGTATTGATCGGCTTGCCCATATTGTGGGCGACTTACGCGCGTTTTCCCTTGTCCCGCCTTGCCTACCTGCTGCTGCTGGTTCATGCCGTGATCCTGATGGTAGGCGGTCATTACACTTATGCGGAAATGCCGCTGTTCAACTGGCTGCGTGATGAATTCCACCTGGCGCGCAACTATTACGATCGCCTCGGGCATCTGGCACAGGGTTTTATACCGGCCATCATCACCCGTGAAGTCCTGTTGCGGCGCTCGCCGCTCAAGACCGGCAAATGGCTGTTTTTCCTGGTGGCGAGTGTTTGCCTTGCTATCAGTGCCTGTTATGAATTTCTGGAGTGGTGGGTGGCGCTGGCTTCCGGCAGCGATGCCACGGCGTTTCTGGCTACTCAGGGTGATGTGTGGGATACGCAGTGGGATATGTTTCTCGCGCTCACCGGCGCATTAACCGCACAATGGCTGCTGGCTGGGGTGCATGACCGATCTATGGGCGAGCTCGGATTGCGGCAGAAGGAAACGCCGGAGATACGGGTTGGACGCCGGGAATAGTTTTTGGCAGTTTTTTGGCTATTTCAACGGAAATTGCCGCCGAGTTCACAAACAGCAAAGAAACAGCATAGGCATACGGGGTGTTTGCGGCGATGCTGGCTGATAATCGGGTGTTCTCATCCAACGCTGCATTTTTAGCCGCAATCTTCCTGGCTTCTTGAGACCCGTCCGCCCCCCCATCGGCCGATGACTCTAGCAGCCCTTTTTCGTTGTAGATCGGTGTTGTTGGTAGTCTGCCGCTCAGGGTAACAATCGAACTGAAGCTGGGTGGCATACGTGTTTCCCTTTGTATCCAATGGGTTGCCGTTTTTGTGCTACCAGAAGGCTTTGCAGCATAAATGCTGGGTGTGGCCTGAATGATGTTCATCGAGATTTTTCCGTTAAGGCATCGTGAGCGGCGCAGTTATCACCTATCATTCGTCGCGGCAGTGTTCGGCTCCTTACAAGCATTGCAGTTGTTTTCTTGGATATGGGCATATCCGGCCGCAGTTTCGGTCGTAGCGTTAGCCTGCAACTAAAGGAAATCACGGATATTAGAAATATGCTCTGTCATGCTTGGTTCCCCGATGATGCCGGCAATGGTGAGCTTTGTTTTTACGTTGGTACGTGTCTCGCACAATACCAGACGGGTTTTGTGGCGTTTGCAGGTTTCAACCAGATCCCGCAGCGTTTGAAGCCCGGTAGCGTCTATGAGGGGAACGTCGGCCATTCTCAGGATCAGGGTATCCCCATGCTGGTGGGCTGGCTCCAGGGTGCTTTCAAGTCGTTCCTTGATACCGAAGAAAAAGGGGCCTTTGAGTTGGTAAACCAGGGTGCCAGGTGCCAGTGCCGGGTGCTGGTCGCCCACCTCGTCCCTCAGGCTGTCCAATGACTGCTGCTCGATCAGCACGGTTTCGCTCATCCGCTTCATGAACAGCAGGGTGGCCAGGACTACGCCGATATTGACCGCGACCACCAGGTCGCTGAACACGGTCAGCACAAAGGTGATCAGCAATACCGCAGCATCAGCCCTGGGGGCGGTACGCGTCATATGTACGAAGCGATGCCATTCGCTCATGTTATAGGCCACTACGAACAGGATAGCGGACAAGGAGCACAAGGGAATGTCGCTCGCCAGCGGAGCGAGCAGCAGGACGATCAGCACCAGTGTCAGGACATGGAAAAGGCCGGCCAGCGGGCTGTCGGCACCGTTGCGAATGTTGGTTGCGGTTCGTGCAAGGGCGCCGGTGGCGGCAAACCCGCCGAACAGCGGTGAGACGATATTGGCAATGCCCTGGCCGATGAGTTCCTGGTTGGAATTGTGCCGGGTACCGGACATATTGTCGGCGACCACGGCTGACAGCAGCGATTCGACCGCGCCGAGCAGGGCGATGGTGAAGGCGGGCCCCAACAGTTTCAGCATGTCGGAAAAGCTGACGTCGGGTGGGGCAAAGCTCGGCAAGCCTTGGGGGATGCCGCCAAAAGTCGTGCCTATGGTGGCGACGCCGTCGAAGCGGAATGCCGTCTGCAAGGCCGTTGCTGCCGCCATGGCCACCAGCGGCGAAGGAATACGCTTGAGGATGCGGGGTGATAGCAGTACGATGGCCAGCGTCAGCAGGGCAAGCAGGGTGGTTGGCAAGTGCAGACCGGGGAGCGCCTGAAGCAAGTGCCATAGCTTGAGGTGAAAATGCTCCGTACCGGCTACTGCGGGCAACCCGAAAAAATCTTTCCATTGCCCCACCCAGATGATGATGGCGATGCCGCTGGTAAAGCCGACGATAACCGGGTCGGGGATGTACTTGATCACGCCGCCCAGGCGGGTCAGCCCCATCAGTAGCAGCATGACGCCCGCCATCAGGGTGGCGAGTTGCAGGCCGGTGATGCCATATTTGGCGGTAATGCCGGCCAGGATGACGATAAATGCGCCGGTGGGACCGGAGATTTGCAGGCGGCTACCGCCCAGAAGAGAAGAGAGCCCGCCAGCGATGATGGCGGTGTAAATGCCTTGTTCGGGTTTTGCACCGGAAGCAATGGCGAAGGCCATGGCCAGCGGCAGGGCGACCACACCGACGATGACTCCGGCAATCAGGTTGTTCAGCCAGTGCCCCTTGCCCAGCAGGCTGGCTTGCTTAGCTTCCAGAATGGCAATCATAAGATCCTTTCCTGAAGCCAGGAACTACCCAAAAGTAGTTACTTGACCGAGCACCACGCCATCGGATCCATCGGCTGGCTCTTGTGGCGCAGTTCAAAATACACACCGGGTTCGGCGTTACCGCCACTGTTGCCGATGGAGGCGACCTGATCGCCGGCTTGCACTGAATCACCCACGCGCCTGAGCAGGGCCTGGTTATTTCCGTACAGGCTCATGTAGCCGCTGCCATGATCCACAATCAGCAGGTTGCCGAAACCGCGCAGCCAGTCGGCGAAGACCACCTGACCACGAGCAATGGCGCGCACATCGGCGCCTTCAGCGGCACGGATGAACAGGCCTTTCCATGAGAGCCCGCTTTCCTGGCGCGGTGCACCGAACTTGTTGGCGACTTCACCTTTGGCGGGCAGACGCAGCTTGCCTTTCAGGCTGGCAAAGAAGCCGGAGTCCTGATCGGCATCTGGCAGTTCATCATTGGTCGCCACTGTTTCTGTTTTGGAGGTTTCTTCCGGGGTCGGCTTGCTGCTATCCGGTTTACGCGCAGTTTTGCTTTCAGCCTTTTTCTTGCGTTGCGCCTCGCGTGCCTTGGCCCGTTTTTCAGCCTCCTGCTGGGCGATGCGTTCCAGTTTTTCCATCAACTGGGAAAGGCGTTTTTCGTCGCGTTGCAGCTTGGTTATTTCACCACGCTGGTTTTTGATTTTTTCAGACAGCTCTTTAACGACCGTCTGGTGCTCACGTTTTTGTTGCTGCAATTCCTGGCGGGTTTGTTCCTGTTCGGCCTTGAGATCGGTGATTTCTTTCAACGTTGCTTCGGTCTGCGCATTCAATTCCGCCACCCTGTTCAGGTTCTGCCGCAGCCCTTCGATCATTTTGGCGCGCACCCTGGCAATGTAACGGTAATACTGCAGGTTGCGCTCTACGGCATTGGGGTCTTTCTGTTCCAGAAGGATGCGCAGATAGCCCTGGTCGCCGCTCAGGTACTGGCGATAAAACTGCTGGCTAAGTAGGTTCTGCTGGTCTTCGATGGTGGTTTGCAGGCCGGATTGTTTCTGGTTAAGTTGCTGCAACGTGGTGGCATTGGTTTTCTGTTGCTGGCGCAGGTCATTGAGTTTGCGGTTGGCCTCGCTAATGGCTTTTTCGCTCTGTTTGAGGGCATCTGCGGCATCGTGGTGCGCGCCTTCGGTTTTATCCAGCTCCTGCTTGAGGTTTTCAATCCGCTCCTGCAACTCCTTGAGTGACTCCTTGGATGGGGCGGCCTGCGCCACCCCGGCCAGCATCAACAGCAGGGTGAGTGTGACTTTAAGCCAGCGCAACAAGGGATTTTCCTGTCATTTCAGAAGGTTGTGGCAGACCCATGAGGTGCAGCAGGGTTGGTGCGAGATCCTGCAACGCACCGCCTTCAACCAATTTGGCCTTGCGCCCCACATAAATAAACGGCACCCGGTTGGTGGTGTGCTGGGTGTGCGGCTGCTGGTTGGCGTGGTCGTTCATCATTTCCGCGTTACCGTGGTCGGCGGTGATGATGACTTCGCCGCCTATGGATTGCATGGTTTCCACCACGCGCCCCACCGAGGTATCCAGCGTCTCGATGGCCTTGATGGCGGCAGGCAGTATGCCGGTATGCCCTACCATGTCGGCATTGGCGTAGTTGCAGATGATGGCGTCGTATTTGCGGGCGAGGATGGCTTCCACCAGCTTGTCAGTCACTTCCGGCGCGCTCATTTCCGGTTGCAGGTCATAAGTTGCCACCTTGGGGGAGGGTACCAGGATGCGATCTTCACCGGGATACACGGTCTCTTCGCCGCCGTTGAAGAAAAAGGTGACGTGGGGGTATTTTTCCGTCTCGGCGATGCGCAGTTGCTTTAGCCCCAAGCTGGCGACATATTCGCCAAAGCCGTTGCGTATGACCTGCGGTTTGAAGGCCACATCGGTGGCCGCCAGGTTTTTGCTGTATTCGGTCAGGGTGTAATAGCCCGCCAGTTTGGGCACACGGTCACGCGGGAATCCGCTGAAATTGGCATCCAGCAGGGCGTGCGAAATTTCCCGTGCGCGGTCGGCGCGGAAGTTCATGAACACCACCACGTCGCCGTTTTCCATGCGCACTGGGGCGCCGATGCTGGTGGGTTTGACGAACTCGTCCGACTCCCCGCGCGCGTAAGCGACGGTGATGCCCTCAGCCGCGGTGGCCGCACTGAACTCACCCACACCGTCACTCAGCAGCTTGTAGGCGGGCGCTACACGCTCCCAGCGTTTGTCACGGTCCATCACGTAATAGCGCCCGCACAGGCTGGCGATGCGGCCAGTGCCTGCTTGTCCGATTTGTTCCTCCATGCGTTGCAGGTATTTTTCCGCGCTTTTGGGCGGGGTGTCGCGCCCGTCCAGGAAAGCGTGCACATACACTTTCTGCAATCCTTGCTGGCCGGCCAGCTTGAGCAGGGCGTGAATGTGCTCCTCATGGCTGTGGATGCCGCCATCGGAAACCAGCCCGAAAATATGCAGCGCAGCGGATTTTGCCTGATTGACTGCCGCCAGCAGCACCGGGTTGCGGTAAAATTCGCCCGACAGGATGGCGTTGTTGATGCGGTCAAACTCCTGTACCACCACGCGGCCCGCGCCGATGTTGAGGTGACCCACCTCGGAATTGCCCATTTGGCCGGTGGGCAGGCCGACAAAGGTCTCCGAGGCGTTGATGGTGGTGTGCGGGTATTGCCGCATCAGTGCATCAAGATGGGGCGTTCTGGCTTGGGAAATTGCGTTATCGGGAGCATCCTCGCCTTGGCCGAAGCCATCAAGGATGATGAGTAAAACCGGCGTAGTTTTCATATGTGTAAATTTTAATGGATGGATGGGATGTCGTGATGGAATTTATTCAAAAAAACCTGTTTCTGGTCGGATTGCTGGCCACTTCGGCGCTGATGCTGGTGTGGCCGTGGATACGCGGGAAAGTTTCCGGCATCGGACAGCTATCACCCACTGAAGCAGTGCAGCTCATCAACCGTGACAATGCGCTGGTGATTGATGTGCGTTCAAGCAAGGATTACGCCGAGGGGCACATCCCGAACGCTCGTAGCATTCCTCTGGATAACCTGGCCGAAGGCATGAAACAACTGGATGCCTGGAAAGACAAACCGGTGCTGGTCAACTGCCGCTCTGGTGGCATGTCCGTTCGCGCTTGCAATATGCTGGCCAAGCAAGGATTCAAAAAGATCAACAACCTCTCCAGCGGTATCATGGGCTGGAAAGCCGCCAACCTCCCTATCGATAAATAGGGGACAGACCACATTATGGAAACAAAAATGCCGCAAATCACCATGTACTCCACCGCTGTGTGTCCTTATTGCGTGAATGCAGAGCGCCTGCTTACCAGCAAGGGCGTTACGGATATCCAGAAAATCCGCGTAGACCTTGAACCGGAGCGCCGCGCCGAGATGATGGCGCGCACCGGACGCCGCACCGTGCCGCAGATATTTATTGGTGAGCGCCACGTGGGTGGTTTTGATGACCTGGCTGCCCTTGATCGGGCGGGGGAGCTGGATCCTTTATTGGCAGGCTAGGTTTTCATATTCAAAACAACGCCAAGCGGCTAAAATGCCGCTTTCTTTTTTGCAAACCCATCACTTTCAGGAAAACATCATGGCTGAAGAAAACCAGCAACCCGCCGCAGGCGAAGAACAGGCGCAACAACCCGTTTTTAATATTGAAAAGGTTTACGTCCGCGATATGTCGGTAGAAGTGCCGAATGGTGCCCAGGCTTTCCTGCAACGTGAAAATCCGCAGATTGGTATTGAGCTGCAACATCGTGCCGGGCAACTGGATGATGGCATTTTTGAAGCGGTGGTGACTGTCACAGTGACTGCCAAGATCGAAGACAAGACCCTGTACCTAGTGGAAGTGGCGCAAGCCGGTATTTTCCAGATTCGCAATTTCCCGGCTGAAGCCATGGAAGGCTTGCTCGGCATTGCCTGCCCCAACATCCTGTTCCCGTATGCCCGTGAAGCCGTTTCCGATATGGTGACCCGCGCAGGTTTCATGCCTGTTCTGCTCAATCCGGTCAATTTCGAAGCGCTGTTTATGCAGCAAAAGCAGCACCAGATGGCACAGCAGCAAGCTGCGGATGGCGCCACGCACTAAGTGGATGATGGTGGCGCTGCTGGCATTGCTGCCAGCAGTTGCCAGCGCGCTGGATTACCGCTCGGTTGCGGTGCCGCGCGCAACCATGCTGGATGCGCCTTCTGCCAGCGGCAAAAAGCGTTTTGTGGTCACCCAGTACTACCCGGTGGAAGTTATTGTTAACCTGAACCAGTGGGTCAAGGTGCGCGACAAAACGGGTGAACTGGCCTGGATGGAAGCTCAGCACCTGTCTGAAAAAAGAACCCTGCTGGTGCTGGATAGCACTGATGTACTGGCCGCCGCCGAGGCTTCAGCCGCTGTCATCTTTCGCGTGGAAAAGGATGTGGCGCTGGAATGGGTGCAAGCGCCGGTCAAGGGTTGGGTCAAGGTTAAACATAAAGATGGCTTGACCGGTTTTATTCCGGTTGAGAAGGTTTGGGGTTTATGAAAGTAGCTGTTTTAGGCGCCGGCGCCTGGGGCACCGCGCTGGCCATCCAGATCGCCCGGGCGCATGACGTTTTGCTGTGGTCGCACAAGCCGGAACATGCGGCGGAAATGCAGCGCGATCGTTGTAATCAGCATTACCTGGGCGACTTCCCATTCCCCGACCTGTTGGTGGTGGAGCCCGATTTCAGCAAGGCGGTGCAGGCTGCCGACATTATCCTGATCGGCGCCCCCACTAACGCTTTAAGGCAAATCCTGCGCGACATCCGTGCTACCGGTGTTCATGCGCCTATCGTCTGGGCCTGCAAGGGACTGGAAGCTTCCAGTTCCAAACTACTGTATGAAGTGGCCGCCGAGGAGCTGCCTGCCGACGCGCGCTGGGGCATCCTATCCGGCCCCAGCTTTGCCGAGGAAGTCGCCAAGGGCCTGCCCACCGCCATTACCATGGCTTCTGCCGATGCCACGCTGGCGCGCGAATTTGCCCAAGCTCTGCACGGCGGTAACCTGCGTGTTTACAGCAGCACCGATGTAATCGGCGTGGCCGTGGGCGGTGCGCTGAAAAACGTCATTGCCATTGCTTCCGGCATTTCCGATGGCATGGGATTTGGCCTCAACGCGCGCGCGGCATTGATTACGCGCGGCCTGGCTGAGATCACCCGGTTTGGTGTGGCGCTGGGTGGCAAGCCGGAAACCTTTATGGGCCTGGCTGGCGCGGGCGACCTGATCCTCACCGCCACCGGCAACTTGTCGCGCAACTACAAGGTGGGCATGGCGCTGGCGGGCGGCAACACCCTGCAACAAATCCTGGAAAACCTGGGGCACGTGGCCGAAGGCGTGAGCACCGCGCGCGAAGTGGCGCGCAAATCCAAGGCAATGGGCATAGACATGCCGATTACCCATGAAGTGAATCGTGTGCTGTTTGAAAGCCTGTCACCACGCGTGGCGGTGGAAAACCTGCTCAACCGCGAGCAGAAGGCCGAGAACTAAACGCCCCCGACAAACCCATGCTGTCGCCACGCTTCGTAAATCAGCACGGCGGCAGTGTTTGATAAATTCAGGCTGCGTGAATTGGCTTGCATCGGCAGGCGGAGTCTGCGCTCCGCTGCAAAGGTTTCCAGCAGTTCCTGCGGCAAACCCCGAGTTTCCGGCCCCAGTACAAAACTATCCCCTTCCCTGAAACTGATCTGGTCGTAGCGCGTTGCGCCGCGTGTGCTGACGGCAAACAGGCGGGTGTGTCCCAGTGCCGCTTCGCAATCCTCCCAGCTTTCATACACGCGCATGCTGGCGTGTTCGTGGTAATCCAGCCCGGCACGGCGCAGCTTTTTGTCCTCCAGCGGGAACCCCAGCGGTTTGACCAGGTGTAGGACAACACCAGTATTGGCGCACAGGCGGATAATGTTGCCGGTGTTGGGCGGGATTTCTGGCTGGAACAGGACAAGGTTAAACATGCAGGGGCAGGGTACGTGCAGCGACCAGGCATTCTACCCGGTTCGCACCAGCTTTTTTCAGCATCTTGGCGAGTTCGTTGAGACTTGCGCCACTGGTCATGATGTCGTCCACCAGCAGGATGGACTTGTCCTTGAAGTCTCCGCTCACGGTAAAAATCCCCCTGACATTGGCGGCGCGTTTGGCCAGTGGCAGGCTAGCCTGTGGTTCGTTGTGGCGGGTACGGGTGATGCCCGCCGTGACCAGTGGAATGCCCCAGGTTTGTGACAGTCTGCGCGCGATTTCGAGTGACTGGTTGAAGCCGCGTTCCTTGAGGCGTTGCGGGTGCAAGGGCATGGGAACAAGCAGGTCGGGGTGCGAAGAGG
>WBZT01003321.1_pt1 | contig 10589 bp, 6 predicted proteins | sample 5204241 | NCBI WGS metagenome assembly WBZT01 (sample SAMN12344358, study PRJNA552823) | activated sludge metagenome | biome: Activated sludge suspended growth; feature: Nitrification reactor; material: Wastewater; isolation source: activated sludge from nitrification reactor of wastewater treatment...
GCGCAGCACGGTGAACACCTGTTCCGGCGTATGGACATCGAAACGGCCGTAATGCTGCGACGGATCGACGTTGGTAAGAATGCCGACCTGGCAGCGGTCGTAAGCCAGACCTTCTTCGAGGATGCTGTCGCTGCCGTTTTCGAGAACGGCGGCTTCGACGACGCGGTTCATCAGCAGGCGATGCGCCGCCCCCCAGTTGGCACTGTCTTGCGGCTGCAGACAACGTCGGTCGAGGAACAGTCCCTTGCTGCAGGCCAGACCGGTGCGCTTGCCGGCGAGAATCAGCAAATGCGCCAGCAAATGCGCAACGGCGGTCTTGCCGGAACTGCCGCTGATGCCGACGACCGGAATCCGCCCGTCGTCGCCATCGGGGAAGAGCAGATCGACGATCGCCCGGCCGACTGGCCGCGGCTCGCCGCTCTCGGGCTTGAGGTGCATCAGCAGTCCCGGACCGGCATTGACTTCGACGATCGCGCCGCGCTGCACATCCAGCGGTTTGGCGATGTCTTCGCAGACCAGATCGACGCCGGCGATGTCCAGGCCGACGATACGCACAGCCAGCGAGGCGATCTCTGCCGTATCCGGATGCACCCGGTCGGTCACGTCGTCGGTATGGTTGCCGCTGCGCACGATGAGCACTTCGCGGCCGGCCGGCGGAATCGAATCGCCAGTGAAACCCTGGCGACTCACTTCGAGGTTGGCGACCGGGTTGTCGGCGAGGTCGATGACGTCGAGCGGGAACTCCTCGGCGGCGCCGCGGCGCGGGTCGGCATTGATCTGCGCGTCGATCAGCTGATTGATCGTCGATTGACCGTCGCCGATCACTTTCGCTGTTTCACCGCGCGCGGCGGCGACCAGTTTGCCGCCGATGACCAGCAGGCGATGTTCCGAACCGCGGATATAACGTTCGACCAGCACGCTGCTGCCTTCTTCGACAGCCGCGGCGTAGGCCGACTCGACTTCCTCGCGGGCGACGAGATTGGTGAACACGCCACGGGCGTGGTTGCCATCCGAGGGTTTGACGACCACCGGTAGCCCGATGTCCTCGGCCGCTTCCCAGGCATCGGCCGCGCTGTCGACCCGGCGACCCTCGGGCACCGGCACGCCGCAGGCGGAAAGCAGGGTCTTGGTCAGTTCCTTGTCGCGCGAGATACCTTCGGCAATGGCGCTGGTGCGGTCGGATTCCGCGGTCCAGATGCGGCGGCTGCGCGCGCCGTAACCGAGTTGCACCAGATTGCCGTTTGCCAGCAGGCGGATCGCCGGAATGCGCCGATCCTTGGCCGTCGCCGCCTCGACGATGCAGCCGGTGCTCGGCCCGAGCAGCTTGCGTTCGGCCATCTCGGCCAACTGGCTGATCGTGCCGTCGACGTCGAATTCTTCGTCGCGGATGGCGGCCAGCAGCAGCGAGCGGCCCGCGTAAAGACAGGCGCGCGTCACTTCATCGTGCCAGGCGCGCACGACGACTTTATAGACACCGCGCTGCGACGTCTCGCGCGCCTTGCCGAAGCCGCCGGGCATGCCGGCCAGATTCTGGATTTCGAGCGTCACGTGTTCGAGGATGTGCGCCGGCCAGGTGCCTTCCTGGACACGGCGCAGAAAGCCGCCGCGTTCGCCGTAACTGCAACGGTGCTCGACCAGCGACGGCAGCAAGGCGGTCAGCCGTTCGTAAAAACCGGGAATGACATTCGATGGAAAATCCTCCAGATCACCGATATCGACCCGTGCTTCGATCACCGGACGGTAGGTCCAGATGTTGGGACCGCGCAGGTAGCGGATTTCGAGGAACTTGATGTCTTTGTTTTTCATGCGTGTCTGCTCCGGGACGGAAGGGTGGCGCGCGGTTGACGGAAACGGCTGCTGCCAGCCTTCGCGACGGGTGTGATCAGGATTTCTCCGTCAGCGAAGATGAGCGCAATATCCGGTTGGTCGGTTGACACGAACAATGCCGCATAAAATCAGCGCTTATTGCCCAGACAGTCCACGCGTCGCCAAAAACTCCCCGTTGCCGACGGGGACGGTGCAGCAGGTGAAATCGGGGTCTTCCTCGACCCGTTTGATGAACGACGCCATTTCAGCCGCATGTGACAGCGCGTTATCGGTGACCAGCAGGCCGCCGGGATGCAGCACTCGCCGCAGTTCGGGCCACCAGTCCAGATATTCCGAGCGCTCCGAATCGAGAAAAATGAAGTCGAATTCGGCGACGGCGCAGCTCTGCAGCAGCGCGCTGGCGTCTGCGTGGCGCTGGGTGATCCGTGCAGCGAGCCCGGATTGCTGAAAATTCTTCGCCGCCAGCGCAATTTTGCTCTCGGCGATTTCGACGGTGGTCACGTGACCGGCGAGGGGCGTCGTCGCCCAAGCCAGCCAGAGTGTCGAATAGCCGTTCGAAGTGCCGATTTCGAGAATCCGGCGGGCGTGGGCCGAGCGCACCAGTACCGCCAGCAATTCGCCGGTCTCGTGCGTGATATTCAACATCCGCCGCGGCCGCTCGGTGATCAGACGGTCGTTATCGACGCCGAACTGTTCGATGTCGCGCAACAGTTCCTGAAACGAAGGGTGCATGTCCTGCTCCAGAATTACAGGAAACGGTCGAGAAAACGACGGCTTTGCTGATCGAGCGCCTGCCGGTCGCGGATGAGGAAGTTGATGCCGTTGCTGTCGGCGATGAGCAGCGCCGGCGGCGTCAGCCGGCGGATGTCTTCCTCGCCTTTAAGAATCAACCGGGTACGTCCGCGTTCGGTATCGACTTCCCAGGTGCTCGGCGTCGCGAAGCTGGAGACGCTGACGATGCGTTCGATGACCGGCATGAATTCGCGTCCGGCAAGCTCCTCGGCGAGCAGACGGCGCATTTCATCCGGCAGATCGTCGAGGCGGTCGATCCAGGCCAGTTCGTGCCCGTAAGGATCGACCAGCGCGATGCCGTCGTCGGGCGCGGTGATCGGAAAGGCGCGTACCGGCTGCACGCTGTCGCAGCGTTCCCCGGCGGCGGCGATGAATTCGAGCCGCCCGAAGGCGTTACGCTGCAGTTGATAGTCCATGGTGTCCTTCAGTGCGGAAAAAGGTTTCGGTTGTCGCTCATTGCCGGACGGTCCGGTCAGAAAAAAAAGATTTTTTCATCAGCGTGCAGTGTAATCAGTCCCGGCCGTCGTCGTCAGTCTTGTCGTCGGTCGACAGCAAGCGCAATTCATCTTCCGTGTCGACATTGCGTGCCTGTGCCTGGTAGAGACGGAAGTAATGTCCTGCCGCTGCCATCAACTGATCGTGACTGCCGACTTCGACGACCCGGCCACGGTCGAGAACCACCAGCCGATTGGCGTCGCGCAGCGTGGACAGGCGGTGGGCGATGGCGATCGTCGTCCGGCCGCGCACCAGATTGTCGAGCGCTTTCTGGATCTCTTTTTCGGTGGTGGTGTCGACCGACGACGTGGCTTCGTCGAGGATCAGGATGCGCGGGTCGATCAGCAGCGCGCGGGCGATCGAAATGCGTTGCCGCTCGCCACCGGACAAAGCCTGACCGCGTTCGCCGACCAGCGAATCGTAACCGTGCGGCAGACGCAGAATGAATTCGTGTGCGTGCGCGGCGCGTGCGGCGGCGATGATCTCGGCGCGGGTCGCCTCCGGTTTGCCGTAAGCAATGTTCTCGGCGATGGTGCCGAAGAAAAGGAAAGGTTCCTGCAGCACCAGCCCGATGTGCTGGCGGTATTCGGCGACCGGCAGCGAGCGGATGTCGACACCGTCGATCAGGATGGCGCCTTCGCTGACGTCGTAAAAGCGGCAGATCAGGTTGACCAGCGTGCTTTTGCCCGAGCCGCTGTGGCCGACCAGTCCGACCATTTCACCCGGTTCGATACGCAGATCGATGTCGCGCGTGACGCTGCGCGTGCCGTAGCGGAAACCGACGCCGCGCAATTCGATGCGTCCGGCGACGTTCGTCAGATGCACCGGCGTCGTCGGTTCAGGAACGCTCGAGACGTGGTCGAGGATGTCGAAGATGCGCTTGGCGCCGGCAGCCGCCTTCTGGGTCACCGAAACGATGCGGCTCATCGAATCGAGCCGCAGGTAGAAGCGGCTGATGTAGGCTAGGAAAGCGGTCAGCACGCCGACGGTGATCCGGTCCTGCGCGATCTGCCAGATCCCGAAGGCCCAGACGATGAGCAGGCCGATTTCGGTGAGCAGCGTCACCGTCGGCGAAAAGAGCGACCAGACCTTGTTCACCCGGTCGTTGACCTCGAGATTGCGCGTGTTGGTGGCGCGGAAACGTTTTGCTTCGCGCGCTTCCTGCGCGAAGGCCTTGACCACGCGGATGCCGGGAATGGTATCGGCGAGGACGTTGGTCACTTCCGCCCAGACGCGGTCGACCCGTTCGAAACCGGTGCGCAGCTTTTCGCGCACGACATGGATCAGCCAGGCGATGATCGGCAACGGCAGCAGGGTGACCATCGCCAGCCAGGGGTCGATCGAAATCAGGATCGCCGTCGTCATCACGATCATCAGCACGTCGGTGCCGAAATCGAGCAGATGCAAGGAGATGAACAGATTGATGCGGTCGGTTTCCGAGCCGATGCGCGCCATCAGGTCGCCGGTGCGTTTGCCGCCGAAATACTCCTGCGACAGCTTGAGCAGATGTTCGTAGGTCGTCGTGCGCAAGTCGGCGCCGATGCGCTCGGAGACCAGCGCCAGAATATAGGTGCGCGCCCAGCCGAGCACCCAGGCGACCAGCGAGGCGCCGAGCAGGCCGCCAAGATAGAGAGCGACCAGTTGCGAGTCGATCGGTTGTCCGTTCTGGTAAGGAATCAGCACCTTGTCCATCAGCGGCATGGTCAGATACGGCGCGACCAGCGTTGCGGCGGTGGTCAGCAGCGAGAGAATGAAGCCGGCCAGCAAACGTCCCCGATACGGTTTGGCGAAGCGTGCCAGCCGCAACAGGGTCCAGGTCGATGGTGGTTCATGGATTTCCTTGCTGCACTGCGGACACTCCTCCTGGCCGGCGAGCAAGGGCGTTTCGCAGACCGGACACAAGGCCAGCACAGGTGGCGGCGGTTCCACGCCGGTGACCCGCCAGCCCAGTTGCCGTTGAAAACGCTCGATCAGCCGGCCGGCCGCGATGTCGGCGGCCAGCGTGTAGCGCCAGGCGCCGATCAGCCCCTGATCGTCGACCAGTTCCAAAGTGCCGACACCGGCGTGATCCCGGCGCGATAAGAGCAATCCAGGACGGAAAGACCAGCTTTGCCAAGCACCCTCGCTACCCGTCGATGCCAGCAGCCGCTCACTGGTCAAGGCGACCAGCCCGGTGCGGTATTGCAAACGATGGTCGAGATCGATTTCCAGCCAGGCGAGCAGCGTTTCGTCGTCTGCCAGCTGCGTTTGCAGGTGGCCGTGCCATGCTTCGGGCAGAGTAAGCGCGGCCGGCGCGACGGAATGCGGCAGAGTAACGGGAGAAACGCTCATTAATCGCTGACTTTTTAGCAGAATGCGGGCAAAAGAAGGCCGCAAGTATACTCGTCCTGCCAGACAAAGGGTTTTGTGATCCGGTTTGACAATGGATCATCCGGCGCTTTTGCGAGAGAACCGACAATTGCTGAACCGGCAAAGCTCGGCCGGGGATGACAGACGCTTGAGCCGTGCCAATGCCGACCAGCCAAGCCGTCCGGCCTTGCTCATCGCTGTGCCGGTTCAAGGCAGGCGTCGCCCGTCGCGCGCGATGACCTGCTGATGGCTGTATTCGCTGTCCGGCGGTCGGCGAATCGTGCCGCGGGCGAGCAGGTAATCGATGAAGGTCTGCGTGTAGTTGAGATAGGTATTCACTGCCACGCCGCTGGCGTTGATTTTTGCCAGCAACTGGTAGCCATCGTGTCCCTGCGCGAGATAATCGCTGGTCACCAGCATGTATTGGCCGTCGGGATCGAGCGCCTGCCATTGCGCGTCGCTTTTGCGCTTCACCGTCAGATTGGAAAATCGCCGACCGGGCGGTTGTGACAGATCGAGATGCCAGCGCAAACCGGCGGCGTACGGATGCGCACCGTCCGAGCCGCCGCGATCGAGGTAACCGGCGACGGCTTCTTCGAGCACGGCGACTAGCTGCCGGCCGCTGAGCGGCAACTCGTAGAGCACATTCCTGAACGGCAGGACGCTATGCGCGGTTTCGTAGCTCACCTCGCCGGCGGGGAGGGCGGTACGGATGCCGCCGCCGTTCTGCAGCGCGATGTCGGCGCGCCGGCTGGCCTGCCGGTAGGCTTCGGCGACGGCTTGCGCGACGTCGCTGCCGCGCGCCCGCGTATTGGCTGCCGCGCAGTCGGCGAGTCCGGCGCTGCGATTGTCGGCTTCGCCTGGCACGCGCACCAGACACAAGGCCTCGCTGGCGACGCCGATCCGTTGTTTTTTCATGTCCGCCAGCCGGCTGGCGAAACGGCTCAATTCGGCTTGTGCCTGCGGATCGGGGGAGACCACGCGTATTTGTGCCGCGCCCGAGCCGGCAGCGAGCTGCAAGGCGCGCAGGATCTGCGCACGCGTGTCGGCGTCGACGGCGACGAAATCGCCGTGCGCGTTTTTCTGACGAAAATCGTCGCCGATTGGCAGGGTGATTTCGCCACGGCAGTCGAGCACGCGTCCCGTGTCGTCGAAGCGGACGCTCAGCAAGCCAAAAGCCTTGCCGTATTCCCAGGCCTGGACGACACAGACCGGATCGCCATCGCGGTTGCGCGTCACGGTCGGATAGGGGCCGACGCTGCCATCGAGTCCGACCGATGTGAAATCGCCGAGCAAGGTGTGCGAGTCGCCGCCGACGATGGCGTCGATCCCGCCGAGCTTGCCGGCCAGCGTCAGGTCGGCCGGATAGCCGAGATGGCTGAGGATGACGATGTGTCGAACTCCCTGCGCCTGCAGTTGCGCGATGGTGTGCTGCGCCGTGGCGGCTTCGTCGTCAAACCGCGTGCTCGTCAGCGGCCGTGACGACTGCTGCGTCTTGTCGCGCACTTCGAGGCCGATGATGCCGACCGGCACGCCGCCGATCGACTTGATCACGTACGGCTGCAGGTAATCGTTTGCCGAGTGCGGCGCCAGCGGCGTGCCGATGGCCGGCTGCACGTTGGCCGCCAGTACCGGTGTCCGGCATGACCCTGTGCGCAGGTGATCGAGGAAACGCCGCAAGCCGGCGTCACCTTCGTCGAATTCGTGATTACCGAGTTCGAAAGCGTCGAAGCAGACGCCGTTCATCAGGGCCGCATCGGCTTCGCCGTTGTAGAGCGTGTGATACAGCGTGCCGGTCATCGCGTCGCCGGCGTGCAGTTTCAGCAGATTTGGCCGCTCGGCATGCATCTTGAACAGCGTCGTCAGGCGGGGGAAACCGGCCGCTTCGACGCGCGTTGCGATGCCGGCGACGCGAAGGTCGAAATCGGGCTGTGCGTCGAGATGCGAGTGATGATCGTTGATGTGTGCGATGTGCAGTTCATAGCGGCCGGGGGAAGGTGCCGGCCGATGCTGGCAGCCGGCGAGCAGCGCATAAACCAGCATGACGGTGCCGGCCAGAACAGGGGAACGGCGCAAAGAGGTCATCGAAGACATGACAGCACACTCCCTGGTCCGGGCTGCGGTCCGGACCGTCATTGGCTCAATCGACGAGGGTCACTGGCAATGGCGCCATTTCCTTGTACAGGAGAGGCATTGGCGCTTTGCCGGAGAGGGTGATGATGCGGGTTCCCGGCGGGTCGATCAGGTGATACGTCAGGAACATATGCGTTTCGCTGCGTGCATGCAACAACTCGTGCAGAGCGGCAAAACCGGATTGACCGAGGACCGGGCGTTCGACAAAGGGATGGTCGTTCAATTTCACCACCGCGGCGCCGATTTCGAGTCGGGGCTCGGGTCGGCCGAGCAATTCGTGCATCAGCCGGTGGCGGATTTCTGGCAGGAGGATGATGCCGACGCAATCTTCGCCGATCAGCCATTCGACTGCGCGCGCCTCGCCGTGCGGATCGGGGACGTGCCCACCAGAGGACTGGCACCAGCGGGGAATGAAAGCAGAATAGCGGCGGATGATCCTGTTCATGTCCATTCAAGTCTAGCGTTCGCCGCAGGCTCTTTCAATCAGATGGCGTACGACGTCGGTATCGGAGACGAATCCCTGCAACTCGTTGTTGTCGATCGCCAGCACGCTTTTCACGCCGTACTGGATCATCAGCCGTGCCAGATAGCACCTCCAGGTGCCGCGAAACCTAGCGCTGGCTTTTGGGCGATGTCATAGTTCTACTTTGTCAGATTCCATTGCAACCCGATGCTGAAAGGATAGCGGGGAGGTGCGGTGCAAAGTGGAAATCGAAGTGCGCGCGCGCGGAAGCGACCAGCGCGGCAAGGCTATTCGAGTATTTGAGTTGACATGGCAATAATCAACTCCAGTGGAAATTACATGATAAACAACGTGTTGCATTGTATCAGATGACAGCCGCAGAAGTTTGAAATTCAATCTGACAAAGTGGAATTAGCGTGCTTTATTTTCCGTTTTCTGAGACGACCCCATTAAAGTTGCAGGTGCGCCTGCAGGTTTCCGCGTTCTGAACTTCCAGTGGCCGGGCCGGCCACCCGCTTTCCGGCGCATTGGCCCATTGGTCGCAAGGCCAAAGCGACGACATTGGCGACCATCCGAGCGAGATGGCGCTCGCCCGCATTGCCGTCTGATGCTGCCGGCAATTGCGCATGCTTTGTGCAGCCTGGCAATGGCGTTTCATGGTTCTCCCGGCGGGCCTCGAGCATGGCGAAGGCGAAGGACGCTCGACGCCGCAATGTGTGTCACACTCGCCATCCTTGCCCGCCAATCGAGTACTGCCCCTGCGATCGACGCGCGCTTCGCGCCGTCGCGACGAAGGGAATCGATCCGAGCGCCGGCTATGCTGCGGCGGGCTGCATCGGGTCCACCCAGGCGCGCAGCGCTTCGCCATCCCAGCTCCGCAGGCTTGGCCCTAGGGCGTCCACCATCGCCACAGGGTGCCCGTTCCACAGTGGCACCTGCCCCAGGCGGAGCCGATCCAGCCAATCCGGCAGTTCTTCTGCAGGCATGCCGACAGGCGGCGGCACCTGTTCGATCCATGTGCCCGTGTTGATGTAGACCCCATGGCCTCTTGTGGCGCAAAGTTTGCGTGCCGCATGGGTGTGGCCGGCGAAGGCAAGTCGGCCCTGCCCCCAGCCGGTCATCGCATCGCGGGCCGGCGCGTCGGCCTCGCCCGAACGAAACGCGGCGCATGACGTTTCGAGCGACCGGCTCAGCGCCTCCAGCAGCACACTGCGCACGCCGCCGGTCTTTGCCAGCAGGCTGGGCGCATCGCCACGGACCGTCGCGAGGGCACCAGCAAAGTAGGCGTCTATCTCATGCTCGATGGTCGATGTGGCCGTTGGCCCCAAGCGACTTGCGGCATCGCCGAGCAAGCTATCCAGTGTGCCAAGCCAGTCTGGTGTTTCGGCGGAACTCGTTTGCAGCGTGCCTGTTGCAGACAACTGCACGCGGCGCAGCCCGCTGGCCATCAGGGCCTTGCGCAACAGCGCGGCGGCGCCGATGCCGAGCGCGGCCGGTAGCCGCCTGGCGGCCAAGCCCGGGTCCAGCAGCATCACTGCCAGCAGAACGGCCTGTTCGGATGGCAGACTGTCGATGAACGGGAACCGCCGTGTGCCGTCGGCCGTCTTGGCCCGCCGGAACGGATTGATCACCTGCAGCACCAGGCGCGAACCAGGCGGCATGGCCACGGTTGCATCACCGTTGGCCTGGGCACGCAGCATCTGCCCGCTGCCGATGGCGTTGAATGCGTCGTCGTGGTGTCCGTGCCGTCCCACCACCGCCTGGCCCGCCACCTCAAGCCGCCACTCACCGGCCCAGGGCGGCAACGCGGTCGTGCTGCCCAGCCTTTCCGAAAGCAGGTCTTGCACCGACGCGAGGTTCAACTCTGCATCGTGGTTACCCGGCATGCACGACAGCTTGTGCCCCCGGGCGGCAAAACGGCGCAACGCCTGCACCACGTTGCGATCTGGCGGCGCGGCGTCCAGTGCGTCGAGGATCTGGCCAGTGCGCTGTACCGCCAGGGGCAGCGAAAGTTCGTCGTAGCCCGGGATCTGCAGGTAGTCGAAGATGTCGCCATTGAGTACCAGCCACTGTGGCGGCTCGGTCACCGGCATGACGGTCAGGTGCTCCAGGAGACCAGTCAGCGCCCCGTGCGCTTGAAACACGCACTGATCGCCGGGTGGCGCGAGGTGCAAGTCACTCAGTACCCACAGCCGGCTTGCGGCAACTTCAGTCGGCATCGTGACTTCCAGCGTCTTCCGTCGGCAACTCGTACAGGTCAAGTTGACCTGACGATACGGCAGCAGCAGCCCACGCAAACATCTCCTTCATGCGGCCGCCGGCCTGCGCGCGCCGTTGCGCGAGCGCGGCGGCGAAGTCCTCGGTCGGCACCTCATCCGGTGGCAACGAGTCGATGAACTCGCCGAGCCTGTCTGCAACTGGATCGCCGATCGCTGCGGCGCGTTCCTGCGCCTGCATCAGGCAAGCGATGCCGAGTTCCGGTTGAGCGCGCAGCAGAGCCTGCCCCAGGTCTTGCAGCACCACTCTTTGG
>WBZT01003322.1_pt1 | contig 10586 bp, 11 predicted proteins | sample 5204241 | NCBI WGS metagenome assembly WBZT01 (sample SAMN12344358, study PRJNA552823) | activated sludge metagenome | biome: Activated sludge suspended growth; feature: Nitrification reactor; material: Wastewater; isolation source: activated sludge from nitrification reactor of wastewater...
GAGTGAATTGCGGCGGCAGATCCTGGCACTGCTGAAAGTGCCGGTCACAATCTACACAAGCCTGTGTGATGGATGGTGGATATTCGCACTCGAATAATTGGAACTTCGGAAAAATCTGCCGATTCTATTTCGGCAATGGTTTGACCAAGCGCGCGGAATGTAGGATGTAGGGCTGTAATGATGTCTCAGCCGCCCTGCTGGCCTGTCAGTCGCCGAACAGCCCGATGATGGTTTTCATCGACAGGTACAGGCGCGCGGGCCGCTGTTGCAGCGGCAGAAAGCTGAAATGGCGGTAGAAGGCTTCGGCGGCTTCGTCCTTGGCATCCACCAGGACAGCCATGGCCGCGATGTTCGCGGCGGCATCCAGGCTGCGGCGCAGGGCGTCCATGAGCAGGAATTCCCCCATGCCCAAGCCCTTCATGCTCTGGTCGATGGCCAGCCGACCGAGCAGCGTTACGGGTAACTGCGGGTAACGCGGCAGCTTCCTGGTCAGGTCATCGGGCAATTCGCTGGCGTCCACCGTCGAGGCGGACAAGGTGTAGTACCCGAGCACTCGCGCGGCGGGGGGCTCGACCAGAACGAAGGGCGCGGCGATGCGCTTATCAGCGTCCTGGCGGGCTTGCTGGCGCAGGTAGCGATCCAGCGGCGCGCTGCCGCAGGAAAAGCCGTCGCGGCCATGGCCCTTGCCGAGGGGCTCGATGCGATGCGGGGTCGCCGGGGCCGACAATCATCGCCCCATCTGCTGGCGGTAGGCCGCAGCGGCCTGGCGCAGCCGCTCATTCGGCGCGGGCGGATCGAGCAAGGCGGTCACGAACGCAATCTGCTCGGCGCGGCTCAGGCGGATGGTTTCGTGTTCCCGGAGGATGCGGGCGGCGGCCTCCTGGGCGCTGGCGACGACGAATTCGCTCAAGGTGCGCCCGGACAGCGTGGCGGCCTGTTGCAGCACCGCCTTTTGTTCGACCGACAGGCGGGCTTCCAGGCGCGCCGCGCGCGTCTTGTCGTCGGTGACTGGATCGCTAATCTGCATGGCCCTTCTCCCGTGTTTTTGGTTGCCATCGCCCGTGCGAGCGCAAACGTTATCAATGTACGGCAAATGTACGGAATAAACAAGGGCTTTCCCGGGCGTCCCCGCGCGCGCTACGCGCCAGCGGGCCAGGCTCTATGCGCTGCGCGCACCGGGCCTGAAGTCCCGGCCATTCGGTAACGAACCTTGACGCAAAAGCCAGTGCGCGGCATCGGCTTGCGCTCACGACGGGTGACGGGGCACGGCTGTGCCCTGCCCCGCCGTTACGACCGCCACGCTTCATGGCTGCGCCATCAAGCGTGGCCCTTCCTTGGGGCACTGCCCCAGGCGCGGCGCAAGGGTAAATCACCATTGCCGGAACACATACGGCTACCGTTGCGGCCGACACTGCGTGCAAGGGGGTTTGCGCAGGTCTGAGTAGCGACTCGGTGGCCTCTCTCGGTATCGCCGGCCTCTGCGCCGATGGGCGCTGCCTCGACGCCGGGTTGCTGCACGGCCTCGACGAACGGCTGGCCAGCGCCAGCGGAACGCAGTTGCTGGTGCTGCATCAGCTCGGCAATCACGGCCCGTCGTACTTCCGTCGCTACCCGCCAGGTCTTGCGCGCTTCCAGCCGGCCTGCGAAAACGACGACCTGGGCCAATGTTCGCGCGAAGAGATCGTCAACGCCTACGACAACGCGCTGCTGTACACGGATCAACTCCTGGCCAGTCTGATCGCCAGGCTGCAGGCGCAGGCCGAACAGGTGGATTCGGCGGTCATCTACGTCTCCGACCACGGCGAATCGCTCGGCGAGAACAACCTTTTCCTGCATGGGATGCCGTACGCGATCGCCCCCGCGGAGCAGAAGTCCGTGCCGATGGTCATGTGGTTATCCGACGGCCTGCGCCACGCCGGAGCGATCGACATTGATTGCCTGCAACGTCGTGCCAGCCAGCCGGCGAGCCACGATCATCTGTTCCACACGCTGATCGGATTGCTCGATGTACGCACGGAATTGTACGAGCCGGACTGGGACCTGCTGAGCGTCTGCCGTGGTGGCGTTATCGCCGGGCGGTGAGGCAACTCCGCATGGGCCGCTCCGACCTGGCGGTGACGGTGACTGCGCTGGCGGCGCTGCTGCTGTGGGACGCCAGCGGCTGGGATCTGGTGCTTGCGCGCTGGTATGGTACGGCTGCAGGCTTCGCCTGGCGGCACGCGTGGCTGACCCAGACCCTGCTGCACGACGGCGGGCGCTGGTTCGGGTGGGGCGTTTGGCCTTGCTGGCGATCGACGCCTGGCGCCCGTTTCTGCCGGGCCCGACGCGTGCCGATCGCTGGCGCTGGATTGGCGTGATGCTTGCTGGCGTGGTCCTGGTTCCGTCGCTCAAACGGTTCAGCACGACCAGTTGCCCCGGGGATCTTGCCGAGTTTGGTGGCGTCGCCCGCTACGTCTCGCATGGGCAGTTCGGCGTGGCTGACGGTGGAGCGGGCCACTGCTTTCCGTCACGCTACGCAGTGACGGCCCTTGCCTTTCTTCGCGGTCTACTTTCTCTGGCGAGCGCATCGCCCCGTCCTGGCATGCTGCTGGCTGGTCGTCGTGCTGCTTCTCGGTACGGCTTTTGGCTGGGCGCAACTCGCCCGTGGAGCGCACGATGCGAGCCACACGCTCTGGTCTGCATGGCTGTGCTGGGCTCTGTGCGCGGTGACGGAAGTGGTGGCCCGGCGCCGTTTCTCTCTCCTCCATTCTGCCGTCCCTTGGCGCGGCGACAGCGAGCTCAGCGACGTTCGTGCGGCGACGTCTGCTTCTCTGCCGATCGCCGATCAGTGAGGGTCGCTGTCGCTCAGGAAGGTTTGAACATCGCTGCGGCCTCTTGCTGGCCGAGTTCAAAATAGCGCTTCTGAGCGCTGCTGTCCTTGAGCGAAATGGTCATGCTCTCGAGGTCTTTCGGCCGCAGCACGTGCAGCGGTTTGGCGTAGTAGCGCTTGCCGCCGATCTCGGCGCTCGCTTTGCCCATTGCCTTGAGCATCTCGTTGATCAGCGTCGCTTGCGCGAAGATGCGGCTGTTGGGCAGAGTGAGTTGCATGTCGCTGACCAGCAGGTGGGTGTCGATGCTGTTGAACGGCAGGATGAACGATTTCGAGTGGTAAAGCTTGTCGAGTTCGCGGTGATAATCGTAGTCGGTGAAGTCGACGGCAATGATTTCGTCTACCTCGTCGTCCTCGAACAGCGTGCGCAGCGGGGTGTTGTCGAGATAGCCGCCCTCGATGTAATAATCGCCGTCGATAGTGATCGCCTTGAAGTAGGGGAGGGTGGTGATGCCGGCGAGGAAGGCGCTCATGAAGGTGCCGAGGCTGGCGTCGTCGATCCGACTCAGGATCTCATTGACCCTGAAGAAGTGTCCCCGCCGCTGGCTCAGATTGGTCGCCCGGATGTCCCAGCGCAGCGTCTTGAGGTGCTCAGCGAGCAGTTCGCGGCGCCTCGGCTCGTCGAGCAGCAGCGACTTGCGGCAACTGTCCCGGTCCACGGTGAACAGATGCGTGCCGGTCGGCAGCAACTGCGGGCGCAAGCCGAGGAAGTTCGAGAAGATGTGGAAAATGTCGGTCACGTCGAGCCTGAGCGTGCGCGTCAGAACCGGCGGCAGCTCCTCGCTCTGCCAGTCCCAGAGCAGGTAGTCGACGACGATGTTGTTGCCCGAACTGGTCGACGTGAGGTGCACCACCGGCACGTCGTTTTTCTTCAGCCAGACCAGCACGCCCGCGCTGTAAAAGCTGCGATAACCGCCGCCCGAGGCGACGAAGCCGTATCGGGTCATGGTCATTTCCTCCCGTTGCATCAGTCGGTCGCTGGCCGAGGCCAGCACGATGGACAAGTTTGCCACACTTTGGCCGTAGACGACGGGACGCGTACACTGTGCGGCATCGGCCGGGATCGGCAGGTGGGCACGGCGGTAAAGTCGGCGGGTCATGCGGTGGACTTCTGTTACCGTGGCGTCTTTTGAGAAGGGAGCCATACGGATGGAAGGATCGCAGGTACTTGCCGATTTCCGCGCCAAGTTCCGGGTGGATGAATTGCTGGTGGTGCGCAACGATGCCTGGACATGGTCGGTGCGCCCGGCTCAGGCGACGCTGGGTTCGGGGGTGCTGTCGCTGAACCGCTACGCGGCGCGGTTTTCCGATGTGACGGCGGCGGAAATGGCGCAGTTGGCCGAGTTGGTGGCCAGGCTCGAGCAGGCGGTGCACTCTGCCTTCGACTATCAGGCGATCAACTACCTGATGCTGATGATGGTCGACCACCAGGTTCATTTCCATGTCATTCCCCGCTACGACAGCAGACGCCTTTTTGCCGGTCTGCAGTGGCTCGACGAGGGCTGGCCGGCCTTGCCGCCGATGGCTGCGCAGCAGCACGGCGACGCCCCGGGCATTCTGGCGCTGATTCGGCAGGAACTTGCGTCGGCCGCTGTCGATTAGCCGGCTGCCGGGCAGTGCCCGTAACCTCTTGGCGTTGCCCGGCTACTTCTCGTTGCGCCAGTCGCGCAGGGTTTCCTTGCGCGGCAACGGCGGGCTCCGGTCGTTGCCGCGATCCTTGAGCAGCGGAATCGCCGCGGCGAGGACAAAAACGATACAGATGCCAAAAACGATCCAGCCTGCGTTCATTCGATGCCTCCGGTCGAAAGGGCTTTACTGTGACCGTCGCGCCAGCGACTCACGAACCTCCCCTCGCCCGCTTGCGGGAGAGGGGTCGGGGGGCGACCTGGGGAATTCGCGGAGCCTGCTCCGTGCCCAGCGAGCGATTCCGGCATGCAAGCCGGAATGCGCCCTGCAAGGGAGGGAACGGTCATCGCTTTCATCATCCGGGGTGGCTGCCAAGATCCATGAGCGTCTGCGCGGTCAGTCGCCGCTCTTCGGTACGCGCTGAAAGAGCCCGCGCAAGCTGCTGTGCAGGTCGGCAGGAAGGACCATGAATTTGGCGTTGTCGGATTCGGCGAGTTTGCCGAGGCTGGCGATATATTTCTCGCCGAGCAGGTAGAGCATCGGCAACTCGTTGTCTCCGAAAGCGCGGGTGATCTTGGCGATGGCCTGCGCCGAAGCCTCGGCGAGGGTCACCTGTGCCGTCGCGTCGCGTTTTGCCGATTCCAGGCGGGCTTCGGCGTTGAGGATCAGCGACTGCTTTTCACCTTCGGCGCGAGTCACCATGGCCTTGCGTTCGCGCTCGGCCGAGGCCTGCATCTCCATCGCCCGCTGCATCGACGGCGAGGGCTTGATGTCCTGGATCTCGACCGATTTGACAGTCAGGCCCCAGTCCAGCGCCTCGTCGGCGACGCCGGCTTTCAGGCGGGCCTTGATCATGTCGCGCGACGACAGCGCCTGGTCGAGTTCCATGTCGCCGACGATCGAGCGCAGGGTGGTCATGATCATGTTGCGAATCGCCTCGGAGTAATTCTCGACGCCGTAAACGGCTTTCACCGGATCGGTGACCTTGATGAAGGCGATGGCGTTCACCACGATCACCGCGTTGTCGCGGGTGATCACCTCCTGCTCCTGAACGTCGAGAATGATGTCCTTGGTGGTGACCTTGTAGGAGACCAGGTCGATGTAGGGAATGATGAAGCGCAGCCCCGGCAGCAGGGTGGTGCGATATTTGCCGAGGCGCTGGACGATCCACTCTTCGCCCTGCGGCACGATACGCACGCCCTTGGCGACGGTGACCGCGACAAAGACGAGAAGGACCAGCGAGAATACAGTCATGCCGTTCATCGTGTTTTCTCCACTTTCAGGTAACTTCCTTCGACGGCGACGATGCGCACCCGCTCACCTGCACCAATCGGGCTGTCGGCATAACACTCCCAGGCATCGGCGCCGAGAATCGGCTTCTGGAAACGGACCTGGCCACGCGTCTGTGGCGTGATGTTGTTGACCAGGACGCCCACCTCGCCAGCCACCCTGGCGCCCGACGTGCCGATGCTGGTCATCGTGCGAGGTTTGAGATATCGAAACCAGATGCCGACCAGTACTGCCGTCAGCGCCGCCCAGAGCAGGATCTGGGTGGCCAGCGCGAGTTCGGGCGCGACCAGCAGGACGACGCCGATGCCCGCCGCGGCCAGACCGAACCAGATCAGAAAAAAAGCCGGGATGGCCAGTTCGGCCATCGTCAGCAGCAGCCCGAGGACGATCCAGTGCCACCATTCAGGCGAAAACATGCTTCTTCCTCCGTGGGCCGGCAGAGACGGTGGCCGGGTGCGGGCCGAGTGCGCGCAGGTGCCGAGCGACGGGCCGGGGGGTACGTCCTGATTAGACGCCATAACGTTGCTGCTGGCAAGTCAGCGCAAGCGCCTGGCGCCGTCCGTTGAGGTCGCCGCGCCGGCAGAGGGCACCGATCGGTCGCTGCCGTAGCCGATGATTGACAGAATCCAGCGCGAGCGACAGACTCCGTCGCCGGTGACTCGGCGGATGGCGGTCACTTTTGCGCCGGCAATTTTTTTGTCATCGTCAGGATACGCAACCCCGCAGGGCTGACCAGGGCGCCGGCCATGATCCTCGCCCACTTGCCCAGCGGGCGATTCGCGCGTGCACACCGGAAGGCGCCCGGCAGGGGAGAAAACGGGCCATGGCTTTCATGACGGGGGTGTCTGGCAGGGCCATGACCCGAGGTGCAGCGCGTTGCCGAAGGCAGGCGGTGATCTGGGCGCATGGCGCTCTGGCGCTGCTCGCCGCGCTGCTCGGCGGTTTCGTCGCTGCGCATCACCCGTTGTGGTCGGTCTGGCTGCCAGCCGCTTTTGTCGTCTGGTGCGTCGCTGTCTGCCGTCGGCCTGTGCTCTGGCTATTCGTTCTGCCCGCCTTGCTGCCAGTGGCTGGTTTTTCCGTGTGGACGGGATGGATAGGCGTCGAGGAGTTCGATCTCCTGGCGCTCGGTGCGGTGGCCGGGTGCCAGGCGCGAAGAGTGGTGCAGCAATGGCGCTGGCCACCGCTGCGCCCGTCGGATGCCGGCGACGAGCCCGCGCTGGCGGCCGAGTTGCCGGCCAGCGTGCGGCATGGAACCGCCGATCGACGGCGGCGGCTGCGCATGGCGCGGATCGCTTTGCTCCTGATGACTTTGTCTTACCTGTTGGCCCTCGGGCGTGGGCTGGTTGATTCCGGCGGCCTGCCTCTGGGATGGTTTCAGGCTTATGAAGATCCGCTCAACAGTCTGCGCGTTGCCAAGGGCTTTCTGCTCGTCCTGCTGCTCCTGCCGTCGCTGCGCAGCCTGTTGTACGCCGAGCCGCAGCGCGCCGCAGGCTGCCTCACGGCGGGGGTGGCGACGGGTTTGGGGTGGGTCGCTCTGGCGGTCGCCGGGGAACGTGCCGGCTATCCGGGGTTGTTCGAGTTCTCGACGCCTTATCGCAGCACGGCCTGGTTCTGGGAAATGCACGTGGGCGGCGCGGGACTCGATGGATTTCTCGCTCTCGCCGTGCCGTTTGCCGCTTACGCAGTGGTATACGCGCGCACTCCGCTGCGCTGGGCGCTGGCCAGCTTGCTGGCGGTCGCCGCCGGCTATGCCTGTCTGACCACCTTTTCGCGTGGCGTTTACCTTGCTGTCGGGCTTTCGCTGATCGTTCTGGCCTGCCTGCTGAGGAGGCCCGCGCGGCGGGCTGGCGAAGCGGCACCGGCGGCGGAGCCCTGGCGGGTACACGGAAACCGGGCGCTGCTGCTCGTGCTGATCATCGAGGTGCTGGCCGTGCTCGGATTCGGAGACTTCATGAGCAGCCGCTTGGCCGCCGGTGAGCGCGATCTCGGTGGGCGCCTCGAGCACTGGCGTGAGAGCCTGAGCCTCCTCGACGAGCCGGTGGACTTCCTGCTTGGCCGAGGCCTGGGCCGTTTTCCGGCCAACTATTCGCGGCATGTTCCGGGCCGCGAAATGCCGGGGCGACTGCATTTCATCGACGACGGCAAGGGGAGCCATCTGCGACTCTCCGGCCCGCGCAACGACGCCAGCCTGAGCGCGACCTTCGAACTCGTGCAGCGCCTGCGCGAGCCGCTCGCCGGCAGGTACGCACTGGGCCTGGACCTGCGCGCGCCGCAGCCGGCGACGCTGCGCCTGAGCCTGTGTCAGAAGCACCTGCTGTACGCTGCGTGGTGCACCGAGGCCACGGTTGTTGTCCCGCCGGCGGGCGACGAATGGCGTCATTACTCGCTCGCACTGAAGGCTCATCAGGCGACCGCAGCGCGCTGGCAGGTGCCGGTGCCCGGATTTTTCTCCTTGCGCCTGCACGGGCCCGCGGACTTCGTCGAAGTCGACAATCTGCGTCTCGTCGATGCCAGTGGCCAGCAGTTGCTGGCCAACGGTGACTTCGCCGAGGGGTGTGCGCGCTGGTTTTTTGCTGCCCGGCATTACTTTCTGCCCTGGCACGTCGACAGTCTGTTTCTCGAGACGCTGATCGACCAGGGTGCGCTCGGACTGCTGCTGCTGCTTGCCCTCCTGATCCTGGCCTTCGCCAATCTGCGCCAGGGGCCTGGACGCGAGCACTTCCTCGCACCCTATCTTCTCGCGGCATTGGTGGGCGGTCTGGCAGTGGGCGTGTTTTCAAGTCTGCTCGACATGCCGCGCTCGGCTTTCCTCTTTCACTTGCTGCTATGCTCTGCCCTGTTTCTCGGTCGGCCGGCTGCCGAAGAGGTTTCGACAGCGGCGCCGGCGCCCCCACGGAAGCCCTGAAAGTCCCGGCGCAAGGTATAATGACGGCATAATCTGCTCAGCGTTTATCTAAAACAATAAATTTTATCCTATGGTTATCTGTCTTTTCAAAAGCAGCACCTTGCTTTGCCCGGTGCCCCCCCGGGTTTGCCCCGCCGGCTATCGTCCGCTCCTTGTGCATTAGGTCACGGTGCGGAAAAAACCGCGGTGATAGCCTTCGTTCTGTGACGTTTGCAGAGCTTTCCTGATGGTCAGTCAGCTCTTCCGGCATCGTTCATCAACGAGAAGTGTCCAGGTTCGTGCTCGCTAGGGGGTCTATCGTGATCAAGGTGTTCAATCATTGGTTTCATCGGAAGACTGTTGCCCAGGTTGCCGTCGACCTGATGTTCCCGGTGGTGTGTGTGATTTTCGCCGCCATGTGGCTGGGTCGCGGGGGTCGCCTCGAACTGGAGAAGGTGGCTTTCTATGCCGTGATCTTTGCGCTGCTGATGATCGTGCTCAATGCCTGGCTGGGAATCTATCAGCGAGCGCATTCCCGGACGCGCGAGGAAACCCGGGCGCGCGCCGTACTCTCGCTCTATCTGGCGATTCCTCTGGCCTATGTGGTGTTCGCGCTGCTGTCGGTGGCCGAGGTGGACCGGGGCTTCATGTTGCTGTCGGGTCTGGCGGCGCTGTTCACGACCCTGCTGCGCCGCGTCCATTCGGCCCACAGTGGCCCGGGTTCGTTGCTCAGCCACCGGGTGCTGGTGTTTGGTGTCGGTGAAGAAGCGGAGAACGTCGGGCGTGTGCTGCGCAAGTCTGATCCCGACATCGAGATAGTTGGTTTTTACCCGTGCTCCACCGACAGCGAGATCGTCGTTCCGTCGCAGGTCATCCTGTCGCGGGAGATGTCGCTCTCCGACACCGCGCATTCGCTGAAGGTCGACGAGATCATCGTTGCCGTGCGCGAGCGCCGTGGTGGCGCACTGCCCTTGCGTGAGCTGCTGGACTGCAAGTTGTCCGGAGTTCGGGTTCTCGACCTGGCGAGCTACTTCGAGCGCGCCCTGGGCCAACTCCGGCTCGACTCGCTGCGCGTCGGCTGGCTGATTTTTGGCGAGGGCTTTCGCCAGAGCTGGCGGCGGACGACGGTCAAGCGGCTGTTCGATGTCGTCATCGCTTCCGGGCTGCTCCTGCTTGCCTTGCCGGTGATGCTGCTGACGGCGCTCCTGATCGTGCTTGAAGACGGTTTCGCGATCTTCTATCGCCAGGAGCGGGTCGGTCTCGATGGCCGCCTGTTCAAGGTGATCAAGTTTCGCAGCATGCGCAACGACGCCGAGAGTGACGGCAAACCACGCTGGGCGACTCTCGATGATGAGCGCGTCACGCGCGTCGGTCGCATCATCCGCCGGCTGCGTATCGACGAGTTGCCGCAACTCTACAATGTGCTGGCAGGTGACATGAGCCTGGTCGGACCGCGTCCCGAACGTCCGTATTTTGTCGATCAACTGACCCGCGACATTCCGTTCTACGCGGTGCGCCATAGTGTCAAACCGGGACTGACCGGCTGGGCACAGGTCAGTTACCAGTATGGTTCGACGGTGGAAGATTCCGTTCAGAAGCTGCAGTACGACCTGTACTATGTCAAGAACCATACCCTGTTCCTCGATATCCTGATTCTCTTCCAGACGGTCGGCGTCGTCCTGACCGGCAAGGGCGCTCGGTGACGAGTCGATTGAGGGTCGGGTTACCAGCGAACATGGGCGAGGATCGGGAGCGTTGATGGAAGCCAAGATGGCAATGATCTGGGCGTGGAGCTATGGGCTGGCCAGCGTGCTGGCGGCACTGCTGACGCTTTACCTGGCGTCCGGCTGGCGCACCGGCGGGCGCAGTCGGGCGATGTTCCTGGCCGTTGCTCTGTGTGCGCTGTGGGGGCTGCTG
>WBZT01003324.1_pt1 | contig 10582 bp, 9 predicted proteins | sample 5204241 | NCBI WGS metagenome assembly WBZT01 (sample SAMN12344358, study PRJNA552823) | activated sludge metagenome | biome: Activated sludge suspended growth; feature: Nitrification reactor; material: Wastewater; isolation source: activated sludge from nitrification reactor of wastewater treatment...
AGCGCCACCGTGAACCGGGCGTTGGAGTTGATGCGGCTGAAAAACTTCTTTGCGTCCGCCGCTGACCTCGCCTCGGCGCGGGAACTCATCGCTGCCGGAGACACCGTGGCCCTGACGAATGCGGGCGTCCGCGCCCTGGCGTGGCCGGCGGAAGTCTGCGCGCCAAATGCCGACGCGGTTTGGAAACAGACAGAGGCGTTCATTCTGGCCGCGGGGCGTGCGGGCGGCGAAGCGGTCATCGAGCTCGGCGCGTTGCGGCAGATGGACCGCGCCGGCGCTCAATTGATGGTGCGCGCGCGAAAACTGGCGCGGCGCGAAGGTCAGGTGCTTCGCTTCACCTCACCGCCGGTCGCCGTGCTGGAACTCCTGCGCGCGGAACGGATGGAGGAATTTGTTTTGGGTCAACGGGAAACTGCGGAGGCGAATTTGTGATGGTTGTCTTTCATTCCCGGACAGCGGAGGGTTTTCGAATCGTTTGAACTTGATTTCTAATGGGGCTAAGAGGTTCCTGCTCTGGCGAATTGAGCTATGGATAGGACATTCACAGTGACGGTGACGCTCGCAGTGATGCTTTGTGGCTGTGTTTCTTTTCGAGAAGCCAAAAGAGCTGCCATTCAAGAACCCGGATTCGACCAAAGTTTGTTGGAATCGGAAGTTGAGGCGATCAAGGTGGCAGTTTTTGACTGCCTCGTTCGGAAAGAACTGTCTCGCGCAACCAATGCTGTGTTTTTCGTGGCGCTTAGGGAGGGTGATATGTCCACTTTGCGGTCCAAGTTGCCTGCATACCGACTCAAACCAGAAAAGGAGGCGGAGAGAATTCGTGATCTGGGAGTTAGAGACAAAACGACGAAGGAAACTGGCGTGATCCTGAGATGCGGAAAAGTCCGGCGACGGGGCGATAGCGCGCGGTTGTTGGCAGGCTACCGATCGAGCACATTGGTGATTCATGAGTTCGTATTGAGGCGGGACACGGAATGGCGCGTCATTGACGTTGGCGGCCCCGGAATTTTTGATTTGCGGTGAATCGCTGAGAATCTTCGAGGCTGAAAGGTGCGCACTTCGGGAACGACGTTCCGGCAGAATGCAAACGCGAATTGAGTGAACCAGGTGCTGACCAAACCACAGCGATTATTTTGCGCTAAAGATCGGTCCTCAACCGAAAACCCGGCTTGCTGCGGCGGATATCTTGCCTACACTCCAGTTCTGGCTGTGGCGGAAAACCAGCCGTTAAAAAACCGCGATGACATCCGACCTTTCCATCTTCGCCGCGCGCCTGCGCGATTACATTGGCATTTCCTCTGCCGAATCCGTAGCCGATGTCGCGGATATCGCCGCCTTGGCCCAGCATGCCGATGCAGAATTCAACGGCTTGGCGCTGGTGTTGTTCGCGCTCCAGTTCGCGCAGAACCCGTCGTACCGCAAATTTTGCGAGGCGCGCGGCGTAAAGCCGGATTCGCTCACGCATTGGTCGCAGATTCCCGCCATCCCCACGGTGGCGTTCAAGGAACTGGAGTTGACCTGTCTGCCGCCGGCAGAACGGACGCACGTTTTTCATTCGAGCGGCACGACGGAGCAGCGCCCGAGCCGGCATTTCCATTGCCCCGACTCGCTGGCGGTTTATGAAGCCTCGCTGTTACCCTGGTTCCGGGACCATTTGCGATGGGCGAATGGCGATTGGCGTTTGGTCATTTTGACTCCACCGCCGGGGCAGGTTCCGCACTCGTCGCTCGTTCACATGTTTGAAGCGATCCGCCGTAACGCCGGCGCGGCGGCCGATGCTTTTGTTGGCCGCGTCAGCGAGGATGGTTCGTGGCAGGTTGATTTCGGCTCCGCGACGTGGGCGATGGAATGTTCCCGGCGCGACGGCAAACCGCTGCTGCTGCTCGGCACGGCGTTCTCGTTCGTTCATTTGCTGGACGGACTCAACTCAACTCAACTCGCTTTCCGCCTGCCGCCCGGTTCGTGTGTAATGGAAACGGGCGGCTATAAGGGGCGCTCGCGCACGCTGCCAAAGGCGGAGTTGCATGCGCTGATCACGCAACGCTTGGGAGTACCGCCGGCTAACATCCTCTGCGAATACGGTATGAGTGAATTGAGTTCCCAGGCGTACGATTGCCTCTTGGAGCGCCGGTCTCCGACCCGGCGCGAGGCGGAGAAAGTCATGAAACCCACCGCGTCGGAGACCGGCGCTCTGTCGGCGCTCCGCTGCTTCCGTTTTCCACCGTGGGCGCGCGCACAGGTCGTGTCGCCGGAGACGGGCCGGGAAGTGGGTGACGGCGAAACCGGTTTGCTTCGCGTTTTCGATTTGGCCAACGTGTATTCCGTGCTCGCCGTCCAAACCGAAGACCTGGCCATCCGGCGCGGCGGCGGTTTCGAATTGATTGGTCGCGCCGAACTCGCCGAGCCGCGCGGTTGCTCGCTGATGGCGATTTGAACTCCGCATGAACCTGTTGAACACGCTTTTGCTTATTGGCGGCTCGCTAGCCGTCGTAAGTCCGTCGCCAGCTCGGGAAGTGACGGTCGCTGAGCGCCTGGAACAATACGGCCAGGCCGCACGCGAGCGGCTGCGCCCGCATTTCGAAAAGGCGCAGGTGGCTTATCCGCCAAGCGAGTTGGTGTTCGTGGGTTTGAAAGAGGAAAAGTCGCTGGAGATTTTCGCACGCAGCAGCACGAACTCTCTGCGGTTCATCCGCGCGTATCGCATTCTCGCGGCCAGCGGCGTCGCCGGGCCAAAATTGCGCGAAGGTGATCGGCAGGTTCCGGAGGGAGTTTATCCCATCGAGTGGCTGAACCCGAACAGCAGCTATCATCTTTCAATGCGCATCGGCTATCCGAACGAAGCTGATCGCGCCCACGCCGCGAAGGAGAACCGCACCAAGCTCGGCGGCGACATCATGATTCATGGCGACGCGAAATCGGTCGGTTGCCTGGCGATGGGCGATGAGGCGTCCGAGGATTTCTTCGTACTCGCGGCGGACACGGGCATCACGAACATCACCGTGATTTTGTCGCCCGTGGATTTTCGACTTGGGAAAGTCGTGCCGGAGAACGCGAAGCTGACGGAGTGGACCTCGGCATTGTATGACGAGATCAAGGTGCGGCTGGCGAAGCTGCCGGCGAAGGATGCGCGATGACCGCGACCGGCGAACACAGAACCCGCACGCTCTGGCTTGCCGGTGCGCTGCACGCGTTCACGCACGTTTATCAAGTCGCGTTGATGCCGCTGTATCTGCTGATCCAGCGTGATTTCAAACTCACGAGCGTGAGCCAGGCGACGTTGCTGGTGACGGTGATGATGGCGGGATATTTTTTGCCGGCTTACCCGATGGGCATTGCCGCGGATCGGTTGAGCCGGCGAAGGCTGCTGGGTTGGGGGCTGGCGATCAATGCCGCCGGCTTCGTGCTGCTGGCTTTCGCCCCGAGCTATCCGCTGGCGCTGCTGGCCGTGCTGTTGACCGGTTTGGGCGGCAGCACATTTCATCCGGCGGCGACGGCGATGATCGCGCGGTTGTTTCCCGTCAACACCGGCAAGGCGCTCGGGTTGCTGGGCATTGGCGCGAGCGTGGGCTTTTTCTGCGGGCCGATTTACGCGGGCTGGCGAGCCGGCTCACTCGAAGCCGTGTTGGGTGATGGCGCGTGGCGACGACCGGTTTTGGAATTGGGAATCCTCGGGCTGATCATGGCGGTGGTGTTTGCGTGGTTGGCACCCCAGGACGCTGCGCAAATGGAAAAGACGTTGGCTGATGCTAAATCACCACGGCCAAAACCCGGATCCGGAAAGCTTTTTCCGTCCGCCGCAATCTGGGGATTCTTCCTGCTGGCGGCGGTTGTGTTTGGCCTGCGCGATTTCACCGGGGCGAGCATGGGCAGCCTCGGCTCGTTGTTTTTGCAGAAGGCCCACGGCTACGATCCGAAACTCACCGGGCTCGCGCTCAGCGGAATTTTCCTCGCGAGCGCCATCAGCAATCCGCTGTTCGGCCATCTGAGCGATCGCGGGCGCGGGCGCTGGACGGTTTTGGTTCTCGTGGTGGCGGCAGTGTTCGTGGCCGCGTTCCCGCATCTGCCGCCGCGCGCGACGATTCCGATGTATCTCGTTTACGGATTCTTCTTCATGGCGAGTTATCCGATGGTCGAAGCCGCGTTGATGCAGGCCGTGCCGGATGCGGTGCGCGGGCGCGTGTTTGGGTTGTTCATCACGGTCGGAGGCTTGATCGGCAATTCGTCGCATTGGGTTGTCGGCGCGTGGGTGAAACAGCTCGGTGTCAAAGCCACGACGCCGGAAGGTTATTTCATCGGCTACGGGTTGCTGGCTGGATTTCTGATCGTGTCGTTGATCGGGTTGCCCTGCTTGCGGGCGATCCGGCATCGCGAACATCGGGATGAAGCCACGTTGTCCGAAAACCGCGCGGAAGACCAACCGCAATTGCCCACATGAACGAATTGCCCAATTACTTTCTGGCTGACCTGCCACCCGAGGCCACGCTTTCGCCGGCGATGCTGACCGAGGCGTGCCAGACGCTGAAACGCAACCGGGAACAATACCTTGCGTCGCGCACGACGGAGGACATCGTGCGTCTGCTGTCCCGCGTGGCAGACAACTGGCTCGACGCCGAGTATCCGTTTCGAAAGCTGGCACTCACCGTCGGCCCGGAGAAAACCGGTTTCGGTCGGGCGGTGATTCAGCGCGGCTTGGATGGTTTTTTTGCACAACTCACGCGGGAAAACTTACGGGCGTTTCTGATTCAAGAGTTGGGCGATGCGCAGCGATTGGATCAGTTTGCTGCGTTGCCCGGGGAAACCCGCACGGCGCTGGCCACCGGGCCGGATTTTCTGGTCCATATCGCGGCGGGAAACATTCCCAATCCGACCTGGCACAGCCTTGTGCTCGGGCTGCTCACCCGCTCCGCACAGTTCGTCAAGTGCGCTACCGGCAGTTCGTATCTGCCGCGGCTGTTCGCGCACTCCCTCTATGACGCCGACCACAAACTCGGCGCGTGCCTGGAGATTGCCGAGTGGCGCGGCGGCAATGCGGCGTTGGAAGAGGTTTTATTCGGCGAAGCGGATTGTGTGACGGCGACGGGCAGTGACGAGGCGCTGACGGCGATTCAGGCGCGGTTGCCGGTGGCGACCCGGTTGCTCACCTATGGCCATCGCGTGAGTTTTGGTTTCGTGGCGGCGGACGTTTTGTTCGGCCGCAGCGCGAAGAAAGCCGTCGCCAGCGCGGTGGACGATGTGGTGGCGTGGAATCAACTGGGCTGTCTCTCGCCGCACGTTTTCTATGTCCAACGCGGCGGAGAACTCGCGCCCGAACAGTTCGCCCATGCGTTGGCGGAAGAATTGGAACGCCGCGAAACTGCCGAGCCGCGCGGGGAAATCGCGAAAGAGTCGGCCGCGGCGATTGCCTCGCGCCGGGCGGTTTACGAAGTCCGCGCAGCGCATTCGCCGGACACGTTGCTGTGGCAGAGCAAAGATTCGACGGCGTGGACGGTGGTGTTCGAGAATGACGCGCGGTTCGCGTTGTCGTGCCTGAATCGTTTCGTTTACGTCAAAGCGGTGGCCGATTTGACGGAAGCACTTCAGGGCGCGGACGCGGTGCGCGGGCAGGTTTCGACCGTGGCGCTGGCTTGCGGCGAGCGCGCCCTGGAACTGGCGACGCAACTCGCGCGCTGGGGCGCGACGCGGGTCTGCCTCGTTGGCCAGATGCAAAATCCGCCGATGGCGTGGCGGCACGATGGTCGGCCCAGCTTGGGCGATTTGGTGACGTGGACGGATTTTGAAAGAAGTCAGTAGTCAGTGGTCAGTAGCAAGGGCGCGCGAATCCGAACACTACTGACCACTGACCACGGACTCACGAAATTTATGAAAATGGAATTACGGAAATCATTTCAGTTTGAAGCAGCGCATTTGCTGCCGCATCTGCCGAAGGCGCACAAGTGCCGCCGGCTGCACGGGCACAGTTTTCAGGTGGAACTCGTGGTGGCGGGAGAATGCGATCCGAAGCTCGGCTGGCTGATGGATTACGCTGAGATCACGCGGCTGTTCAAACCGATCTGGGAAAGGCTCGATCACCGGCATCTGAACGACATTGCCGGTTTGGAAAACCCGACGAGCGAAGTCATCGCGTTGTGGATTTGGAGGCGGCTGAAGCCAAAGCTGCCGCTGTTGACGGAAGTGGTCGTGGCCGAGACCTGCACGGCGCGGGCGGTGTATCGCGGGGAATAATTCAAGGAGACTCTACGATGCTTTTCCCGGTCACCGGATCTGTCGGGATTGCTCGGAGGTAAGCCGGCACCAACTTCGACAAGTCGTCCGCTTTCTTACCGGTTTCGAGTTCGTAGGCGCGAAGCGCAAATTCCGCCATGCGTTGGCGTCGCTGGACCTCCGCTGTATGAAAACGCGCTCTGATCCTGCCCTGCACCCGCCAGTAATCCAGCGCTAACATCGCCTTGAACTCAGCGCGAATGGTGTAGCGAAAGTCCGTGCGGGAGAAATCCTCCCACGTCTCTCGCTGTGAATCGAGTTGTTCGAGTGCTTTCGCAACCCTGCGATTCTGTGCTGCATCAAGCGAATCACGTATCCTATTCAACTGGGAAATCGCGAGATTCTCACACACTCGGGCGACCATTGAGTCAATGATCAATCCCCCTCGGGAACTCTCGTGCGCAAAGTGAGCACAATCAAGGTAAAGGATGAGCGCGTCGTTGGTTCTTCCCTCAAGTTCACTCAACCGTCCAGCAGCGCAGAAAAGTCTCATCAGACCTCTGAACCCACTCAGTTCGTCCAGATGAGCGTGACACCAATCGTCACTGTTCTGTACGGGGACGCGGCTTTCCTTGCCGAGCGCAGCGCGGGCAATTCTCAGAGCTTCTGCGTTTGTAAGCGTAAGCGCGTGGAGGGATGAAGGCACAAGAGTCTCGTAGTCGCTCAGATCGGCGCCGTCGAGTTCCACGACAAGTTTCTGCGCGGCACGGACGAGATCGTCGTAGCCATTCGGATTTGGCAGCTTAGGTTCGTTTCCGGACGAACGGAGAATCGCCAGCGCGCCGGCTAGCGTGACAGCGCTGATCGCTACGGCCAAAGTGGCTTTTCTGACAGCCCGATTCATCGTGTGTGCAATATCAAAGGATGGGCTCTTATTTACAACCCGCGAACACGGATCTAATCGGCTCGACGATCGATCGCAACCAGCCGCGTTCACCACGCGCCGCGATACAGATCGTAGGACGACGCGTAGTTCGTCTTCATCTGGCGCAGGCTTGACCAGCGTGCAGAACCGTCTAGATAACCCACATTGCCACCGGCGGCGCCAGCTTTGGCTGACGGGATTCCCGCGCGCGTAAAGGTTGCCCCGTTCACGAGGAACGGTCCGCTCTTGCAGTGCGGCGCCATCGTGAGAACGTCGCCCCAATGATTCGCGTCGGCGATGATCGCATTCGTGCCCGACTCCGTGGTCTTCTGCGGCGAGTTCCAATAAAGCGGCGAAGTTTTGGACCACTGGGCCGTGGCGGCGTCGCCGAGGTAGTTGTAGCCGATCAGGAAGCCGTACTGGCCGGATTCGCGCGCCTGGGTGCCAAAGGTGAAGTTCGGGCAATCCATGATTTTGAAATTGCCCGTGTAATTGACGAGATTGGTGTAGGTGAATTTGTTGATCCGGATGGAATGCCATTCCCCGCCGTTGTCCCGGCCACTCGGCACCCGGGTCTGGTAATCATCGCCGTACATGTGAACAGAGAGCGTGGCCTGGCGCAGATTGCTCACGCAAGCGACGCGCCGGCTCTTCTCCTTGGCGCTGGCCAGGGCGGGCAGCAACATGGCGGCCAGAATCGCAATGATGGCGATCACGACGAGCAGTTCGATCAGGGTAAAGGCAGCGTGGTCCGAGCGGCTGCCGCTGGGGATTCGTTCACACAACATCGGTCGTCGGTCTGGTTCGCGCCAACTATCCGTGCGGTCCTTCCCTCTGGCAATCGAAAAGTCCCGCTCGCTTTGCGCCGGTTTCGCGAACAAGCTTTGGTCCATGTATGGTGCAAGCTACCGCTGGTTTGGTTTGGCGCTCGTGGCCGCAGTGGCGGCGGGTTGTGTTGGCGGCTGTCGGACCTCGTCGCCGACGGGGTTGGAGCGGTTTGAATTCAAGCAGCCACACATGGGGACGCTGTTCACCATCACGCTGTACGCGGCGAATGAGGAAGCCGCGCGAACGGCCAGTGACGCGGCTTTTGCGCGCGTGGCCGCGCTGGAACAGGTGATGACGGATTACGATCCGGAGAGCGAGTTGATGCAACTCTGCCGCCGGCCGGTCGGCGTGCCGACGCAAGTGAGCGCGGACTTGTTTGAGGTTTTGCAGAAAGCGCAGCGCGTCGCGGCGGTGACGGATGGCGCGTTCGACGTCACGATCGGTCCGGTGATCCGGCTGTGGCGGCGGGCGCGGCGCACGGGCGAATTGCCGTCCGCCGAAGCCATCGCCCGGGCGAAGGAGGGGGTAGGCTGGCGGAATTTGAAACTGGACGCGCCCCAGCGAACGGTGACGCTCGCCGTGCCGGACATGCAGTTGGATCTCGGCGGCATCGGGAAGGGATTCGCAGCGGACAAGGCGTTGGCCACGTTGCGGGAGCACAGCGTTTCGCGTGCGCTGGTGGCGGCGAGCGGGGACATCGCCGTGAGCGAACCGCCGCCGGGGCAGCGCGGGTGGCGGGTCGGGATCGGGATGCCGGAACGGGGCGACCCGCGCCTGGCGAGAACTTTGTTGTTGCGCAACGCAGCGGTGTCCACCGCCGGCGACTCCGAACAGTTTGTGGAGATCGGTGGGCAACATTACTCCCACATCGTGGACCCGAACACCGGTTACGGTTTGACCAACCGGCTGCAAGTTTCGGTGATCGCCCGCCACGCGACGGACACGGATGTCTTTGACACGACGGTCCGGGTGTTGGGCAGGCAGCGCGGGTTGGAATTGGTGGAGGCGCAACCGGGCATGGCAGCCTTCGTTCTGAAGCCGGAGGGTCAGGAAATTTCAGCAACGGAGTCGTCGCGGTTCCGAAGATTTCTGGATGAAAGGGCCAAGTAGCTGCACCTTGCGTCACTCCGTGCGATGTTTCGCTTCGATTTCCGCAACGGCTGTGGCCCGCTTGCGGGGTCAACAAACCCGCACGCACTCAATGCCCAGCAAGGCGGCGAGCTTTTCAAGCTTGGTGGCGATATGCCCGACGCCAACGGCGCAATGATGCGCCGGGCCGTGGACATTCCATTCGTTCACAAAACGACGTGCGCCGATGGAAAAGCGATAACGGCTGTTCGTGTTGCCGATTTCGAGAATCGGGCCGGGCACGCTTTCCGCCCCGGCGGCAAGTAATTTCAGCCGACCCTCGACCGTTTGCACCACGGAGAGCAGCGTCACCGGGCCGTGTTTGACCGACATTTCGACGGATAGACCGCGTCCCACCTTGCCGTGGTACACCTTCAGCGGACGGACTTTGGTCTTCCCCTGCGCAATAGCAATGTGACCCGGGCCGTCATGGCCCATCAGGACCACGTCGGCATTGAAATCCATTGCGTAGTACTCGGTGAACGAGCCGCCGGCGCCGAAGGCATCCATGATCTTCATCGCCTGGGCGTTCTTGATCTCGTATTCGCCGGCCACCGGGATGCCGCGCGCCGTCAGGAGTGAATTGCCGAGAATGATCGAACTGATGGCATCTTCGTTCTCGGCGTTACCCGTGCCCATGTAGTAGTACGCCATTGAGCCAAGGTCGTGATGCTTCACCAGCCGGTCCAGCGCCACCGAGGTCCGGGCGGCGCGCTCGAGTTCTGCCGCCGAGCAATCCGGTTGCACGGCGAACGCGGCCTGGAATCCGGCGACGCGGGCTTTGATTTGCCTCGCGGTTACTTCGCGGCGCAACGCGGCGAGTTCATCCACTTCGATGAGTTCGATATGGCCGCCGAACGTCGCGCACTGTTGGGTCATGTCCGAATAGATGTCGAGCATCCCGCAGTAATAATGGCCCATCAGCCCGAGGCGGTTGTGGAACATCACATGCGCTACGCGGGCGGCTTCGATCCACGCGTCCACTTCGTCCCAGCAAAGGGGATCGTCGTGCAACAGGCCGGTGACTTGGTGGAAGCGGATGCGCGCGCGGTTGAACACGTTGGCGATCTCGGGTACCGGACAAGCGGCACAATGCGCGAGCCATGCGCCGGTCATGGCGGTGCGATCGCCCATTCGGTTGAAGCGGGCGTAGTCAATCGCCGCGGTGGGTTGCAGATTCAGCACGATGACCGGTACCTTGGCGCGTTGAACCACCGGGAGGACTGTGGAAGACAGTGCGTAAGTGGTGACGTGAAGGAAGATCAAATCCACATCCGCCTGTCGGAACTGATGGCCGGCCGTGAGCGCCTTCTCAGGCGTATCAATCAATCCGAGATTCACCACCTCCACGCCGGGGCGTTGCAGTCGTTCACTAACCACGCGGACGTAGCCTTCCAACTGTGTCTTCAGTCCCTTGAACTGCGGCCAGTAGGTGTCGAGGCCGATTCCGAACAGGCCGACGCGCAGAGGGGGGACGGTACGTCCCGGGTTTGGGATGGA
>WBZT01003325.1_pt1 | contig 10582 bp, 10 predicted proteins | sample 5204241 | NCBI WGS metagenome assembly WBZT01 (sample SAMN12344358, study PRJNA552823) | activated sludge metagenome | biome: Activated sludge suspended growth; feature: Nitrification reactor; material: Wastewater; isolation source: activated sludge from nitrification reactor of wastewater...
ACCGCGCCGCGGCCTCCCGCCCGCCGGCGCCACCCCGCCATCCGCAGCGCTCGGCCTCGATCGCGCCGTAGCCGCCGCGCCTGTCGATGGGCTCGGCCAGACTGACGGCGTGAGCGCCACCGCCGAGGACGTCGAAGCCATCAAGGCGCTGAAGGCGCGCTACTGCCGGCTGCTCGACACCAAGGACTGGGCGGGGTTCCGGCAGCTGTTCACCGACGACGTGGCCATCGACACGAGCGCGGCCGGTGGCTCGGTGACGACGACCGCCGACGAGTTCGTCGCCTTCCTGGTCGACGTGCTCGCCGACGCCGTCACCGTCCACCAGGGCCACATGCCCGAGATCGCCCTCACCGGCCCGGACTCGGCGAGCGGCGTCTGGGCCCTCCACGACATCGTGATCTTTCCCACCGGCCTGCGCCTCGACGGCTACGGCCACTACCACGAGACCTACGCCCGCACCCCCGACGGCTGGCGCATCGCCAGCTCCACCCTCACCCGTCTCCACCAGGACTTCTCCGGCGCCGGCGCCTGATCTCGTTTGGCGGGGAGGGTGGGACAACGTTCGAACCACCTTGCGTGGGCCCGCCTGGCGGACCTGATCGAGAACGGTCAGGCACCAGGGTCAGCGACCGCATGATCGGGAACAACGTTGGTTCGAACCCGACCAACTCGGTCTAGACCCAGGTCACCCGTCCATCTCTCAGCCAGAAGTGGCAGCGCCGCTCGCCGGAGGCGTCGATCGATGGGTGGAGTGTTGGGCCTGCGCCGGTCGAGTCGAGACGCCACGTGGACAGGTCCGTGCGCAGGGGGCTGAGGAGCACCTCGATACGGGTGTGCGGTGTTCCGCATGGGCATTCGAAGATGGCCCACCCGGGTGACCCGGTCACGACCGCAAGGGTGCGGCAGGGCAGATCTGCGGGTACCTCACTCCTGCGCTCGTACTTCCGGATGCGCTTGATGCGGGGCGCGGTCCAACGCCGACGGCGCCACCAACGGACGAGGGCGGTCATGTGGGCCATCCTCTGTCCAGGAACCGCGGCAGATCGCCGGCACCGATCATCGAGGGGTCCCCGCAGAAGTGGCCCGGGGTGCCCTCGCCGCCAGGTGTCCGGGTGGCGTGGTTGTGGAACTGGATCAGCTGGTTCGGTGGCGGGATGTCACCGTGGCCAAAGAGCCGAGCCAGCAGGTCGGCGACGGCGTGTGCCGCGACGGCAGTCGTGTAGGCGATCACCGAAGGGTCCGGCTCGCCGTGGCCGGCGACGTATCCCTCAGCAGCGAGCGCCACCCGCTCAGCCTCGGGCAACCCCTCAGCATCGAGCTGGGCGAAGTCGATCCACCCGCGGCAGACGATGCACGGCAGCCCGGGAGCCATGTAAGTGAGACGGCCGTCGATGCCGGTCACGGCGTCGCCGCGGGCGTCGATCTTGACACCCATGTCGAACACCGGCACGAGGTACATGTAGGAGAGGCGGGCTAAGACCGTGCGGCCAAGGTTGTCATCCGTGCACCCGAAGACGACATCACAGTGTCGAAGCGACCGCGCCGGCGCCTCGTCGGCGACCGTCCCGATGATCGGTGTGACCGTCGTCCCAAGCCGGATCGCTTCGGCGCTTCGCTCAACCACGTGGACCTTCGCGAGGCCGACATCCTCTGACGTCGAGCCCCACACCCGAGTCACGTTGGTCTCCGTGATGACGTCGTGGTCGATCACCGTGATGTGTCCAACTCCCAAGCGGATGAGCTGCTCGCACACAGCGGATCCGGTGCCGCCAGCTCCAACGACACCGACGTGAAGCCCAGCCAAGATCTCCTGGCCCGCCGCCCCGAAGGCTCTGACCTGCCGATCGAAGCTGGTGCCCACCGGGCCCCGTGGGCTGTTCAAATGGAGTTCGATGCGCTCGCCGACGACGCGCACGACGTCAACGTGGCGTCGGTCACCGTCGGGGTGCGGGATGTCCCCCGATACCTGCAACTCGGCTCCGTGGCGGGCCAGCGTGAGCCCGCGCGCCGTGGCTGGCCCGAACTCGACATGGAGATCGGTCTCCTGGTCGGTGACGCGTTGGCCCATCGCGGTGTAGGTCTCCCCGGTGACGGGGCGCAGCAGAAGGAGGCCGCTCCCAGCTGCGATCATCCCGTCGAGGGTGTCCGCGGTCAGCGCCAGCGTTGTCCGGGTCATGGCCGACCCGCCGCGGTCTCGAGGCATCGTCGGATGTACGCCGCGTAGGAGCGGAGGTCGTCGATGCCGCTGCTCCACTCTCCGGTCTGAAGGTGGCGTGACCAGCGGTGCCACTGGCGGCCACAATGAGCCTCGATCACCTCAATGGCGGGGATGGCTGTGTCATCCTCACGGACGATCGCATCCTGGAACCAGAACATGTCCGGCTTTACGTCGGGGTAGCCATTCGGGAGACGGACGAGCAGGTCGCTCGCCCGCGGAGCCAGGCCAGGCGCCAGCACGAAGCCCGAGAGGACCACACAGGTGTGCGAGCCTTCGCTGCACACCTCGTGGTTCGGGAAATGGTTGTCCAAGAACGCCTGGTCTGACTCGGAGAGCAGGGACGCCATCATGTTCACCCGGGGTTGATTGTCTTCGGGGCCGAGTAGAAGTGCATGCCGTTGCGGAGCTCGACCTTCTCGTCGTCCTCGACTGGGTCGTCCTCGCCGCCTGGGACCTCACGCCACAGCGTGCGATTCCCGCCGATGTCCGGGTCAGCGAGTTGGCGCAGTTCCGAACCGGTCATCACCGGCTCGGGGGCGTCGTACTTCTTCTTGTCGATGTGGATGACCGTGGGCCGGTGCGGGTCGGGCTTGTTGCCTTTGTCGTTGCTCATCTGTGTACTCCTCGGGGTCCGGCCGCATCTCGGCCTTCACCCGCACCAGATGCCGAACCTCGCTGATCTGTCCCAACCGCCCGGAAAATTCTTAGACGCAGTCGACGCAGATCTCGGACCCGGCAGCGAATAGGTCCACCCGCTTGAGGGTCCTGCAGCTGTCGCACCGCTTCTCGGCGACTCGCACCTTGGGAGCGTTGCACTCACACCACGAGCAGGTCCCGCACACGCGGTGGCTCGGGTCGGTGTCGCAGCGAAGCCAGGCCTCGTTGATCTCGTCGCAGTCCGGGCAGAACAGCTCGGGGGCCGTCGCTGTGGCGGTTCGGGGCGCGCGCCACTCGCCCCAGGGAGGAGTGTTCGAGTCCGTCAGCACGGCGAAGACGTAAATGCCGTCGCTCACGGCCTGTCCGTAGAATTCGGGTGTTTCAGCGCCGCTGGCGTGGCGCAGTCGGGCGTTGTCGTCCTGGGCGGCGCCACGCTCGGCAGCCCTGGCGATCATGCAGCCGTCGGGTTGCACCGTGCCCCTCGACACGCGGTACGCGCCACCCACGGTCGCGCAGAACCGGATCGTGTCGCCCTCGGCGAGAACGACGTAGCCGGTGCCGCGCATGCGCTGTGCCATCCGTACACAGCAGGCTTCGCGTGAGCCTGCGACGCTGAAGTGGTTGAAGAGATCTGCGACGTCCTGTGCTTTCGGTGCGCGGCCCTCGAGGATGTCGTCCGCCGCGCTGTCGGGGATGAGCACGGCTGCGGCGAACGCGTCGGCGATCTTCTCCTCGAAGCGCCGGCCAGCCTCTTCGCTCAGCTGCGCGATTTCTCGTGCGACGTCGTCGGTATGGCGAGCTTGGTCGTGTCCGAGCTCGTGAAGGGCGGTGAACCGACTGCGGCGATGGCTGTTCGCTCGCTGCACGGCGATGCTCCGAGAACTCTCGGTGTAGACGCCCTCGACAGAGCAGTCACTCGCGTTCAGACGTTCGACCAGCTCGATGCGGACGTCGGGGACCACGAGTGACATCGCCTCAAACGGGTCCTCCCGGAGCAGGTCGAGCGCGTCGCAGTCGAACACCGAACAGAGAACTGCAGCAAGCTTCTGGGGGTCAGTCACCGAGCAGACGGTCCAAGATGTCGTCGTAGTCGAGGGGCCGCCCGAACGTTCCGCGGGCAGCGCTGGCCGCGGGCTCCGCTTCGCGGGCCAAGCTGAGTCGCTCCTGGGCCTCGCTGCGCCGATTGGCTCTCGCTCTGGCCCTGATCTTGGGCTTCCGAAACGGAGAGTCGATCTTCTTTTTCAGGGCATCGGCTATCGGTGGACTGGGCGGCCGCACCCCGGTCGCGGTCTCGATCCTGGCTGCCTCGTTGTCGGTGGGGGCCGACCCCCGCTTGCTGATCGCGAGTGCGCGGTTCGCCGGTAGGCCCGCCTCCTGCAGCAGATCGTAGGTGAGCTCCAACGCGCTTGCCTCGCCCGCCGCCGGGAGCCACACGGCATTTGCCAGCACACTTAGGCGCTGCGCGAGCTCGTCCAAATCTACGAGTCGGTCATCGAGAGGAGACAGGATCGGTTGCCCTCGAAGCGTCCCGTCGGCGCTGGCGCCGGTGCGGTACCCGGTCCGAAGCAGGGTCAGCGGTTCGATCTCAGTTAGGTGCACAATCCGGGCGTCTAGTACGGACCACGGCACCGATGTCTCGAGCGCCACGGCCACGGCGATCTCCCCCAGTCCCCCTGTTTCATCGCCGGTGAGGACAGCGCTCCACTCGTCAGCGTCTGCGAGGTCCACTACTGGGAGGACCGCAATGAGGTCGCTGTCCACGCGCCAGACAACGCCAAGAAGCACGGTGTCGTCCCATGCAAGGCGCCAGATGTCGCCTTTGGAAGGGAGTTGATCGCGGACCTCGTCAAACAGACGAACGGGAATCGCCTCCGTCTCCTGCAGGCCTTCAGAGGCGCCAGCGCTCGTCTCGGCGCTGCCGACACGGAGCTGGCAATGTGCGCAGTTCAGAACATGGCTCCGCACGTCGTGAGCCATGTCAGTGTCGAAGCGTCCGTCGATTAACGCAGCGAGACTGCGGTCGGTGGGGTGGGGTCCCGGCATCAGTCCTCCTCTTGGCCAGTAGATGCCGAACCTGCGAGAACTGTCCCACGCTCGCGCAAACCCGCCGAAGCCTCTGCAAGCGCCGCCACGATCCCGACTGGATCATCTGAATCCTCAAGGAAAGCGGCTGCGGCGGCCTTGGCGGAGGTCACAGCTCGTTGCGCGGTGCTTCGTGAGAGACCTGACATATCAGCCACCTCGCGTACTGGGAGGTCGAGGAGGGCGACCACGAGACGCTCATTGTCGCTCAACTGTTGCCAAAGCTCTTGCGCCACGATGTGGGACTCGGGCTGTGCCGTTGCTGCCCTGATGGTGTCATCCAGATCGATTGCTGGGCCGGGGGCGGCGAGCGGGAATCGCGCCAGGATGACTTCGAGCATGAGCCGCGGCGGAACGGGGGCGGCGGCCGCTTCCAAGATCGCGTGAATGACGTTGCGGAGCGATGCTGGCTCGGCAATCGGAGCCCGGCGTTCAGAGTCTCGAGACCAGCGAGCGCGGCGCACGTTCGGCACTGCGTGGGCCGCATCGACGAGCGGCGCTGTTTCGCCGGCGTGCGGCGGTTCGTCAGCGTGAGCGGCTAGGGACCAGGTTCGGGTTGTAGAGGTTGTACCGGCAATGACGACCGACGGGTCGTTGTCCACTGCATGAGTGAGGGCCCGGAGGACTGCCCCGGAGTCGGTGCGTCGGGCGGCCATGCGGAAGTGGTTGCGCACGGCCGCCTCAAGGACCCGCTCGAACGACTCCTCGTCGCTCGCTGAGGCGACGATCCGCGCCATACGAGCGATACCGCCCTCACCGCTGAGGAAGTCGTGAGCGACCTCATGCACGGCTGCATCATCCCATCGGTCGGACCCGTCAGGCGGTGGGTACCGGTCGAAACGACGCACCGCGTCCACGGTCTCGTAGATCGCTGCCGCCGCCAGAGTCCCGACGGCACCCGTCCTCCGAATCTCCTCCCATGCCCCGGTCACATCTCCTCCCACGCTGCGATGAGCGGGTCCAGCCACTCAGCATGGAGACGGCCGAGCCGGTTGGCCGACGCCAGGAAATGGTCGCACCTTGCGGACCGCTGGTAGTCGAGAACCCAACGGCCGTCCAGGGTGAGCCCCAAGGATCGGTCGGCCGGGTGATCGATGCCCCTCTGCCAGGTGGCAGTGGACGATCGCTGGATCGTAGTCAGCAGATCCTCGGAACGTTGCGGGGCCCGGACCACCACGACGGGCCGAAACTCGGCGTGGTCCCCGTTGTTGAAGACGAGGGTGCCGGTGAGAAACATGTCGCCGACCTGAGGCAGATCGGTATCAGCCACAGCATGCTCGCCGCGGACGCGTGGGAGCTGCTGTCGTCCACTCGCTCGAGCTACCACCGACCATGGAGGACGATGCTGCCAGGTTGAAGCGATGCGCGACCGGCTTTCTGGGGGGCGGTCTTGGGCTGCCGCGAAGGCGGGCGATGCCGTCGGTTCGGGTTCACTGGAGGCTTCCACGGTCTGGAGCCGTGCGGTAAGAACTGACGTCATCGGTGCTCGTCTTTCCACGGACCGTCGTCGATGCATGTCAGAGGGGGTGCCTAGAGTGTTGTCATGAGCGTTCGCACTCGTACCACTTACCAGAACCCTGGCGGCCTCGAGCAGGCGGTGGTCGACTTGGTGGCCGCAGGAGTCCAGGGCCAGGCAGGGGCCGTTCGGCAGGTTGCAGCGCGATTGATGCGCAACGTCCCGCCCCTTGTCGAGAGCCCCCCGGAGTTTCAGGCGAAGGTGCACGAGGCCATGACGATGGTGCCACCAGCCGGCGCTCGAAGTACTACGGTCAGCCGATCAGCTGATGCATCAGCTACGGATCTGCTTGAGCGGAACGACTTCCCCGTAGCGTCTGGCCTAGTGGTGCCGGAGTCAGTGATGGCCGAACTGGATGAGGTCGTTGCCGAGCACGCGAGGCGCGATGTGCTGTCTGCTCTCGGTCTTGAACCGACTCGGTCCATCCTGCTCCACGGCCCGCCGGGAGTGGGAAAGACGATGGCTGCTACCTGGCTCGCGGAGCAGCTCGGGCTGGGCCTCGTCACCTTGAACCTCGCGTCTGTGGTGTCGAGCTTGCTGGGCTCGACCGGACGGAACCTGCGGTCTGCGCTGGATGAGGCGGCCTCCTCCCCAGTGGTACTGCTGATCGACGAATTCGACGCGCTGGCGAAACGTCGGGATGACCTCACCGATGTTGGTGAGCTCAAGCGGATCGTCAATGTGCTCCTCCTTGAGCTCGATCGATGGCCGAGCTCCAGTCTTCTTGTGGCGGCGACCAACCATCGCCAGCTGCTCGATGTTGCGATCGAGCGCAGGTTCGATCGCATTGTCGAACTGGCGCCTCCGAACATCGAGGATCGCGAGCGAATGCTTCTCCACTTCTTGGGAGTGCAGGGCGGGCCTGACGATCGCGTGCGTGGTGTCGCTTCTGCAACATCAGGTTGGACGGGATCCGATCTGCGGCGTCTGTTCTCCACGGCGGCTCGCCGCAGCGCGCTGACGGCTACGGACATCCGAGACCAACTTCTTATGGAGGTGCTGGATCAGATGCGCCCAGGAGTGCTTCGGGATACGGTCTGGCTTCGTCTGTCGAAAGATGCTGGGTTTACGAATCGGCAGATCGCGCAGCTAAGCGGAGTCTCTCACCCGACGGTCGGCGCGGGGATCAAGAGGGCGAGGAGTGGCCATGAGTGAGCTAGGCGAGGGTGATCCGCGGCGACCATTCCTGGTCAACGGTGAACGGCTGGGTAGTGAAATCGAAGGGGTTCAGGCGGGCGGCGGCGACAAGTTTCACCCCCGCACCGCCGAGGAGGCCCGCGAGCACCTTCTGCCCCAGATCTCCTCAGCGGTCATCGCCGCTCAGGCGCTACCGGATCGCCTACGAGCGGACCGCGTGTACATCGAGGCCGAGCTTCTGCCCAACTACTTGGCGGCGTCGTACTACCCGGAAGCCCTGTTCAACCGAATCGATGCAGTACCCGTCGGTTCCCGAATCGCGACAGGTGAGCTGCGTACAGCGACGAAATCTGCTGAGTCTCCGACCCGACGGCTCATCCTGGCCATCAGCCCGACCGGGCTCACCACTCTGAACACCCTTGCCACGACGGGTGGTCGGGGAACCAGTGAGCGCCAGGCGATTGAGGAGTTCAAGAAGCTTGAGAGCATTGGGCTCTCGTCTGCGTCTGGCCGTGAGGTTGCCCCCGACGGTGAGATGCATCCTTGGGAGGCGGTTCTTCACCCTCGCGAGTTGGTCAATGGCGCTCAGCTTCCTCTTGGGTCGCAATCCATGCGTAAGTGGTACGACCTGGTGCGTGAGTTCGGCGGAACGGCACGGGAAGACCTGACGAGAGTCGTGGGAGGGCTCACCTTCTCGCCAGTGGTCGCTCCTACTGAGGTGCTTGATGAACTCCGTCGGTTCAACCCGCTCCGCGCGATCCGGCCGATGCCGCAGTTTCGGCCTTTTCCCTCTTCCGGGCCCCGGGCGGCGCCGGCTGCAGTGAGCGCGCCGGCCTCAACGACACCGTTGGCCACATCACACCGAGTCGCCGTGTTCGACTGCGGTCTGGACGGCGGGCCGCACTCGTCGTTCTTTCCGGTTGGGCCTCACGATCTGACTGGAGAGCCGATTGACCCGGATGGGCAGATGCACGGAACCGGAGTTGCCGGGGCGGCGATGTACGGCCTCCTCTGGCCTGGGGATGTGGCCGCGCAACCGCCACTCCCGGTCGACCACTTCCGGATCCATCCCCCTCACGATCCGAATGACTTCAACGTCTACTCAGTTCTCGATCAGGTGATCGCAACCGTGACAGGAGGAGACTTCACGCTGGTCAACCTGAGTTACGGACCGGATGTGTGCGTCGAGGAAGACGTTGAGCCCGACCGTTGGACCAGCGAACTTGACCAGCTGGCCTACGAGAAGAACGTCCTGTTTGTCGTAGCGGCGGGCAACAACGGTGAGGTGAATGTCGTCGCGGGTGCTGATCGAGTCCAGGCTCCGAGCGACATGGCCAACGGATTGGCAGTCGGTTCGTGTACCGCGGCATCTCCAGACAAGCCGTGGGAGCGGGCACCGTATTCGGCCGTCGGACCGGGAAGACCTGGCAACCGTGTGCAGCCAGCGGTCGTCCAGTTCGGAGGAATCGACACTGCACCGTTTCCTGTGCTCACCACCTCCGGCCAGTTGCTCAGCAACTGCGGAACAAGCTTTGCTGCCCCGCTCGTGGTTCATGCACTCTCGGAGCTAGCAGTCTCCCTCGGTCCAGAGGCCGACCCCAACTCACTGCGTGCTATGGCGGTGCATTTCGCCGAGCCGCATCGTGCCTTTCGACAGAAGGTCACGGAAGTCGGGCATGGGCGCGCCAAGCTGACCTTGTTGGGCGCGCTCGACTGCGCGCCGCAAGAGGTCCATGTTCTCTACCGAGACACGATCGAGCGTGGCCAGGTACTCAGCTACAGGCTTCCGGTACCCCCGGGATGCACGGACAGAGTTGCTATGAGGATCACCTGCAGCTATTTCTCGCCGGTTGAGCCTGCTGAGGCGTCGGAGTACACGCGCGCTTCCCTTGGCATGACGCTTAGGCCGAATCAGTTCGTGTACGGATTTACCGATCCGACCACCTCGAAGTCTCAGCCTCTTGACTTACGCACGGCGGAAGCCCACGCGCGCGTTGCATCGGGCGACAAGATCAGTGCAGCCCCGGTCGCTAAGATGATGAATCGGTTAGAGGTGGCGAATGAGGCCAAGCAACGTGAAGCCGGAAAGTGGGAGACCGTTCGCTCGCATGCCATCGGGTTCAATGGCCCGGATCTCGACGGGGCAGTTCTCGAACTCTGCTATCTTGCCCGAAGGGCGGGTGCTCTCGACAACGATCCGCCTGAGCTCTCATTCGCCATGGTCGTGTCGATCCAAGAGCGAAACTCGGCGGACTTCTACAATCGTGCCCGAGCTGAATTCGACGTCTTGACCCCGGTAACCTCATCCGTCCCCGCCACGGTTGTTACCTAATCAGAGCCGGGGGCTGGCAATCCCCCGGCTCGAGGTGGATCCGAGCTTGCGCTATCTAGATGAAATGGGAGACCCGGTCGAACGGGTAGCGGCCGGTGTGCTGCTGCCTGTTCGGCTCTTGCGCAATCCCTCTCTGAGCTTGGTCGAGCGAGCGCAAGATGTGTCGGCGTCGCCCCGCTGCGATCTCGGACAGGAGCGAGGCGATCTCGTCGCTGCGCATCGCTCGGCGAAGGTGTCCCCGGTTGCGGTGTCCGGGGTCAGCGGATCAACGGCGATCGCTTACTCGAGCCCGTTGGGTCATTCGAACTCGGACGAGCTGAAGCCCAGTTCCCGGGCGTTTTCCGAGATGGCTCGGACGGCTGCCTCGTCGAAGCCGTTCGGATCGTCTCCTTCGATCTCGATCGTTACCTTCACCGACACGCCAGGGCGGGGCAGGATGTTGGCAACGATCTCCCGGCCGATGTCGCCGGCGTCTCGGCCGAGGCGGCTCGGGTCCTCCAGTGTGAGGCGGCCGTAGAACCTGGTCGGCAGGGATCGGGCAGACGCAGAACCTGAGCCCGTGGCTTGCCCTTCGGTCGATGCGCCGTCCCCCGAGGCGCCGCCTTCGCCCTCAGCGACGGTGACCTTTGGACGCTTCTCC
>WBZT01003327.1_pt1 | contig 10579 bp, 10 predicted proteins | sample 5204241 | NCBI WGS metagenome assembly WBZT01 (sample SAMN12344358, study PRJNA552823) | activated sludge metagenome | biome: Activated sludge suspended growth; feature: Nitrification reactor; material: Wastewater; isolation source: activated sludge from nitrification reactor of wastewater...
TCGATCTTTTCCATCTCCTCCTTCGCCCCCTGCACCGGACACACGTAGTTGACGTACGCGGCCACCTGGGCGGCCACGTCCGGGCGGTAGTAGTAGTCCATGAGCGCCTCGGCGCCGGTCTTGTTCGTGGCCGTCTTCGGGATCAGCAGGTTGTCCGACCACAACGTGCCGCCGGTGTCGGGCAGCGCGAAGCCCCACTTGTCGCCCTCTTCGGCGTTGATCTGGAAGATGTCACCCGACCACCCGATGGCGGCCCAGGCCTGCTCGTTGATGAGGTCCTCCTTGTAGGAGTTGCCCTTCACCTGCTTGACCTGCCCCGAGTCGACCTGCTGCTCGAGAACGGCGAGTGCGGCGTTGAACTGCTCGCTGGTGAACGGCTCGTCGATGGCCACACCCTGGCTCATCATGATCAGCCCGATGGTGTCGCGCATCTCCGAGAGCACGACGACCTTGCCCTTGAGTTCCGGGGCCCACAGGTCCTCGACGGTACGCAGACCGTTCGGCACCCGCTCCTTGTTCCAGACCAGACCACCGAAACCGGACTGCCACGTCAGGGAGTACTTGCGGCCCGGGTCGAAGGTCACGTCATTCAGGTTGGGGAGGATGTTCTCCTTGTTGGGCACGTTCGCCGCGTCGATCTCCGCCACGTAGCCCTTCGCGATCCACTCTGCGACCAGCCAGTCGGTGGGGGTGACGAGGTCGTAGCCGATGTTCTGACCGTTCTCGAGCTGTGGTGCCACCTTGCCGTTGAAGGTGACGTTGTCCTCGATGTCCTCGCGGTACTCGACGGTGTAGCCGCTCTCCTCCTCGAAGGCCACGAGAGAGGGGAAGGTGCGCGACTCCTCGTCGTAGTCCAAGTAGAGCGTCCAGTTCGCCCAGACGATGGTCTTGTTGTCTCCGGACCCGCCCGAGGGCTGGGTCTGTCCGGAGGTGCCACCGCCGGTTCCGCACGCCGCCAGCGCTGCGGATGCCCCGGCGGCGCCCATGGCGCCGAGGAAACCACGCCGGGACATCGCCTGGCGCAGGAACTCGATCTTCGGATCGGGGTGCTTTGCGTTCACTGTGTCTCCCTGTGAATGGTGGATGCAGAAACCCTAGTCGTTGTTGCCGGTGAAAATGGTGCGATGCCACGGCTTGTGGCTCTCGCCGGTGATGTCGAACGAAACGTGCTTGATCTGGGTGTACTCCTCGAAGGAGTAACTGCTCATGTCCTTGCCGAAGCCGGACTTCTTGAAGCCGCCGTGGGGCATCTCGGACACGATCGGGATGTGGTCGTTGATCCACACGCAGCCGGCCTGGATCTCCCGGGTGGCCCGGTGGGCACGCACCACATCGGTGGTCCAGGCCGAGGCGGCCAGGCCGTACGGGGTGTCGTTCGCCAGGCGGATCGCCTCGTCGTCGTCATCGAACGGTAGGGCGACCAGCACCGGTCCGAAGATCTCCTCTTGCACGATCTCGGAGTCCTGCGCGGCGTCGGTGACCAGGGTCGGCCGGTAGAAGGCCCCGTCGCCCTCGGGTACGAACCCACCGCAGGCGACCTTCGCGCCGGCGCTGACCGCCCGCTCCACCATCGCCGCCACCTTCTGCTGCTGGGTGGTGCTGATCAGCGGACCGATGTCAGTGCTCTCGTCCCGGGTGTCGCCGAGCACCACGGCGTCCATGACGCTCGCTACACCGTCGACGAAGCGGTCGTACAAGGAACGATGGACGTAGGCGCGGGTTGCAGCTGTACAGTCCTGCCCGGTGTTGATCAGGCTTGCTGCCACGGCGCCCTGCACGGCGGCATCGAGATCGGCGTCCTCGAACACCACGAACGGTGCCTTCCCGCCGAGCTCGAGGTGGAGGCGCTTGAGCCCGGCCATCGCCACCTCGGCGATCCTGTGGCCCACACGGGTGGATCCTGTGAACGACACCATGCGCACGTCGGGGTGGCCGATGAGCGCTTCGCCGGCGACGGGCCCGGTCCCGGTGATCACGTTGAAGACGCCGTCCGGCATGCCGGCGGCGGTAGCGTCCTCGGCCAGCATCAGACTGGTGATCGGAGTCATCTCGCTGGGCTTGAGCACGATGGTGTTGCCGGCGGCCACGGCGGGAAGCATCTTCCACATCGCCATCTGCAAGGGGTAGTTCCACGGAGCGATCGATCCCACCACTCCGATGGCCTCGCGGCGCACGGTGGAGGTATGGGTGCCGTCCCACTCCGCGGCGGCCGAACCTTGCAGGTGACGAGCGGCGCCGGCGAAGAACTCGGCGTTGTCGATGGACCCGGGGACGTCGAACTCGCGGGTCAGGCGGATCGGCTTGCCGGCCTGGGCGGATTCGGCCTGGGCGTACTCCTCAGCCCGGTCGGCCATACGCCGTGCCAGATCATGCAGCACTGTGCTGCGTTCGCCGGGCGTCGCTGTGGACCATCCGGGGAATGCAGCCTGTGCCGCCGCCACGGCTGCGTCGACATCGTCAGGGGTCGCCAGTCGCACCTCGTCGATGACCGTGCCCGTGGCAGGGTTCAGGATCTCCATCGGGTCGCCGCCGCCCTCGTGGGCCTGGCCGTCGATCCACTGCCCTTTGATCATGGGAAAGACTCCTGGGGTTCACTGACGCTTTTCGTGATAGTACCTGGCAATCTACCTTCGGAAAGCGTCGTTGGGAAGATTCGACGCAACCGAATCAGCGGATGTCGAGTCGATGGGTTTCGTAGGCTCCGTCCCCGGTGCGGGTCCGCAGGAGATCGCCGTTCGCACACGACCTTCTTGATGGCCCATGTCCTGCAGCAGGTCGGCGGAAGACGGTCCGTGGTGCCGGTCGGCGGATGCCGGGTTACGGTTGCCACGTGAGTGAGAAGGGCCGCGAGTTCAGCCGCCGCGATGTGGCGGGCTGGTTGGAGGGTCCGAAGGCGAGCCTGGAGGACCAGGGTTACGAGTTCGGTTACAAGGGTGAGCGGCTGGGCCTTCCCGAGTCCGGGCCCGGTTCCGTGGCCGGGTTCGGCAGGCGGTTCGTGGCGCTGGCCATCGATTGGCTCGCGTGTGTGTTGATCGCCAACCTCGTGAGTTCAGGACAGCCTGAGGCGTTCCTGCCGCTGGTCATTTTCTTCGTCGAGGTGGCCGTGCTCACCGCGCTCATGGGCTCAAGTTTTGGCCAGCGGATCCTGGGGATCAGGGTGGTGAGCCTTCGCACCGGTCGATTGGATCCGGCCCGCGCCGCCCTACGCACACTGCTGTTGTGCCTCGTTGTTCCGCCGTTGGTCTTCGACCGTGACCAGCGTGGGCTGCACGACAAAGCCGCGAATTCGGTCGCGGTGAGAATGGGCCACGCCCAGACGTGAACTCCGCGCCTAGCGCCGCGGCGGACGCATGGCCCGCGTCGACTTGGGAATGGGCCCCTTGGGCATCGGCAGTGGCTGGTTCGTCAGGGCCTCAAGCCGCCTGCGCACCTCTGTGACCTGTCCGGGGGACAGCGTCTTGGGCAGTTTCCGGATGGTCTTCACCAGGCTGCCGATGGGGACCTGACCCTCCTCGCGGCCCATCACGTACTCGTGGAAGTCCACATCCGGCACGAATCGTGATTCACGCTTCTGCTCGTTGCGCAGCGCATTCGTCACCCGGGAACCGACACCCTCCCCGACGAGGATCACGCCGGGCCGACCGATCACGCGGTGCACGATGTCCTGGTTCTTCGTGACGGCCACAGCAGGAGTGACGAACCAGCCCTTGCCCAATGAGTTGAGCACCGCGGCCGCCGCCCCCGGCTGTCCCTCGATCTGCGAGTAGGCGGCACGTTCAGCGCGCCGGCCCAGGATGAGCGCGGCGAGGAGCATGCCGGTGCTGACCCCGACCAGCATGAGCCACCAACTGCCGATGAGGTAGCAGATGACCGCGGCCACGGCGATCGGGAGCAGGAACCAGCCGAGCAGGATCAGGCCGATCCGGGGATCGGACTGTTTGGTCATCTGATAGGTCTGGCGGATCTGCGCCAGACGCCCGGGTGAACCGTCCTTACGAGCCATGGGTCAAGACTACGTGGTCGCCCGCGCAGCGATGGCTTGCCGGTACAGGCGGCCGGCACGGTAACTCGACCGCACCAGGGGACCGCTCATCACGCCCAGGAACCCGATCTCCTCGGCAGCGGCCGCGAGGTCGTCGAACTCCGCGGGCTCTACCCACCGTTCGACGGGGTGATGCCGCGCAGAGGGCCGCAGGTACTGCGTGATGGTCAACAGATCGCAGCCCGCGTCATGAAGATCGGCCATGGTGGCGAGTACCTCATCGATCTGCTCGCCCATCCCGAGGATGAGGTTGGACTTCGTGACCAGTCCTGCGGCACGGGCCTGGGTGAGCACATCGAGGGACCGCTCGTAGCGGAACGCGGGGCGGATGCGCTTCATCAGTCGTGGCACGGTCTCGACGTTGTGGGCCAAGACCTCTGGGGAGGCCTCGAAGACCTGAGCGAGGAGGTCGGGGACCCCGGAGAAGTCTGGAATCAGCACCTCCACCCCGCAATCCGGAACCCGCGTGTGGATCTCCCGGACGGTCTGCGCGTAGAGCCAGGCGCCCTGGTCCTCGAGGTCGTCTCTCGCCACGCCTGTCACTGTCGCGTACCGCAACCCCATCTCGGCGACCGTGTCCGCGACCTTCCCTGGCTCGCTGCGGTCCAACGGCTCGGGACGGCCGGTGTCGATCTGACAGAAGTCGCACCGCCTCGTGCACTGGTCTCCGCCGATCAGGAACGTGGCCTCACGGTCCTCCCAGCACTCGTAGATGTTCGGGCAGCCGGCCTCCTGACACACGGTGTGTAGGCCTCCCTCAGCCACAGTCCTGCGGAGTTCGTGATACTGCGGGCCCATGACGGCGCGGGTCTTGATCCATGCGGGTTTGCGCTCGATGGGGACCTCGGCGTTGCGCACCTCGAGTCGCAGGAGTCTGCGTCCGTCAGGGGAGGGCGTCGCCATGCTCCCCAGCGTACGCGGGAGGTTGCGTGGCGACCACACGGTAACGGTCCCAGAGCAGTGCGCCCACAGCGATCACAACCATGGCGACGATCACCCAGACATAGGCGGTGATCCAGGGACGCACCATCAATTCGCCGATCGCCCGCGTGATCGTCCAGTCCGCGGAATCGGCACCCGACAGTGTCCACGTGGATTGGATCAGCAGGGCCGTCGCGCCACAGAGCAGGGCGGTGAGCCCACTGGCCACAGCGATGAGTCGCAAGCGCGGGCGGCCCAGGTAGATGAGCGCGGCGGCGGATGCAGCGATTCCCAGCAATGCGGGAAGGAAGGCCGCCCGCACGAAGTTGAGCGGCGCCCGCATCCAGTCCGGTGGCAATGGGACGGGGACGTTGAGTCCGGGCAGGTCGAGCGCGTCCAGGGGGACCTGGACCGGTCCCACTGCGACGACCTCACCGGCGAGCATCTCGTCGAGGTCGATGTGGGCCTGTCCGGTGTCGAGATCTGCCGACAGGCCCGGTTGGCCCAGAGAGTCGCCGTCGAGCCAGGCGAGGAACGCGTTGTGGGCCTGAGTCGCCACGCCCAGCATGACCTTCTGCCCTGGCTGCGAGTTCACAGCGGTGTTGACCACCCCGGACACCGTCGGTTCGGCCCGGTCCAGCAGCGCGTCGGCAGGTGTGGACAGGAAGGGCACATTGTCGGCGACGAAGGTGCGCGCATCCTGCATGACCTGGGCCGTGGCCCGATCCGTGATCTCGCGATCCACGTCCTCGATCTGGAGCACCTGGACCATGGCGGATTCGAACCACTGCTCGTCCAGGACTCGCTCGTTGAGCCACCACGAGGCCGGTGCGATCAGCCAGCAGAAGACCCACACCGCCATCGCCGCGATGACGCCGAGAACCTTCACGATGCGCGATCCTGCGACTGCAGCATGCCTGCGAGATCCGTGATCCGCGCGGCCACCGCCTCGACACGGACCTGCTGACCGGTCTCGTTCTGGATGGAGGTCACTGTCGCGTCCGAGATTCCGCACGGCACGATGCGGTCGTAGGCCGAGAGGTCACAGTTCACGTTGAGTGCGAATCCATGCATGGTGACCCCGCGCGCCACCCGCACGCCGATGGCGGCGATCTTGCGGGCAGGAGGATCGGTCACCCACACCCCGCTACGGCCCTCGACCCGTTCGCCGGTGACCCCGAAGTCGCGGCAGGCGATGATCAGCAGCTCTTCGAGGCGTCGGACGTAGCCGACGACGTCCAACGGCTGAGCCAGGCGCACGATGGGGTAGCCGACGAGTTGCCCGGGCCCGTGCCACGTGATCCGGCCGCCACGGTCGACATCGATCACCGGGCTGCCGTCGATCGGCCGGTCCTCCGGTTGGGTGCGCCTTCCGGCGGTGTAGACGCCTTCGTGTTCGAGCAGGAGCAGAGTGTCGGCCATGTGCCCGGCGACCACCGCGTCATGGATCTCACGCTGGAGTTCCCAGGCTTCGAGGAAGGGGACCTGCCCAAGATCACGGACTTGGATGGGGGACAGCGTGGACACGGACACGCCACCAGAGTAGGCCGGTTTCCGGTGCTCGTGCCCGGGGTCGCCGGGCCCGGGAGGCAAAGGCCCCGGAGAAGGTCCACCGCGGTTAGAGGTTGTGCACTCCGGTTAGAGGTTGTCGGGCGTATTTGACTAACCGATGGACCGGGGACTAGCCGATGTGAGGGCACACGCCTGCCCGTTTGTGGACAACTCCCACACCCTGGACGGGGTTTGCGGCAGGCTATGACCATGGTGGGGAGGACGTCGTTCGATGCGCAGTTGCGGCGGTTGCTGCAGCCGCTGATGTCAGTACGGCACGCCCACCTGCGTCCGCTCGAGGCCGTGACATCAGGGGTGAGCGGGCTGAGTCTGCACTACGGCGAGCCTGGAGCGTGCGCGGCGGGCTGTGAGGGCCTCGCCGGCGCGATACGCGCACTGCACGCGGCGGGTCTGTGGGTGGGGGACCTGTCGTCAAGCCTGGCGCGGTACGGGTCGGGTCGGGTGATCCTCAGTGGGGTGGGATCCACGTGGGAGTTGCGTGACCCCTTCCGTGACCACCCCAGTGCCACCACCGCGGATCTGCGGGTGGCGTGGCGCCAGCGCAGCGATCGTAACCAGCTCGGCCGGCTGGCCGGTCACCTGGTCACCTGCGCCTAGGCCGCGCGCGCGGTCGCGATCATCGCGCGGATATCGGGTTGTAGCCAGGTGAAGCCGTTCGATCGCAGCACCGCCGGATCGATGCGCTGACTGGCCAAGGTGTCCTCCGCGAACTCGCCGAGCACGGCCTTCAGGGCAAAGGCCGGAACAGGCAGGATCGTGGGCCTGCCAAGAACCTCGCCCATGACCCGGGTCACCTCGGCGTTGGTCACCGGGTGCGGACCCACCAGGTTCACCGGGCCCTCGACGTCGTTGTTCAGCAGCCAGGTCAGGGCCCGCACCTCATCGGTCAGCGAGATCGCCGACCAGTACTGCTTACCCGAGCCCAACTTGCCGCCCAGGCCGGCCCGGAAGATCGGGAACAGGCGTTGCCAGGCTCCGCCGTCCGACGACACGACCAGGCCGGTGCGCGCGAAGGCGACGCGGACCCCCGCGTCGACCGCGGGAGCGGCGGCGGCCTCCCAGTCCCGCACGACGCCGGCCAGGAAACCGTCACCCTGGGGTCCGGTCTCGTCGGTGAGACGATCGCCGGTGTCGCCGTAGTACCCGATGGCGGACCCGCTCACGAGTACCCGCGGTCCATCGTCGGCGGCAGCCATCGCCCGCGCGATCGTCTTGGTGCCGTCCACGCGGCTACTGCGGATCACCTCCTTGTAGGAGTCGGTCCATCGCTTGTCACCGACGCCAGCACCGGCCAGGTGCACGATCGCGTCAAGACCGGACAGACGACCGGGGTCGAGGTCCGTGCCCGGCTGCCAGGAGATCTCCGAGGTCGATCGCGGCTCTCGCCGAACGAAGGCCACCGTCTCGTGGCCCTGTTGCTGCAGATGTGTCGTCAGCGCCGAGCCGATGAGTCCGGATGCTCCTGTGATGCCGATTCGCATGTATCCAGTCTGGTGTACGCCGTGTGTGTCGCAACCTGGCTAGGCTCGACAACCGTGGGGACGCTTCTGGCCGCAGTGCTGCCGCTCGGACTTGCGGCTGCCGTGACACCGACGCTGTTCGCGTTGCAGGTCCTCGTGGTCTCCGGCCCGCAGTGGCAGAAGCGCTCGTTGGGCGTGATCGCGGGCACGGCCATGGTGTTCGTGATCATCTTCGCCCTCGTCCTGGGTGGCCTGAGCCAGTTGCCGGATGCGGGGACCGGCGAGAAGCCGAAATGGGCCTATGCGAGTGAACTCGTCGCGGGTCTGGTGTTGCTGGCCGTGAGTGTGTGGCTGCTGATGCCCCACCCGGAGGCTGACGCCAAACTCGAGCGGAAGGTCAGCGCATACGCCAACCACGCATCGGTGTGGGTCTTCGCGGGTCTGGCCGCCTACATGACCGTGACGGACTTCTCGACGATCGTGATCCTGATCCCCGCACTGCACGATGTCACCAACTCGGCGATCGCCGTCGTCGAGAAGGCGGTCGTGGTGGCCTTCCTGATGTTCTGCGTGCTTCTTCCCGTGATCGCTCCACCGTTGGCGGTGCGGCTCGCGGGGGACCGGGGGGTCCGCTTCATGAAGCGCATCTACACCGTTGTGATGGGCCACCAACTGCAGGTGATGGGTGCCGTCTCCGCCTTCGTCGCCGTGGTGCTGATCTGGCGGGGCTTCACCTCGCTGTGACGAGGCCTCAGAGGTCGGCCTCGAACTCGCCGGCTTCCAAGCGGGTCTTCATCAATGACAGGAACCGGGCCGCGTCGGCGCCGTCCACCAAACGGTGGTCGTAGGTCAGCGCGAGGTACACCATCGATCGGATCGCGATGGAGTCGTTGCCGGTGTCATCGGTGACCACGACCGGGCGCTTGACCACCGCGCCGGTGCCGAGGATGCCGACCTGTGGCTGATTGATGATGGGTGTGTCGAACAGGGCTCCGCGGCTTCCCGTGTTGGTGAGCGTGAACGTCCCGCCCGACAACTCGTCCGGGCTGACCTTGTTCGTGCGGGTCCGCTCCGCGAGATCGGCGATCTTGCGCGCAAGTCCTGCGATGTTGAGGTCACCGGCATGACGGATCACAGGGACCAGCAGCCCACGCTCGGTATCGACAGCGACCCCAAGGTGCTCGCCGTCGTGGTAGGTGACGGTGCCGGCCTCCATGTCCATGCTGGCGTTGACGTTCGGGAACTGCTTGAGCGCCTCACACGTCGCCTTGGCGAAGAACGGCATGAAGGACAACTTCACGCCTTCCCGGGCGTAGAAGTCGTTCTTCACCCGGTCTCGCAGTTGAGCGATGCGGGTCACGTCGACCTCGACGACGGTCGTCAATTGCGCGGACGTCGCCAGGGAGTCCACCATGCGGGTCGCGATGACCTTGCGCAGGCGACTCATGGGTTCCGTGCTCCCCCTGAGGTGGGCGAGATCGGCGCGGGCCGCAGGCGCTGGCGGCGCGGGAGCCGCAGGTGCCGGAGCCGCTGCCGGAGCGGGAGCCGCCTGCGTCGCGGCGGCTGCGGCCAGTACATCCTGCTTGCGGATCCGGCCGCCCACACCGGTGCCGGTGACGGTGGACAGGTCCACACCTTTCTCGTTGGCCAGTTTGCGCACGATCGGAGTGACGTACACGGCGTCGCCGGCGGGGGCCGCCGAAGGGGCGCTCGGGGCCGGGGCAGGGGGTGCTGGTGCCGCCGCGGGTGCGGCGGATGCGGGCGCGGGTGCCGCGCTGGGAGCCGCCGCGGGTGTGGGCGCGGGTGCCGCCGCGGGTGCGGGGGTGGCGCCCGGGGAGCCGATGACCGCGAGTACGGCGCCCACGTCGACGGTTTCGTCCTCGTTCACCCTGATCTCGGTGAGCACGCCGGCAGCCGGCGAGGGGATCTCGGTGTCGACCTTGTCGGTGCTCACCTCGAGCAGCGGCTCGTCGGCGGCCACCGTGTCGCCGACCTGCTTGAGCCAGCGGGTGACTGTGCCCTCAGTGACGCTCTCACCGAGGGCGGGCAACTCCACGTTCACGCCTTCGCCGGCACTGGCGGCAGCAGGCGCTGGAGCCGGTGCGGGTTCGGCGGCAGCCGCGGGCTTCTCCTCGACAGTCGGTTCGGGGGAGGGCTCAGGGGTCGCCGCAGGAGTGCTGGCCGCCGGCGTCGCCACACCCTCGGACGCATCGGCGATGACGGCGAGTTCCCCGCCCACCTCGACCACGTCGTCCTCGTTGGCGCGGATCTCGGTGAGGACTCCGGACACCGGCGAGGGGATCTCGGTGTCGACCTTGTCGGTGCTGACCTCGAGCAGCGGCTCGTCGGCTGACACCGAGTCGCCGACCTGCTTGAGCCAGCGCGTGACCGTGCCCTCGGTGACGCTCTCACCGAGTTGGGGCATCGTGACCGATGTCGCCATGTTGTCTCCTTGCGATCAGGCGTGCGCGTGAAGGGGTTTGCCGGCCAGGGCGAGGTGCGCTTCGCCCATGGCCTCGTTCTGAGTGGGGTGGGCGTGCACAAGTGCAGCCACATCCTCCGGGTAGGCCTCCCAGTTGTAGAT